>Ga0316600_10000782_pt1 | contig 14849 bp, 11 predicted proteins | sample OWC_soil_day5_CT_FD_207652 | JGI IMG/M metagenome (GOLD analysis project Ga0316600, IMG submission 207652) | Wetland soil microbial communities from Old Woman Creek delta, Ohio, United States - OWC_soil_day5_CT | ecosystem: Environmental > Terrestrial > Soil > Wetlands | place: USA: Ohio... | reverse complement strand
CACTAATAACACAGATAATTTTATACTCCTGTTCTAACGTGCGTATACGGCTGGCGATACTTTCCTTGCCAACCAGATTAATTGGCATAACACTTACTTTTTCTTTATCAAAAATTACTTGATTTTCGATGACTTTCTGAATTGTTCTTGCTGTTCCCTCACCAGTTAAACACACCGTAAGTATTACTGCTTTATGCTTTAACCTTTTTTGTGGCAATTTTTCGTGGATTATATCTTCTTTGAAACCCAAATATTGATACACAGAAGATACTTCTTGATAAATTTCATCTAACGAATACCCAAGCATGGCTTTGCGTGTTGCTTCTAGTACATGCAACGTACTAACAAGCGGAATCACACGCGTTTGAATATCGAGTTCCTTTGAAATTTCTTCAGCAAACGTGGTAAGCGATCCCATATCCACAAGAAACAAAATGTCTTGTTTATTCTTCTCATGGCTAAGTAAAATCTTCAATCTTTCTAATACTTCCTGAGGGCGCTCCTCAAGACTTGCATTAATAGCAATGGCATAGGTACACCCTAAAAGTTGATGCACCGTATCGACTAAGGCTGTTGCAATATTTTTGCCATGTCCAATAACAATTATCCGTGTTTTTTCAATCACATTTCTTTTCTCTTTATAGTCATTAACAAAAAACAACGTGATAAAACCCGCTTCATCTTCAGGTATATTCGTATCAAACGCAATGTTCAGCCGTTCTACACAGAGTTTACCAACCTCAAATTCCTTTGGATATTCTTCTTTAATCTGTGTAAGCTTTGGATTTTGAATTGGCCCCCTTGCTTTTACCCGCTTAATCGTATTCGTAATGTGAATAGCAAAAGCATAATACATCGTTTCTGTCAATTTTTTATTCAACTTCTTTTCACTTAACAAAACTAATTCTTTCACCAATGATAAAATTTCATCCGGCACAATGGCTTCTAGATGCTTATCTTTGTCCACAACACTTTTGACTAATTGTGTGAAGTAGTGATCGATTTCCAGTCTCATTTCTTTTTCAATATCTGACATTTCAGTTTTGCTTTTTTCCATAATATGAAATTTTTTATCAATTATTTGATAAATTGTTTCTCCTGGCATGGGATACTCCAATTCATTTAGATCCATATTCGAATCATAAGTAAAAAAGCGTTCACGAATGTTATTAAGACTTGTCCACAATTTGCGATGCTCCACTTGTAGATAAAGCCCATTTAAAATTGGTATTGGTAAGTCAGTCGAAGTAATGACAATCTCATTCTTCTTTTTTGTTAAAAAGTCTGCATACGCTTTTGCACAAACAATCTGCACATCCGATTTAAGCTGCCCAATATTATTCTCACATCGATAACTGAGAAATGCTCGAATGGAGTTAACACTCACCTTAATAGATGCACCCAGACGTTTTGATTCATTTACAAAAAATAAATTCAATAAATAAAAGCGTTCTTCCAGCGTCCGTTCACTTAAATTGGGTAAATGCATAATCATAGGTATACGCCTCGTAAAAGTACGTAATAATGACGAATCCACATTTTCGGTTGTCGCTGCAATAATTAATACTTTTGCAGAACGGATTCCCTCACTTTCTCCCAATCTCCGATATGTCCCGTGGTCAATATAAGTAAATAGCATCTCTTGCCCTTCTGGGGGTAATCGATGTACTTCATCAAGAAAAAGGACTCCGCCATCCGCTTGTTCCATCATTCCCTTTTTATCGCTATCTGCACCAGTATATGCTCCTTTTTTATGTCCAAAAATCTGCGAAACAAGCAATTGTGTATTATTGGCATAATCTGCACAATTAAATTGTACATAAGGAGCATCTTTTTCCATTCGCCCAATTTCTACAGCATATTGGTAAATTAATTCTGCCATCATTGATTTACCAACACCTGTCTCGCCAAGAAACAACATATTCATTCCTTTAGGGGGATAAAGAGTTGCAGCCTTTCCCTGCTCAACAATCGAAAACATCGAAGGATTCCCCCGTGCAAAAGAATCAAGTTGTGTACCTAAAGAATTGATTTTACTCCCTGCCTCTATTGGACTAAAAAGTACCGGTTTACTTTTTCGCTTTATCGCCCGTTTTTCTTTTACAAGTGTATTCAAATCACGACTAATATTACTGCGTTCAATGGAGAGTTTCTCAGCAATCGCAGAGGCCATCACACCACCAGAGTTCACAGCAGCTAGTTCCTTTAATGTTTTTAAAACTAACTCTATTCTCTTCACTAGGAGTATCTCTCCTCTCTAGAATGTGTGCTAATTCAACACACATCTTTTTTATTTAATATACCATTAAAATTTCTTTATGGCTATTATGCTAAAAATGAATCCTGTGACCTTTCTCCTTCACTCCTACGGACAAAAATACAGGTCGATTCTCATGTTTGTTCGTACAGTTGACGATAGAGTGGCGTTTTATTTTTCGAATCTAATATAAACATAGAAAACCTCATATATAGTTAATTCCGATTATAAGATGGGCATAACTCACTCAAAAGTAAGTTATGCCCATTTTATTTTAATTATTCGACGAGCCAATTACAATTCCAATCAGGATAGCCGCAATATCACGTAATTCGCGGTTATGACGTTCCCTTTCGCGCTCTTGCCGCTTATGCCACTCTCTTTCGCTTTCATGATGACGCCGCCGCATTTCCCGTTCATGGCGTTCATTTTCTTTACGCATTCGCTCATCACGCTCACGTTGCCGTCGTTCCTGTTGTTCTCGTCGTTCCCGTTGCTCTCGTTGTTCTCGTTGTTCTCGTTGTTCTTTTTCTCGGTTGCGGTCATGACCCCGGTCTTCATAACGTTGTTTATTGGGTTGATCCTTATCTCTTGGTGATGCTTCGATTACAGATGCGCCAAACCCTATTGGCATGATGCCTACCATTGAATATATAATAACTTTCTTTACTAAGCTATTCATAATTTGCCCCCCCTCATTTTCCTAACTAAATTATAATTGGACTTCCCTGAGCTCAATTCCGAGTTCCAAAAGCCAACTGACTCTAGCAGTTTGATAGTCATTTATACTCTTTGTCATATCGCAGTGCTTATTTTACATTTTCGCGGAGTTGAGTAAAGACACCCAAATTATTTATTTATTTATTAATTATATGTTTAGTAGAACATTTTAGTTCTTAATTTAAAACTACGACAGCACATTTATTGAGGAAATTAATTGATTGGTTGGCTGTAAGGATTTTTTCAGCATCGGTTGTACTTATAATTATGTTGTGATTATTGTCTTTCAGGCCGATGGCCTTTATAATTATGGGTTGTGTTCCGGCGCGGGATTTACCATTTTGAGCTTCTTGGACTAAATCAGAGGTTGGTGCATAGTCTACCATACCTTGTGTCATTGCTAGGCTGGTATCAATTTCTTTAATACCATATACAGGTTTACCGGTTTCGTCATAGATTACGGGGGCGAAAGTGGTTTCGAGTCCTAAGCTTCTGGCATCAACAATTAGGCCGGTGAAGGAATGAGTTGCTGGTTCAGGGGTAACAATTTTGCTCGTAATATTTACTTCTGTTTTTTGTATGCCTGGGTCTTGTACTATGTCCGCCGCTTGAACCATAAAGGTCGAAAAAACGAGGAAAGATGCAATGCAAAATGTTCTTTTAAGGCTCTTCATAAAATAATGTCTCCTTATTACCCGGCAGCTTGCCCTGCCTGCGGTTTACAGTAGGCTAATCATTTTCAGTTTCCCTAGCTACCATTCCATAATAAAGGATATCCATCGCTTTTCCTATAGTATCAAGAACCGTTAAGTTGTTCTTGATTAAAAAGTTCTCATGAAGCAGTTCATTTATAGTAGCGTTATAAATTACTTTTGCAATAGCCAGATCAATGGGGCGGAGGTATCCGGTTGTAATGCCTTGGTCTAAAAGAGCTTCAACACGCTGCCATGAGTATTCGCGGTACTCATCACATCTTTTCCATACCTCCGGCATATATCGCTTCAAATCAAAAACAAACCTACTGCTTATCAATCCGCCTAAATTCGGTTCAGTTAACAATAGTGCTTTAAGTTTTTCCTTGATATTCAGGTCGCTGTTAAATATTTTTTCAGCCTGTTGGCGCACATTTTCCAGGAGCGAGTCGACTACTGTCCCAATCAACTCTTCTTTGGAAGAAAAATGTTCGTATAACGTACTCTTGCTAACAGCCAAGCGCTTGGCCAGCTCGGTCATAGTAAATTTGATGCCATTTTCATTGATTTCTTCAATTGTTGCCATCATGATTCGATTACGCAAAAAAGTCACCGCCTTATTTCATACCTATAGTACTTGTTTAGTTTTTATAGTACTAATGATATCTGCATTTTCTTTCCATGTCAATATCTTGTAATGAATTTTTGTTCAACTATCTTTTAAATGTCCCCTCACATTAGTTATAGTAAATTGTTAAATATGCATCTTTATTGATACATTTTTTACCGATTAGACTTTAATAGTTTATTTTGCTCTTACACTGTTTCTACCTTTTATAATTTTTAAAGGATATGTCACAACGTTCATTTAAAAAGTGTTTACAAAAATAGGTATATGTAATAAGAGCGGCGAAGATCAATCTCTTCGCCGCTCTTATTACATCCCACAAATCTCTATATTTCAAATTTTTCTTACTATCTGATACTGTGCGTAAAGTAAGTATACGGTCAGCCCACTCCTGGGTTTGCTTTAGAGTAAGTTAACGTACACGATGTTTGACCACAGGAACTCATTCAGCCTTTGGCAAGCTTGGCTAGAAGATAAAGTGTCTGTCCCCGGGCCGCGAAAAATTCAGGAGAGACTGGAATATCTTTTGGGAATAAATTTTGTCCATTTATATGGGATGGAGAGGTTATTCTTGATTCCTGTGCCAAGTTTAACGGAAGGACGATTATTTCCGTGAAAATCCGTTCCTCCCGTTTGATATAGACTGTATTTTTCTGCCATGGCTGTAATAAACTTTTTATCATTGGGGGAGAAATCGGGGTACTGTACTTCCAGTGCATCCATTCCCATTTCTTTTAGCTCTTTGATACATAATTCGCGTTCTTCTACCGAAAAACGTCTCAGCCCCAATGTTTTGTGGAAATGCGCCAGTGATGTTACTCCGCCCGCTTCTTTAATCATGCAAATGGCGTCTTGTACTTCTATATCAACATGAATTCCTTTAAGCGCAGGGTCTAAATATTCATCCCAAATATATTGTACATCTTCCTGACCTTTACCAGAGGCAAAGTAGCGAAAAAAGGTATAGCGATCTACTATCCCATCTTTTTTATATGGTGCTAACTGCTCATCTGTAATAGAAACTCCCCGAGACTTTAGCCAGCTATGGATAACTTTTACACAGTCTTCTTTAAGCTGCCTAAAACGCCGATACGCATTCTGAAAATAAGGATCATCTATATCAAAACCTAACCCTACCACATGGATTTGACCCCCGCGATAATTTACGCTCATTTCAATTCCGCTGTACAACTCTATGCCAATATCTTGCGCGTATTCTTTTGCTTCTTTGAAGGCACTGATATTATCGTGATCGGTAATAGCTAAAGCGGCTAGCCCGGCTTTTTTTGCCATGGAAACTAATTCTATCGGTGTATAGCTGCCATCAGAAAAGGTTGAATGTGTATGCAAATCTACTATTTTCATTATGGTTATCTCTTTTAAAGAGTGCTATTGGCCTTGGCACACGCATTAGCAATCCCTTTAATAATATACATCATAGCCGTAGCGCCCGGGTCCTGACGACCAATCGAATTCTCACTGTAATAGGCTGCTCTGCCATGTACAGATTTCATGATTTTGGTTTTTTCAACACCTTCTACTGCCGCCTGATATGCTGACTGCTGTGCTCCTGCTAAGCTTTTACCGGCCTCTGCAGCTACTGCCAGCGCTTCTACTGCCGGATGAAGTGCATCTAGCATTGTCTTATCGCCAACTTTACTTTGTCCACGCTCCATGACTCCCTGTACTGCGGCGCGTCCCATTTCAACCAAATCAGCCAAATGTAGTTCCGTCTTTCCTTTGGCCTTGAGTCCGCCTTTAATAAAACAGGTAGATACGAGAGTTCCCATTGTCGAGGGTACTTCTGAATTCATTTTCATACCTAATTTCATAATTAAATTTCCCATATCCGGCTCATTAATTTTGTCAATTTCAGCCGTTACAGTCTGGAAGCCTTTGCACATGGTAAGGCCAAGATCGCCGTCGCCCATTGCGGCGTCAAGCGCAATCAGTTCTTCTTTGGTTTTTTCCATGGTAGCAGTGATACTAACCAGGATTTTCTTCAGCTCTTCTTTTTTTATTGTTTCCATCTCTGTTCCTCCTCTTAACGCGATTGTTCAAAAAATGGCGAATAGCATGGTGCATCTATGAGCTCTTTTAATTCATTATCTAATTTCAAAAGGGATATGGACATACCTGCCATTTCTAGTGAAGTAGCGTATTCTCCGATATATTTACGATGAATTTTAATATTTTTTTCCTGTAATATTTTATAAAGTTTTCGATATGCGATATAGAGTTCTTCTTTTGGTGTGGCACCTAGTCCATTGACGAGCACTGCCACTTCACTGCCTGTTTCAAAGGGCAAGTCATCCAGTATTTTGTTAGTAATTTCTTCAACCACTTCATCAGTTGACTTTAATTTGGTGCGGCGAATACCCGGCTCACCGTGAATGCCCATGCCAATTTCCATTTCGCCTTCGCCAATGCTGAATGTCGCTTTTCCTGCCTCGGGTACGATGCAAGGCATCAGAGCTACGCCCATTGTACGTGTGTTATCGACGGTTTTTTGCGCAATCCTAGTTACTTCTGCTAGATTGAGCATTTTTTCTGCGGCTGCTCCGGCGACTTTGTACGCAAAGACCAGGCCGGCTACGCCGCGGCGTTTTGATGCCTGTTCCTTTGGTGCGGAGGCAACATCATCTGTTACCAGCACTTCCGTTACTTTGATATCTTCCATTTCGTCTAAATCTTTGGCCATGCCAAAATTCATAATATCGCCGCCATACCTGCCATAAAGATGCAGAACACCGGCTCCCGCATGGATGGCTTTATCTACTTCATGCATTGACTCTGCACTCGGCGAGGCAAATACATTGCCAACGGTCACGCCATCGGCTAATCCATAACCAACATAGCCTAAAAATACGGGCAAATGTCCTGATCCGCCACCGGTTGCAATTGCGACTTTTCCTTCCTTCTTTTTATCGGCGCGTACTAGGCAATGCCAGCTATCGTTGAGCATTTTGAGACTTTCCGGATGTGCACAGACAATGCCTTCGACGGTTTCTCTTGCGAAGTCTTCCGCTTTATTTAGTAATTTTTTCATAATTTTCATCCTTTCGTGTTGGCATGCATAAATTTTTTATGCGGACGGAACGGAAAAATCCCGTTCCGTCTCAATTTCTTATTTTTTCAGCAGTTTAATTTCTTTTGGATATTCCCATTTTTTCAGTTCATCCAGCGAAACAGTAGGTGGTTCTTGACCTCCATTAATCATCAGTGCGCGATAATAAATTTCAGCCATTTCTTCTATATAATGGGCTTTTAACAATGCTTCTTTCAAGTCCTTATCTACGGCAATTACTCCATGGCTTTCCATCAAAGCCACATCTGAAACTTGCAGCGGCTCAACAATACTCTGGGCTAATTCCGGCGTTCCCGGCCTGCCGTAAGGGGCAACCGGAATATAGCCTTCTTTACAGCCAAGCCCTAATATCTCATATACAACAGCCGGAATTGGCTTTTTTAAGACTGCAAATGCTGTCGCAAAGCGCGAATGTGTATGTGCAACGGCCAAGACATCGGGGCGTGAACGATAAACCGATAAATGCATCAGGGATTCACTGGTTGGCCTTAGGCCTGTTTCGGCTTCAATTACGTTTGCTTCCAAATCTAGAACGACTATATCATGATAGCTCAATTCTTCTCTATCTACGCCTGTTGGCGTAATACAAACATAACCTGTTTTTAAGTCCCTTGCGCTAAAATTCCCTGCCCTGTGTTTGCACAAACCAGAACGATCTGCGCTCAATGCATATTTTACAACCTGTTGTTTCAATTCTTCTAACATGATATCTCTCCGTTTCTTGTAATTTTCTTATTTTCTTCTATTTTAGCGTCCATCTTTTTCATACTTTTCAAATACCATACAAAGCCAATTGCATATACAACAATTGTCGCAATTCCTAGTATTTCACCATTCAGTGCATGTGCCATAGCCCATCTGAATTCTGGTGCTTCCAGCTGAATCCAAGTAATGAATTGTCCTGGATTTACCTGCAGTGCATGCGTTTCAATTGCCATACTTGTAATCATTGGCGCAAAGCTCGTTGCTACCGCCAGATAAAGCGGTGTCGCAATCGAAGATATAATAATCATGCGGATTAAATTACCACCTGTTACAATGAATGCCGGAACTGCTACCACTACATTGATAATAGATGCTAACGGAATGACATTATTCATGCCCATTTGGCTCATACCAACTGCCAAAATCAGTTCAATCGGTACTAAGATAATTGCTGTTACCCATATTTCCGGCTGCCCGGCTAAAAATGGCCAGTCAAGACCTACATAAAAATCTCTGCCTTTGAATTTACTTTTCATGAAAGAACTCGTTGCATCAGCAATTGGCGCCAATGCCTGCATGAATAATTTTGCAGCCATCGGGAAAAGTACCAGCGCGGTGGCAACTTGCATTGCTATCATTAATATTTTTTTTACATCATAGCCACCTGCAAAAGCAATCAAAGCGCCGATAATAAAGCCCATAACACTGTTTTCACCTAAAATACCAAGCTTATTTTTGAGTTCTTCGGCATTCATATTGATGTTGCTGACGCCTGGAATATAGTCGAGTATTTTATTTAGCAGCCAGAGAAAAGGAGCTTGTAATACCATCGGATGCGTACAGGCAACACCTGGAATTTTACAAAGCCGGTATGTTTGTTCACGTGTTGCATCTGCATTAAGCAATTCTAAGATAATCTGTATTGCTGCGGCAAGAAAGCCCAAATAAAGATTCCCTGTAACTGCGGTAACCATAGACGCGATAAAAATCTTACCCCATACATTCCACAAATCCACATTGAGGCAATTTGTCCATTTAAAGCCTAGCATAACTAAATTGATACCGATTTGTAAGGGGAAGAGAAGTAAGGCATACGGCCATGCCCAGGCAATTGCTGCCATTGGTGACCAGCCAACATCAATGGCTGTCAGTTGCAAACCAGTGTTTTTTACCACTTCTGTTGCCGCAGGGCTGATGGCGTCAAACATAAATCCTAAAACGACATTCATGGCTGTAAAAGCAATCCCTAGTGTCAACCCAGCAATAACAGCCCTTTTCACTTTCATTTTCATTGCCAGGCCCAGAATAATCATAATGACCGGAAGAAATATCGCGGCGCCTAATCCCAATATATATTTTATAATCATATCCATTTTTTTAGCTCCTTACATCTTTTTACTTCTAAATAGATATTTTTTCAACAGTGTGTTATAATATCTTGTGTTCTTTTGGCTTCTCTTGTCTAAGCAAGGGGAGTCCTTTTTTTATCTTTTTTCTATACTCTTTTCAGGCTTTAATGAAAGATTTGAGCTTTTCAAACTCATCTTCCATGCCTACACCTGTGAGAAATGGAATCCCGCTGATGGTTGGCACATCCCAGTTATTTGCCCCGCTTGAAACAATAGATACATAGATATCACATTGGTCTATAATGTTCTCGAGCGATTTGATATCTACCGCTTCCACCGAAACAGCTAAATTTTCATCCTCACACATACTGCTGATTTTCGATGCAACGGTCTGGGACGTTGCTACTCCTGAACCACAGGCTACAAAAATTCTTTTCATTTTCAACACTCCTCGTATAATAAGTTTTGCAGGAAGAAATAAGCGCTCCTGCTTAGTCGCTGTTACATCAATCGGCTTGCAAATACCCATGATATAATTGGCGTAAGTCAATCAGGTAAAAGTTCTTACCACTCCTGTTGAACCGAAATGGTTGCTTCATAGAAAGTCTGTTCCCCTGAACCGGAAGTTAGCTTCAAACCGACGGCTGTTTATTGGAGTTGCAGTCTTCCTCTTAGCAGTGGAGGTTCGCAACAGGCTGCTTCCAAGTGGATTCTAATATGCGAGGGTGTTGATGCTCCGGTATCGTGGGTATTACCAAGCCGATTGACTCAAAATCTCACACAGAAATGGGGTGATACAATGAATCAATTATTTGTTGGCATTGATGTGGGAAGCCGCAATAATGCGGTTTACATCATGTTGCCTGACGGCTCGAAGCACAGTTCTTACTCTGTCCAGAACAACCTCGACGGCGCTCAATCCTTAGCAAAACGGGTAGTAGCCGCTTTGATGGAACAAGGATTATCAGATGTTGTTCTCGGCTTAGAAGCCACTTCGGTTTATGGAGATAATCTAGTTTGCTTTTTACGTGAAGATGGTTCCCTCAGTCGATTCAACAAGAAAATTCATGTTCTTAATCCCAAGCAGGTTAAGAAGTTTAAGGACGCTTATCCAGAACTTCCTAAAAATGATGCCATTGATGCTTTTGTCATTGCTGATAACCTCCGATTTGGACGTATTTCTGCTGCAATTTACATGGATGACTACCGTTACAAGGCACTGCAGAATCTCACTCGAGCACGTTTCTACGCGGTGCAAAATTTGACTCGAGAGAAACAGAGATTCATGAATTATCTCTTTATGAAATTTTCTGGGTTAGCACAAGAAAAAATCTTTTCGAATCACTATGGAGCAGCCGCTTTAGCAGTTTTTGAAGAGTTTGAATCACCGGATGATTTAGCTGCTATCAGTTTGGATGCACTTACTGCTTTTATTGCGGAAAAAGGGAAAAACCGTTTTCTAAACCCTGAAAAACTAGCCCAAGCCGTACAAGCAGCCGCCAGAGGTTCCTATCGTTTACCCAAAACGGTAAATGACTCTATGAATCAAGTGCTATCCATTTCAATTTCTTCTATGCGAGCTATACAAGTACAAATCAAGGCACTAGACAAAGAGATTAAACGCCAGTTTGAGAATATTCCTAATACCTTGACTTCTGTTCCTGGCATTGGCCCTGTATTTTCTGCCGGTATTATCGCTGAAATTGGTGCCATTCATCGTTTTAAAACTCATGCTGCAATTGCCAAGTATGCTGGACTTGCTTGGTCGCAGCATCAGTCTGGCCAATTTGAATCCCAGAATACGCGTCTTATTCGGTCCGGCAATCGGTTTCTTAAATATTACTTGTGTGAAGCAGCTAATGCTCTTGTACGTTGCGATACAGAGTATCGTTGCTATTATGACCTTAAATACAAAGAGGTCAACAAGTACCAACACAAACGCGCACTCGCACTCACTGCCAGAAAATTAGTTCGGTTACTCTTCCGACTGCTCAAGGATAACCGACTATATATTCCGGTTACAGCGTAACCGGATCGGTGAAAGCGGCCCCGTTTTTTAATTTTTTAGAGCCGGGGCTTAGGTGGTAGTTCCTTTTTGCGCCTTTTTTACTAGCCATCTTCGTCTTTTAAGTCTTTTTTCTACTTTTTATCTCTTGACATATTACCGCCGGACTTTTTAATTTAAAATTTCTGACAGTTTGCCTACCATAGCGGCTGCTGACTTTGTTTGATATAAGTCAAGCAGCTTATCGCCATCTGAAAAAATTGTCATCAATTTGCTCAGCGTTTCCAGATGTTCCTCGGGATCGGTTACAGCTAGCATAAAAATTAATTTTGCTTCCACGTCTTTTTGTCCATCACCCATTTCCTTGAATAGGACAGGATCGGAAAGCTTTGCCACTAATATTGCAGGCTTTAGTACATGCACAGGATAGGTATGCGGTATAGCTACTTTTATTCCCATGGTGTTTAAGCCAGTAGCATACTCTTTTTCTCTCTGAAGAATTGCTTCTGCATAACTTTCTTTTACAAATCCTTTTTTGTGTAAGACATCTGCTAATTGCAGTAATAGTTCATTCTGATTATCTGCATAATAGTCTAGTAAAATCAAATCTTCATAAAGCAATGGTGCGCTCATTTTCTTAGCTCCTTTGGGTTGGATTTCGTTCTGCCTGTAAGAAGTGCAAGTTTTATGCCAAGATGGTGCATAAGTCTGAATTTACTGAAAATACCGGTTTCAGGCGTTCTTTTTATGCACTATTTTTATATACGGCTTTTAGTGCATAAAAATTCTGGTGTTATTTGCTAATTTATTTTAAAATAAAAGGGATTTAGTAGATAGGGGGTAGCTAATGAAAAAGAGGGATGAAATTTTAGACTTTATTGAATACACCATCACGAGTGACAAACTTCTTGAAGAAATAAAAGCCGGTGCCAATCCGGGCCTGAATGCATCACAAATCCAAAAGCAGCTTGGTATCATTCGCAATAACGCCAGTACAATTTTAAATCAGCTTTGGAAGGAATCCCACTTGGTAAAAGTCAATACTCGGCCTGTAACATTTCTACCTTTTACAAGCTTTCAAAAAGCCGCAGCAGCATATAATGTAGAACCCAAATTTTGCTATCAGGCAACAGAGTTACAAGCGCTTTTTTCCACGCCGACAGATGATTTAAAAGATCAAGATCCATTTAAAGAACTGCTCGGTTACAATAGCAGTTTAACAAATCAAGTCAGCCAGGCTAAAGCAGCTATTGTTTATCCGCCTAAAGGATTGCATACTTTAATATTAGGGGAAAGCGGCGTTGGCAAAACAACCTTTGCTGCTGCTATGCATAAATATGGCATGCTAATCAATCAAAAAACAGAGGCTGATTTTCCCTTTGTTACTTTCAATTGTGCTGATTACTTTACTAATCCGCAGCTACTCCTTTCACAATTGTTTGGACACGCTAAAAATGCATTTACCGGCGCCGATCACGAAAAACAAGGCCTTGTAGAAAAAGCGAACGGCGGCATACTTTTTTTAGATGAAATTCATCGCCTTCCGCCTGATGGGCAGGAAATGCTCTTCTATCTTATGGATAAAGGTGAATTTTGCCGTTTAGGCGAAACCGGTACTAGTCGCAAGAGTAATCCGCTGATTATTGCCGCTACGACTGAGAATCCATCAGCATCTTTGCTTACAACTTTTATTCGCCGTATTCCGGTTAACATTACATTGCCGCCTTTTGCCAAAAAGCCGGTCAGTGAAAAGGTAGAAATTATTGAGAATTTTTTTTATTGTGAAGCTGTTAATTTGCAAAAACAAATCCAAATTGCCCCAGAAGTATTGAAAGCGCTCGCCATCCATAATTTCTCTGCTGGCAATATTGGGCAGCTCCGTTCTGAAATAAAATTGCTCTGTGCTAAAGCCTTTTTACACCATTTACAGCTGCAAACCGCGCCAATCAGCATTGAATATGCAATGCTTCATAGGGAATTTCGCGAAAATCTTTTTTGTTATTCTAAAATAGATAAAAGTATCACCAATTATCTTGATATGTTTTCTGAAACAATTTTTATATCACCAAATAAAGAAGGCACTATATCTTCTTTAGAAATTAAGAATGATATTTATGAATTAATCACAACCAAACTCAATCAACTACAACAGCAAGGCATTGATTCCGAAAATATCAATCAGCACTTAAAATGCGAGATTGATGAATATTTCAGTAAAATCAATAATCATTTCAATAACAATCGTACAAACATTACCAATCTTTATAAAATTGTTCCCAAAGAAATTGTCGAAATTACATCAAGCCTAATCGCTGAAGCCCAAACACAATTAGGTATACGCTTCAACTCACACTTTATTTTTGGCCTTTCGTTGCACATTCAGGCATTATTAAAGCGCATCGACAAAGGGGATCTTGTACAAAACCGCCACTTGTCCAAAATTAAGCGAGAGCACCCACAAGAATTTGATGTTGCAAAAAAAATGGTACAAACCATGAGCCAAAAATTCGGCGTGATTGTACCAGAAGATGAAAAGGGATTTCTTGTGTTATTACTCATTCATAATCGTGCCGAACGCCATTTCGACAGAATAGGGGTCATCATTCTTTGTCATGGTGATTCTACGGCATCAAGTATAGCGAATGTATGCAATTCTCTTTTAGATACCGAATGGATGAAGGCCATTGATATGCCATTAAGTCAAAGTATAGATGAAGCGTATAATAAACTGCGGACGGTTGCTTTGACCATGCAAACAGGTAAGGGCATCTTACTGCTCACAGATATGGGATCGCTATTGCAGTTTGGTAAAAGACTGACAGACGATACAGGCATTAAAACGCAGACACTTAGTTTTATTTCTACGCCGCTTGCCTTGGAAGTGCTGCGTAATGTTCTCTATAAAATGGATGATTTGGATGCACTCTATGAAAGCATCAGGCAGACGGAAGGTAACCCTTGTCTGCGTCTATTAAAAAAACCTCTTGCTATACTTTCTGTCTGTGTAACCGGGTATGGCTCCAGTGTCATTGTTAAGACTCTTCTTGACGATTTGATTGCTTCCCGTTATCAAGATACAGTCGAAATTGTGGTTTCTAATTATTTAGATGCTACGCAAAAATTCCACGAACTGAAAAATAAATACCGAATTGTCGCCACAGTCGGTAATATCAACCCAGATCTGCCCATTCCTTATTTCGATCTCAATCAGCTTATGCTGCCCGATTTTAAAAAGAAATTTTTCCATTTGCTAGATACGCAGTTAGAATTTCATGATAATGAGCCGATACCAGCCGAAAAAACCATCTACGAAATTGCCCAAGAAATGCTTGAGCAATACGTGAAATTCTTGAACCCTAAAATTGCTGTAGCAAATATTCGCCGCTTTATTGAAAAAATCAATTA
>Ga0316600_10000781_pt1 | contig 14861 bp, 14 predicted proteins | sample OWC_soil_day5_CT_FD_207652 | JGI IMG/M metagenome (GOLD analysis project Ga0316600, IMG submission 207652) | Wetland soil microbial communities from Old Woman Creek delta, Ohio, United States - OWC_soil_day5_CT | ecosystem: Environmental > Terrestrial > Soil > Wetlands | place: USA: Ohio... | reverse complement strand
GCGCACGCAGGGCTACATGACCGGCCAGTTCGGCAAGAACCACCTCGGCGACCGCGACGAGATGCTGCCGACGGCGCACGGCTTCGACGAGTTCTTCGGCAATCTCTACCACCTGAACGCCGAGGAGGAGCCGGAGAACCCCGACTATCCGAAGAATCCAGAGTTCAGAAAGAAGTTCGGCCCGCGCGGCGTCATCCACAGCTTCGCCGACGGCCGCATCACCGACACCGGCCCGCTCACGCGCAAGCGCATGGAGACGATCGACGAGGAGGTCACCACCAAGGCGCTCGACTTCATGGATCGCGCCAGGAAGGCGGACAAGCCGTTCTTTCTCTGGTGGAACTCCACCCGCATGCACATCTTCACGCATCTCAAGAAGGAGTCAGAAGGCAAGACCGGGCTGGGGGTCTACGCCGACGGCATGGTCGAGCACGACGGCCACGTTGGGCAGGTGCTCGCAAAGTTGAAGGAGCTGGGTCTCGACCAGAACACTATCGTCATGTACTCCACCGACAACGGCGCGGAGACCTTCACTTGGCCGGACGGCGGGACGACGATGTTCCGCGGCGAGAAGAACACCCAGTGGGAGGGTGGCTACCGCGTCCCCGCGATGATCAAGTGGCCCGGCACCATCAAGCCCGGCACCGTCGTCAACGACATCGGCGCACACGAGGACATGCTGACCACCCTGCTTGCCGCCGCCGGCGACAAGACGGTCAAGGACGATCTACTCAAGGGCCGCAAGATCGGCGACACGACCTACAAGGTCCACCTCGACGGCTATGACCTCGGGCCTGCGCTCAGGGGTGAGGCGCCGTGGCCGCGCAGAGAGTTCATCTACTGGACCGACGACGGCAGCGTCGCGGCGCTGCGCTACGACAACTGGAAGGTCACGTTCCTCGAGCAGCCTGCCGAGGGACTCGGGGTCTGGCAGCAGCCGTTCACGGAACTGCGTGCACCGAAGCTCACCAACCTGCGGATGGACCCCTTCGAGCGCGCCGAGCACGAGAACGCGATGGGCTTCCAGCGATGGTACCTGGACCACATGTTCACGATCGCTCCCGCGGGCGCCTACGTCGGGCAGTGGCTGCAGAGCTTCCGCGAGTTCCCACCGCGTCAGAAGCCGGGCAGCTTCAACCTCGACCGCGTGATGGAAGCGGTGACCAGCGGCTCGAAGCAGTAACTGCGAGCTGGCCGGAAGATCGAGCCATACCTAGGGGCCGCGTCCAATTCGGTGGAGGCGGCCCCTGTTTCATTGGGGGATAGTGACGCCGTGTTCGTCGACGGCGACAAAGCGGCTGTTGCTGATGGCGGCCCGATGGGTCTGGGGCGCCGCCGTAGCCTGACACTTCGGGCAATGCCGGTTGCGACAGGAGTTGCAGGCGATCTCGACGTGCGCGCAGGCCCTGCAGCGCAGAACGTGGCCGCGCAGCGTCGCGCTCCTGGAAAGCGACCGAGGGCGTGCGGGAAATCTCGTTGGGCAGGGTCGCGCAGGCGGCGAGCAGATGTCCCGGCTTGAGGCGTCGGGGTGCGAGTTCAATCTGCCCCAGTTTCAGAAGCCGGTCCTCAGGCGCGACAGCTTGCCACCGCGTGAGTGTTTCCAGTTACTGTTGGTGTGACGACGCGACTCGTCATGCGGCGCTATCTCGCCTGCCGTCTTTCCAATGCAGTTACGCGGCGTGCGTGAGGATCGGCGCGAGCGGCCTGTTCGGCTCCGCGTGGGGGAAGATCCGTGCGAGGGTGACTTCGATGTGGATCCGGCACCCGGGCTCGATGCCGCGCAGCAGCGAGCTGCGGCGTGGGAACTGGGAGAATATCCGCTCACCGCCATCGATGACCGCCTCGACTTTGACGCGGTCGCCGAGGGTGGTGGTACGCACCACGGTGGCGAGGCCGCCGGTATCATCGCGCCAGAACTTCAGGTCATAGAAGCGGATTACGACGACCGCGGGATCGCCCTGCGCCACCCCGTCCACCGGGATCGCCAGCGCGCCCATGTGCACCGCTCCGTCCCGGATGGTCGTTTCATAGACGTTGGCCTCGCCGATGAAGCGGGCAACGAACTCGGTCCCGGGGTTGTCCAGGATCTCGTCCGGGCTGCCCCATTGCTCCAGCCGGCCGCGGTTGATGACCATCACCCGGTCGGCCACCGCGAAGGCCTCTTCCTGATCGTGGGTCACGAAGATGCTGGTCACGTGCACCTCGTCGTGCAAGCGACGCAGCCAGTGCCGCAGTTCTTCCCGAACCTTCGCGTCGACGGCCCCGAACGGCTCATCGAGCAAGAGGACCTTTGGTTCCGGCGCGAGTGCACGGGCCAGCGCCACGCGCTGACGCTGTCCGCCCGACAGTTGGCCGGGGTAGCGGTCGCCCAGCCCTTGCAGCCCCATCAGCTCGAGCAGCTCGCTGACCCGCCGCTTGCGGCGCTGGCGCCCCGCGCCCTGGACGTCCAGGCCAAAGCCGATGTTGTCGGCGACCGTCATGTGGCGGAACAGCGCGTAGTGCTGAAAGACGAAACCGACTCCGCGAGAGCGGGCGTGCAGGTGGTCCGCACGCTCGCCGTTGAACCAGACCTCGCCCGCATCCGCGGTCTCCAGCCCCGCAATCATCCGCAGGACCGTGCTCTTGCCGCTGCCAGAAGGGCCGAGGAATGCCACCAGCTCGCCGGTTCCGACCTCGAGGCTCACATCGTCGACGGCCAGGAACCCATTGAAACGCTTCGTCAGGTTGCGGACGTGGATACTCATGATCACAGTTCCTTGCGGCGTCGGCGCTTGAGCCACTCGAGGGCGGCGAGCACGACCACGCTCGCCAGCGCGAGGACGAGGGCGATGCTGTATGCCGACGCCTCCTGGCGTTCCTCGAGCGCGTTGTAGATGAACGTGGTGGCGGTCTGGGTGTGGCCGGAGATGGCGCCGCCAAGCACCAGCACCGCACCGAATTCGCCCAGCGAGCGGGCGGTCGTGAGGATCACGCCATAGCCAAGCCCATAGCGGACATTGGGCAGGGTCACGCGCAGGAAGGTCTGCCAGGGTGAGGCGCCCAGGGTCGCGGCCGCTTCCTCCTCGTCCGTCCCGAGTTCCTCCAGCACGTAGGCGACCTCGCGCAACGTGAACGGGAAGGTGACGAAGAGCGTCGCGACCACGAGCCCCGGAAAGGCGAAGGCGACCTTCCAGCCGGTGGCGTCCAGCGCCGGCTCGAGCCAGCCGCTGCGCCCGAAGAGCAGCAGGAAGGCGAGGCCGGTCATGACGGGGGACACCGCGAGCGGCAGATCCACCAGGGCGTCAAGCACCCGGCGCCCGAGGAACCGATGGCGGGTGAGCACCAGCGCCCCGGCGATCCCTAGCAGGCCGTTGGCGGTCATCGCAATCGCGGCCAGCACGAAAGAAAGCTGAAGGCCGTGGTTCGCCGCAGGATCGTCGAAGGCCTGCAGGAGGGGCCCGAGGCCCGCCCGGAACGCCTGGGCGACGATCGCGGAAACGGGAAGCAGGAGGACCAAGCCGAGGTACAGTGCCACCACCCCGACGAGGAGTCGCTGGCCGGCGGCCCGTGGTCGAACTGGCGAGTAGCTACGCACGCGCCGTCCCCGTCAGACGCTCGATGGCGCGGGCGCCGAAGGTGAGCCCGAGCGCCACTGCGAGCAACACGACGGAAATCGCTGCCGCGACCTCGGAGCGCCCGCTCTCGATCTCGCCGAACACGTAGATGGGGGCCGTCAGGGTCCGGTGGGGAATGTTCCCCGAAACCACGACGATCGACCCGAACTCACCGAGCGCCCGCGCGTAGGACCGGATGGTCCCCGACAGCAGCGAGGGCCACAGGGGTGGCAGCAGCACGCGCCAGAACACGGTGAAGGTGCTCGCGCCCAGGGTGCGCGCGGCCTCCTCCTCCGCAGGATCCTGCTCCATCAGCACGGGCTCGACCGCCCGTACGACGAACGGCACGGTGATGAACAGCAGCGCCAGCACGATCGATGGGGCAGCGAACGCAATGGGAAAGCCGTGCGCGGCGAACCAGCCACCGAGGGACGACTGCGGCCCGAACAACAGCACCAGCATCACGCCCGTGACCAGTGTCGGGATCGCAAACGGCAGGTCCACCAGTGCGGAGAGCAGACCACGACCGGGGAAGTCGTACCGTGCGAGAACCCAGGCGGTGGCGGTGCCCATCACGGCGTTGACCAGCGCCATGATTGCTGCCGTCGTCAGCGTAAGGCGAAGGGCCTCGGCGGCCACCGGGGCGCTCACCGCGTCCCAGAGGGCCCGAACCCCTTGACCCAGGCCTTCGGCGAGCAGCGCAGCGAGCGGCAGCGCCACCAGCGCCCCGACATACGCACACACGCCGGCTCGAACCAGGAGCCCACCGAAGCCCGGCGCGACTGCGGGGCGGGTGTTGCTCACTGACGGGCCCCGAGGCTGTTCGTCACCCGGTCGTAGGCGGCGCCAGGCGCAAACAGCGTCTTCTGGATCTCCGGCCAGCCGCCGAGGTCATGGACCGTGAACAGGTCCTGGACCCGCGGAAAATGCCCCTCGACCTCCTTGGCAATCGTCTCCTCGACCGGGCGGTAGCCGTACTGGGCGAAGGCTCGCTGCGCCTCCGGCGTGCGGAGGAAGGCCACGAAGCCCTCGGCGAGATCCCGGCTCTTGTGCTTGTCGACATAGGTGTCGATGACGGCCACCGGATTCTCGATCAGGATGGTCGAGCGCGGCACTACGTACTCGTAGTCCCGCCCGGCCTGGCGCCCAACCAGGACTTCGTTCTCGTAGGTAATCGCGACGTCACCCACGCCCTTCTCGAAGTTGACGATCGACTCCCGGGCGCCTTTGTCCATGACGCTCACGTTGCGCAGCACATCGGCGAGAAGCTGCTCGGCCCCGGACGGCTCGCCCTTGCTTGCCGAGGTCTGGCCGCGAAGGGCTGCCCCATACAGGGCACAGACGTTCCACATGGCCCCCCCGCTCGTGCGGACGTTCGGAGTCAGGACGTTGAGGTGAGGCGTGCGCAGGTCGTCCCAGTCGCGAATGCCCTTCGGATTGCCGGCCCGCACGGCGAGGACGACGATCGACCGCGTCACCATCCCGTTTGCGGTCCCGGCCTTCCAGTCGTGGGTGATGAGGCCCGCCTTGGCGATGCTCTCCACGTCCGCCTCCAGCGAGAGCGCGGCGATGTCGGCCTCGAAGCCGCCGACGATGGCCCGTGACTGGGCCCCGCTGCCGAGGTATGACTCCTGGAACTTCACCTCTTCCCCGGTCCGCTCCTTCCAGTAGCGCTGGAAGGCGGGAATGATCGCCTTGCCGTACGCCTCGCGCGGCGTGGTGTAGGCGCCAAGCACCAGCGTCCGGACAACCGACGCTGCCGGTGCCGAACTGGTGCGGGGGGTTGGCGTTCCGTCGCCACAGGCGGCCAGTGTCGCCGCGGCTAGCACCGCAGCTGCGACGACAATAGGGCTACGGTGCAGAAGCGGTTTCATCGGTGATCCTCCGTCAACGCTGTCGAGGGAGGAGCACAACCGATGCCAATCGGGAAGGACGGAAAAACTTCTTTTTTATCAGAAGCCTGGGGTTGCTGCCGGCATTATCCGTCGCGGAAGCCGAGGCGAGAACACCAAATGACACAGAAATGCCGAAATATCTGGTGATTTTTCTGACGCAAGGTGGTAGCTGATGATAACGATCAGCGCTCGGGCCCCTCCCGGCGGTGTTTCGGTCGACGGGCCGTCAGGATGCGTTGTCTGGCGAGACCAACTGGCGTTGACAGACGTCCCAGATTCGACCCCGAGGCACTGCGCCAGGAGGCAGAGAGCGCAGGGCGGGTTCGTCAACCTTCGGTTCCTCGGCGCGTTACCTAAACTGAAGCTGATGGCCGTCTCGGCGATTCGGAGTCGATCGATGCGCGTGCTCGCCCTCATCCTCGCTGCCCTCGTGGGACTCGGCGGTTGCGTTTACGACCCGTACTACGGTTACGCCTATGATCCGGCGGGGACATTCGTCGCCGGGGCGATCGTCGGTGGCGTTGGCACCGTGGTCTTGACCGATCCGGGCTTCTGGCCATACCGCTATGGCGGGTACTACCACCGGTACCCCTACTACCGGTACCCCTACGGCGGCCACTGGGGGGGTCGGCACTACCCATACCGCCCGTACTATGGCGGCGGTCACTGGCATCACTGACGCAGGGGGCGAGAGGCCGCTCGGTGCCGGTGCAGGTCGTGACCCGCCGCGGGGACGGTCGGGGAGGGGGGAGGCTGGGTACCCTGCACCCGCGCCCAGGGGGTGAGCCGGTTCTCTCCCGCGGGCGCGTGGGTCACCGTGGACCTGGTTCCGCTGAGCACGACGGCACTGCCGTTGATCCCCTGGCTCAAAACCGCACAGACTGCGTCAGCGGTTCCCTGCGTCGTCGGTGAAGCCGTAGTCCACGGGCACGCGCAGGTAGAACAGATTCAGGCCCTGGCCCGCGAGATGGGCCAGGAAGCGGTCCGCCTCGTCGCGGGTCACGACGAACCCCACCTCCACCGGCAGATCGCCCGCCAGCTCGAAGAAGTGCTCCTCGTGGAGCCGCCCGTGGCGGCCGAATCCCGCCAGCGCCCGGAAGGCGGAGCCGCCGTGCAGGCCGAACCGTTTCGCCTCCTCGAGCAGCCACTCATAGGCCGGCAGCTGATGGTGTCGGCGGTTCTCCGCGACGTAGAACTTAAGGAAGCAGCCGTTCATCCCGCGTACCTCATGCATTGTCAGGCGCGCATCGTGATCACGTGGATCAGTCCGATGCCAACCGCCGTCAGGGTGAGCGAGCCGACGAGGTGGGCGAGCGCGGTCACGCTGCCCCACAGGTAGTCACCGCGGGCCAGCAGGCTCACCACCTCGGCCGAGAAGGTCGAGAAGGTGGTGAGGCCGCCGAGGAAGCCCGTGATGACGAGCAGGCGCGCCTCGGGCGGCACGCCGGGATGCCGGTTGAGCCAGGCGATCGCGATCCCCACCAGCAGGCCGCCCAGCAGGTTGGCGGCGAGCGTGCCGAGCGGGAGGGTGGGGAAGACGGGGTTGAGCCGTGCGCCGAGCCACCAGCGCAGCACGGCACCGAGCCCGGCTCCGACAAAGACCGAAACGAACGCCAGCAAGCCCATCGCCCTCCGCGCGACGCAGATCGGATCATAGCGGGCTTCATGGGTTTGCTCATGCCAACCGCCTGCGGGGGCCGGGGTGCGGGGGCCTGCCGGCCGTGCCGGCCCGGATCCGGCGGAGTGGCGACCGTCGCCTCCGAGCGGCTACGCTGCGCGAACCGCAAGGCGCGGGTTGCGCCGGACAGGAGCGACGGGGATGAGCCGGATTGCCAACGCCCTCACGATCGCAGGCATCGACCCCAGCGGCGGCGCGGGGGTATTCGCCGACCTCAAGGCATTTTCCGCCCTCGGCGCCTACGGGTGCGGCGTCGTCGCCGCGCTCACCGCGCAGAACACCCGGGCCGTCACGGGCGTGCACACCCCGCCGGTCGAGTTCCTCCGGCTGCAGATCGACACCCTGTTCGCGGACGTGCGCATCGACGCGGTGAAGATCGGGATGCTGGCCAGCGCCGACATCGTGGCCACCGTGGCGGACCGCCTCGCCCACTTCGGAGCGCGGAACCTGGTGGTGGACCCGGTGATGGTCGCCAAGAGCGGCGATCACCTTTTGGCGCAGAGCGCGGTGGCGATGCTGCGCGAGGCCCTGCTGCCGCTCGCCCTGGTTGTCACCCCCAATCTCCCGGAGGCAGGGGTGCTGCTGGGCAGGCCGGCACCGGACACGGTGCGCGGGATGTACAGGGCTGCCGAGCAGCTGCGCGCGCTCCTGCCGGTGAGCGGCGAGCACTGGGTGCTGCTGAAGGGCGGGCACCTGTCCGGAGCCACCGTGGTGGACCTGCTCCACGACGGCGACCGCATGATCGAGATGCAGGGCCCGCGCGTCGCCACCCGCAACACGCACGGCACCGGCTGCACCCTGTCGGCCGCGATCGCGGCCCTGCTGCCGCAGCGGGCCGGCGAGGCGAGCCCGGCGGAGGCGGCGGTGCGTGGCGCGCGCGACTACCTGCTCGGCGCGCTGCAGGCGGCTGACCGGCTGGAGGTCGGCACGGGCCACGGCCCGGTCCATCACTTCCACGCCCTCTGGGGCCCTGCCGCTTAGCACCTCGAGCCTCGCTCGGCCACGCCCCGCTCCGCCGCCCGGCGGCTCGTCGCGGCGTCCCGCTGACCGCGGGGGCGTCGCGGTCCGGACCGGACCGTCTAGAGTGAACGGCAGATTCGGCGCTCCCGAGGTGCGGTACAAATGACTGGCGAGATTTTTCTCCTGCCCGGGCAGATCGTCTCGGCCCTCACGATCGGTGCCGTGCTGGCGTACCCGCTCGCCCGGCTGCTCCTCTGGCGTTACGAGCGGGCGGTCGAGCGCGTCATGCGGACGGCGGCGCCCGCCGCCCGCGGCGTCGGTCAGTCCGCCGCGCCCGCCATCACGCCGCCAGCACCGTCCGCCGTCAGCCGCGGCCCCTGGCCGCCGCTCCTGTCGAACCTGCGGGGGCTGCCGTGGCGCGCAGCCGCCGTGCAGGCCATCGTCGCCGTGCTCGTCGCGGTCTGGTTCGCCGGTCTGCAGATCGAGGCATGGGGCATCGGCTTCAGCCCGTGGCGGGTGGCGGTGCTGGCGATCCCCTACCTCTGGCCCGGCGTGCTCGCCGTTCTGCTGGTGGCCGGCATCTCGCGGCGTCAGCGCATCGCCGTCCTCGCGCTGGGCACGACCGGCTACCTGCTGCTCGGCGGCGTCGCCAGCACCGTACCGCCGGTCCAGGCCCTCGGCGAGGCTGTGCAGCTCTGGGTGGTCGTGAACCTGCTGCCCACCCTCTATCTCATGGCCTTCCTGACGCCACGGGTACGCAGCGTCGGGCCGCTGGTGCTGCTGGTCTGCCTGCTGGCCGTGGCGGGGGCGGTGGCGCTGCAGGGGACCCTGGCCGTCCGCGAGGACTGGCTGCAGGGCGTCGGAGGCGTGCTGATCGCGATGGGGCTCGGTCCCTATGGGGCGATCGCGGCGATCCTGCTGGTCGGCGCCGGCATCGCGCTCGTCGTCGGCATCTGGCTGCTCGGTGCGCTCGCACGGGCCTACGCCGCGCACCGTGTCGGCGACCAGGGCATGATGCTGGCGGCGCTGTGGCTCGTCTTCGTGCTCAGCTACAGCGTGAGCCTGATCTTCAGCGGCCTGGTCTACTTTGGCCTCGGGCTGCTCGCCTTCCCGGCCTATCTGCTGCTGGTGCGGCCGCTGCGCGCCCTGCTGCTCCCACGGCAGGGCGAGAACGGCCCCGCGCTCCTGCTGCTGCGCGTCTTCGCGCGCAAAGGCGCCGCGCCGGCGCTGTTCCGCGCCCTCAGCCGGCACTGGCGGCACGTCGGGCCGATACGGATGATCGCCGGCTACGACCTCGCGACCGAGGCAATCGAGCCGGACGAGCTCATGGCGTTCCTCCGCGGCCGCCTGGACGACAGTTTCGTCACCGGGCCGGCCGTGGTGGACCGTCGCCTCGGGGAGACGACGGCGCGCCGCGACGCCGACGGGCGCTTCCGCGCCGAGGAGTTCTTCTGCTTCGACGACACCTGGCGCTACACCCTGCAGCGGCTGGTGGCAGCCAGTGACCTGGCGCTTATGGACCTGCGCGGCTTCGGCCCCGGGAACCGCGGCTGCGTGTTCGAGCTCGCCGCCCTCGCGGAGGCCGGCGCGATGTCACGCACCCTGCTGCTGCACGACGCCAGCACCGACATGGCGGCGCTGCGCGACGAAAGTGCGAAGCTCGGAGTCCCCGTGGCGGCGTTGCCGCTGCTGGCGCTGAAGGGCGACGAGTCGCACGACCTGCCCGCTCTGCTGGCGGCGCTGGCGCGCACGGCGGGGAGCCCGCGCTGACCCCGATCGGATCCCTCGGGTCAGCTGAGGAGCAGGGCCAGGCCGAGCCCGGCCAGCAGCACGAAGGCGATGCGGCGCATCGCCAGGTCGGGCAGGTGCGGCGGGAAGCGCCGGCCCGCCCAGGTGCCGATCAGCACCGCCGGCACGCCGGCCGCGACCCACGCCAGGACCGCGCCGCCGATGGCGCCCGCCGCGCCGGTTGCGGCGATGCGCACGAGTGTCGTCGCCGCGAAGAAGGCCAGCAGGGTCGCGCGGATCGCCGGTATCCCGACGGGCTCCCGATAGAGGTGGAACACGATCGGCGGCCCGGCCGTGCTGAACAGGCCGCCGAACAGGCCGGCGATGCCGCCCCACAGCCCCGCCTTCCAGAGCGGGGAGGGCGCGGGCCGCGGGTGCGGGTGCAGCATCAGCAGCAGCCCGCCGGCGAGGATGAACCCGCCGAGCAGGCCGCGCAGTCCGTCCAGCCAGGCCGACTGCAGCCAGTCGAGCAATGCCAGGCCGCCGAGGACCGCGGGGACCATGGCCACGGCGGCTGCGCGCAGGGTAGGGCGGTCGACGTCGTGCCAGCGGCCCCAGAGGGCGCTGACCACGTTGACGAGCGAGATGATGCTGACCACCAGCGCCGTGAAGGCGATGGGTGCGAGGTCCAGGGCCCCGACGGCGCCCATGACGATCAGTCCCAGCGCGAACCCCGACACCGTCTGCACGTAGGCCGCCACCAGCGCGAGGGCCGCGAAGAGCCAGATCTGCGGTTCGAGCGCCACCACGGCCGACCCGCGCTAGCGCAGTCCCTCGGGCCGCTCGCCCAGGACGACCTGCAGGTCGAGGGGCGTCGTGCCGCGCCAGCCGCCGATCCGCACGCGGGCACCGGGGGGCCGCGAGGCCACCAGGTTCAGGACCTCGAACGACGAGGCGGCGGACTGGCCGTCGATCGCGGCGATGACATCGCCGGTGCGCAGCCCTGCCCGTTGCGCCGGGCTGCTGTCGCTCACATCCGAGATGAGGACGCCGCGCGGCTCCTTGAGTCCGAAAGCCCGGGCCATCGCCGCCGTCACGTCCTGCCCGGTGATGCCGAGCCATCCGCGCGTGACCCGGCCGTGGGTCGCGATCTGCTCGAGCGCGCCGAGGGCGAGGTGGGCCGGCACGGCGAAGCCGATGCCGTGCGAGGCACCGCTGTCGGAATAGATGGCGGTGTTGATGCCGACCAGCTCGCCGTCGGCGTTGATCAGCGCGCCGCCCGAATTGCCGGGGTTGATGGCTGCGTCGGTCTGGATGAAGTTCTCGAGCGGGGAGATGCCCAGCCGGTTCCGCCCCGTGGCGCTCACGACGCCGTGGCTGACGGTCTGGCCGAACCCGAAGGGGTTGCCGATGGCGAGCACGACGTCGCCAATCCGCAGGTCGCCGGCGCGGCCCAGGGCGATCGGGGGCGGGGCCTCGCCCGTCGACCGGAGCACGGCGATGTCGGTATCCGGGTCGCTGCCGAGCAGCCGCGCCGTCAGGCTGCGCCCGTCCGCCAGCGTGACGTCGATGGTGTCTGCGTCGGCTACCACGTGCAGGCTGGTCAGGAGCAGCCCCGCCCCACCCACGGCGACCGCGGAGCCGCTGCCGCCGTCGGACGGGCCGCCGGTCGTCCTGCGCCGGACATGGAGGCTCGCCACGGACGGGGCCGCGCGGGCGACCGCGTCGGCGAACGTGGTCCTGGGGCCTTGCAGGGCCGCGGTGGGGGATGGCTCGATTCCCGCCGGGCCGGCCCCGGGGCCGAGCCACCAGGCGATCAGCCAGGGACCGGCCACGAGCCCTGCTCCCAGCACGAAGGCACGCAACGGCGTCATGGCGCGTTACCCTAGCACGGGGTCCGGTGCGGTTGCCGGGGCGTGCGACGGGGGCGGGCGATGGCGGAGCTGCGGGCGCTGGTTGAGTACTGCGACCGCCGGCTCGCGGCGGCCGAGTTCGAGGACTATTGCCCGAACGGCCTGCAGGTGGAGGCCGGCCGATCGGTGTCGCGGATCTGCACCGGCGTGACGGCCAGCCTGGCCCTGATCGAGGCGGCTGCGGCGGGCGGTGCCGACGCCCTGCTCGTGCACCACGGTTACTTCTGGCGCGGTGAGCCGGCGCCGCTGACCGGCATGAAGGCCCGCCGGATCCAGGCCCTGTTCGCACGGCGCCTGAGCCTGATCGCCTACCACCTGCCGCTGGATGCACACCCCGAGCTCGGCAACAACCGCCGGCTCGGCGCCTGCCTGGGGATCGCTGACGCTGCCGCGGTCGAGGGGTCCAACGGGCTGCTCTGGCGGGGGCGGCTGGCCGCACCCGTGGCGGCGGAGGCCTGGGCCGATGCCGTCGGCACGGCGCTTGGCCGGTCACCCCTCCACCTGCCAGGCGGCCCGGCGGCCGTCCAGGACATCGCCTGGTGCACGGGGGCGGCGCAGGGACAGATCGAGCGTGCCGCCGACCTCGGCTGCGACGCCTTCCTGAGCGGCGAGGTCTCGGAGCAGACCACCCACGTTGCCCGCGAGCGCGGCATACACTTCTACGCGGCCGGCCACCACGCCACCGAGCGATTGGGCGTGCAGGCCCTGGGCGAGGAACTGGCCCGGGTCTTCGGGATCGAGCACCGGTTCATCGACCTGGCGAACCCGGTGTGAGCGGCAATGTTTGAGGCCGGCGTCAGTGCCAGCGCTATTTCCTTGACCCGACTGATGGCTTTCCGGACAATCCCGCGTCACCCGCGCGGGGCTTTTTCTAGAGAATTCTGATAGACGGCAGGTCCCCGCACCGCGAGTTTCCAGCCCCGATCCAAGTCACTTCGAGGGATCTTTGATGAGCGCAGAAGGCGTGGACCTCAGAAAGCGCCGTTTCCTGACTGCCGCGACCTCGGTAGTCGGAGCGGTGGGCGTGGGCTTTGCCCTCGTCCCCTTCGTCGCCTCCATGCAGCCGTCGGCCAAGGCCAAGGCCCTCGGCGCACCGGCAGAGGCCGACATCAGCAAGCTCGAGCCGGGCCAGATGCTGCGCGTGAAGTGGCGCGGCCAGCCGGTCTGGGTGGTGCGGCGCACCCCGGAGAACCTAAAGGATCTCGCCGGGCTGACGGGCGCGCTGCTCGACCCGAATTCCGATGCGCCGCAGCAGCCCGCCTACTGCAAGAACCCGCACCGGTCGCGCAAGCCCGAGTTCCTGGTCGCGGTCGGCATCTGCACCCACCTGGGCTGCTCACCGACCTTCCGGCCCGAGGTGGCCCCGGCCGACCTGGGGCCGGCATGGAAGGGCGGGTTCTTCTGTCCCTGCCACGGCTCGACCTTCGACCTGGCCGGGCGGGTGTTCAAGGGCGTCCCGGCGCCGTCCAACCTGGTGATCCCGCCCTACCGCTTCCTGTCCGATACGCTGATCCTGGTCGGTGACGATGGAGGAGCCGCCTGATGGCCACCCAAGAGACCAACACGACCGGCCTGCTCGGCTGGATCGACGAGCGGTTCCCGCTCACCAAGGTGTGGAACGAGCACCTCGCGCAGTACTACGCGCCGAAGAACTTCAACTTCTGGTACTACTTCGGCTCGCTGGCGATGCTGGTGCTCGTCCTGCAGATCGTCACCGGCATCTGGCTGGCGATGAGCTACAAGCCGTCCGCCGAGGACGCCTTCGCCTCCGTCGAGTACATCATGCGCGACGTCGACTGGGGCTGGCTGATCCGCTACCTGCACTCGACCGGGGCCTCGGCCTTCTTCGTCGTCGTCTACCTGCACATGTTCCGCGGCCTGATGTACGGCTCGTACCGGAAGCCGCGCGAGCTGCTGTGGATCATCGGCATGGTGATCTACGTCGCCATGATGGCGACGGCATTCTTCGGCTACCTGCTTCCCTGGGGCCAGATGTCCTACTGGGGCGCGCAGGTGATCGTGAACCTGTTCGCCTCCATCCCGTTCGGCATCGGCGAGCCGCTCTCGACCTGGATCCGCGGTGACTACGTCATCTCCGACGTGACGCTGAACCGCTTCTTCGCGTTCCACTTCCTGGTTCCGTTCATCCTCGCCGCGCTGGTGTTCGTGCACATCGTCGCCCTGCACAAGGTCGGCTCGAACAACCCGGACGGCATCGAGATCAAGAAGGGCCCGAAGGGCAACCGCTGGAGCCCGACCGCGCCGGCCGACGGCATCCCCTTCCATCCCTACTACTCCGTAAAGGACATCGTCGGCGTGGTGGGTTTCTTCATCCTGTTCCTCGCGGTGGTGTTCTTCGCTCCCGACCTCTTCGGCTACTTCCTCGAGAGGCCGAACTTCGAGCCGGCGAACCCCCTGAAGACCCCCGTGCACATCGCGCCGGTGTGGTACTTCACCCCCTTCTACGCGATGCTGCGCGCCGTCCCGTCGTTCGCGGGCACGCAGGTCTGGGGCGTGCTGGTGATGGGTGCGGCGCTGGTGATCCTGTTCTTCCTGCCCTGGCTCGACCGCAGCCCGGTCAAGTCGATCCGCTACAAGGGCCCGATCTTCAAGGTGGCGATCGCGATCTTCGTCGTCTCCTTCGTGGTCCTGGGCTATCTGGGCACTCAGCCGGCCACCCCGGTCGCAACCCTGCTCGCGCAGATCTTCACCGCGCTGTACTTCCTGTTCTTCCTGCTGATGCCGGTGTACAGCAAGCTCGACAAGACCAAGCCGGTTCCGGAGAGGGTCACGCAATGAAGAAGCTGATTGCTGCTTTCCTCCTGTCAGTGGTCCCGGCGGTGGCGTTGGCCGCCGGTGGAGACGTTCACCTCGATCACGCCAACGTCGACCTGCGTGACCAGGCCTCCCTGCAGCGCGGCGCCAAGCTGTTCGCCGAGTACTGCATGGGCTGCCACTCGCTGAAATACGCGCGGTACGAGCGCGTCGGCAACGACATTGGTCTCAGCGCGGACGAGGTCAAGCGCGACCTCATGCCGGCCGGCGGCAAGATCGGCGACCTGATGAAGACCGCGATGACGGCCGCCGACGGCGA
>Ga0316600_10000780_pt1 | contig 14866 bp, 15 predicted proteins | sample OWC_soil_day5_CT_FD_207652 | JGI IMG/M metagenome (GOLD analysis project Ga0316600, IMG submission 207652) | Wetland soil microbial communities from Old Woman Creek delta, Ohio, United States - OWC_soil_day5_CT | ecosystem: Environmental > Terrestrial > Soil > Wetlands | place: USA: Ohio... | reverse complement strand
CAGAAATACGGAAACAACGTACTTTACTGGAGCTTATTTAGCACAGACAGCGATAGAATCTCTTGGGAGCAGTGTGACAGACAGCTTAAGCTTTGATGAGTTGAAAGCACTGATTAAAAGCAATGATTCTACTTTAACAGATACGCAGATCAGTAAAATTAATCAGGCCATTGATTATTTTGATGAGGGAGCAAACAGCATAACCGAGTTGACTACTGCCATTGATAGTTATGTGTCTGATAGGGAAATTGATCTTACCATTAATGGCGAAAAAATTGAAGGCGTGTCCTATACCAGTACTCTTACAGAGATCATCTCAGCCATTAATAATTCTGATGCCAAGGTGACCGCCAGCTATTTAAGCACCTCTGATAAATTTTCTATTGTATCTACTGACGGCGGAGAGGCAGGAGGGGTGGTAATTACCGGAGATGATGCTGATATGCTCTTTGGTACGGCTGACGAGGATTACACTGTAACAGCCGGTCAGGATGCGATCATTGCTGTTACGTATGAAGGCTCTGATGAGGTGACTGAGTTAAGGCGTTCTACTAATTCCTTTGATCTTGACGGTTTAACGGTCTCTATCACCGGAACTTTCGGTTATGAATATGTAAGTGATTCATCTGGAGATTATGTTCTCACAGACAGCGGAAGCTATGAAAAGATAGCGGATACAGCAAAGCGTTATACGAAGGATGATGATGGGAATTATAGTGTGGCAGATGATGGACTGTATGTATTAACAGAATCAGGCGACTATTACCTGGCTTCCAATGGTCTATATTCCTATACTGCAGAGAATAATACTGATACAGTTAGCTTTGATGCTACAGTGGATTCAGAAAAGATTGTGGATGCGGTATCTTCTTTGATTGATGCTCTAAATGAAATTATTGAAGAAGTCAATGAGCAGGTGAGTACAAAGCCAGACCGTGATTACTCTCCTTTGACAGATGACCAGGAAGAGGAGATGACGGACGAACAGATTGAAGCCTGGAATGAGGCAGCTAAGGAAGGTATTCTATTCGCGGATTCCGACTTAAGGACCCTTGCCGATAGTTTAAGATCCTTGTTGTCCCAAGACTACGACAGCAAGAATCTGCTTGAGACGTATGGTATATCAGTCAGTGAGGAGTACAGTGATAATGGAAAGCTGGTATTTGACGAGGATACATTTACGGCAGCGTTGGAATCCAATGCAGATGATATAAAAGAGTTATTTACAGCATCTGAAGATACCACCACCGGATATTCGGGAGGTCTCATGGCCCGTATTAAAACAATTACAGAAAAATATGCAGCTACGTCTGGTTCCACCAAAGGAATTCTGATTGAGCGTGCAGGGTCTTCCTATGCGCCTACAAGTGTTTTGGACAATCAGATACAGAATGAGATGGATGACATAGAAGATTTCATCGACAGACTGGAAGATAAACTTGATACAGAAGTAGACCGTTATATTGATAAATTTACGAACTTAGAAACATTGATTTCCCAGATGAACTCACAAAGCAGCTGGCTAAGTTCATCAACAAGTTCTTAAGAAATGGCGGTGCACAGATGAGCTCTTACGGATACCAGCATTATAAAGAGCAGTCGGTAAATACTATGACATCCGGAGAGTTATTAATTCTACTTTATGACGAACTATTAAAACGTTTGACAAGAGCAGAATTGTCTTTGGAAAAAAAAGATTATGTAACTTTTGAACAGTCTTTGCAGAGGTCTTCCGATATTGTTCTCTATTTGAAAAAAACATTGGATTATAAATATGAAATTAGTATGGAATTAAAGCGAATGTATGATTTTTTTCTATATGAGTTTGGACGAATAAAAGCCAGCAGAAATTCCAAATTCATTGCAGAGGTAAAACCGTTAATTACAGAATTAAGGGATGCCTATAAAGAAGCGCAGAGATTGAATAGCTAGAATAGCGGCTGGAAGCAGAAATTATCCGCTTCCAGCTATTGGTCGTACCAGGAAATTGAGGATAAGGAGATAGATATGGAAGATTTGATGCTGATGGAAATTTTGAAAGAACTGCAAAAAAAATATCAATCCATTGTAGAAATCGAACGCATTACGCGTGAGATGGGGGATTTCCTATCACGTAATGACAGGACGTCCGTTCAAATGCTTCTTGGAATGCGTAAGGAAGAGATGGATAAAGCAGACAACTGTGAGAAAAGAATTCAGCGCCTATTAGCTGTGCTTCCTGATTTAGAGGAAGCACAGGTGAGAGGTTGGACAAAAGGGAAAAAGGATAAGGAATTTGAAAGTTCTCTGGCGAAGCTGATCTATGACAGAGGGGCTAGCATTCAAATGATATTGAAAAGAACGATTGAAGTAGATCGTTATATCTGTACGAAGCTGGCAGGTCAGAATTCCTATTACAAGTAAACTGTTAAGTTGTTCATTCGGGGAGGCCAATAATCCAAAGGGGCCCCCCGTTTCCAGAATTATAATTTAACTCTTTAATAATTATCTCAGGGTCCCAACCGACAATTGAATTGGTATAGGTATTACTGTCTGCGATATAGACCAATCCGTCTGACGTCATACGGGTGAGGATAATAAAGTGTCCTTGCTGTGTAAAATGTCCTCGTTTCATAAGTGCTACAATCATGTTTCCGGAGTCCAAAGTTTCCCTTATTCCTTCAACCGTATAGTTCCTTAATGAAGTAGCGGTAAGACCATAGGCGGAAGCCCCTGTTTTAATGAGCTTATGATAAGATCCTTCTCCAGGGCACCAACAATTATTTGCAACAGCCCAAGCAGCTACGTCTGGAGGGAGAACCTGGTTTCCTGTTAAGCTGGTTATTAGCATAGCCATGACTGTAGGACCGCATCCATAGATAGACATGGGATCTTTTCCGCCATAAAGGAAATCTCTCCAACGGGAATCAGTCTGATTATAGTATGTGAGAGGTCCAGCAACACTATCCAGCATAAGATCATATATACCCTCTTGAGGGATGCTCGCTTCAGCGATTTGCATATTGATTGTTGAAGTATTAAGCTCTGCAGACCCGGATTCTCCAGCAACTTGAGTACAGTAAGAAAAATTAGTAAGGAAAAAGGCTGCAATAAATAAAAAGAAGTTGTAAAAGCGTTTCATTATTTTTGATTCACCTTTTCTATAGTTTTATACCTGATTATCTATCGGGTAGATACTATAGAAAGTTAAGCTAAAATAAAGGGAAACAGAAAATTGAAGAAATATTGAATTAAGGTGAAATAATATATGGCTAAAGGGTACGAAGAACGATATTTAATTACGCTTTTATCAGCAGTTTTAAATCAGACTAAAACTCCGGAACCAATCCGTCAGCTTGATTGGGAAAAATTATATCGATTGGCAGATTACCATCATGTGGCTCATACCGCATATTATGGTATTATTGGGCTTGAAGAGTCTATACCTCAGACCGTCCGCCAACGCTTTTATGAAAGATATCATGAAGTAGTTTTCCGCAATGAACGGCTGAAGGATTCAGAAGATTGGGTGGGAATGCTTCTGGAAAGAGGCAGTGTAAATTGTTTCCTTATAAGATATTCGGATTCAGCTCCCAATTATCCTATTGAAGAAATGTGTTGTGCTGAGTTTATTGAGGTTGGGATAGGAAAAAAATCTATTAAATTAGTCAAGAATATTTTTGAAAAAGCCGATTTAGAGATGCTGAGTAATGATCATTCAGGTCAGGTATTCTATCGTGTTCCTGGGATTAAGGTATTATGCTATAACTCAAATATGTTTTTTTCCAAAAAAATGAGGAAATATTTTCAAAATATGTTTTCAAGTTTGCCTCGTAAAAAGAAGTATAGAAATGTTAGAGAATTACCATCAAATGATAAATATATTTTTTATATGTGCAGATTAACGGATAATTATGCCAGAGGAGAAATTAATATTAGTCAAATCATTGATTTCTGGATTTTCTATAAAAAAAATGCTGAGAGTTTCTCTTGGCCTGTTATTTATGATACATTAAAAAAGTTAAAGATAGAAGAATTTGCAGAACGCCTGGAATTTCTTATATTAAGATGGTTTAGTAAAGGTGTTACTAATGATAACATAGAAATATATGAAGCAATGGAATCCTATATATTTACAAAAGGAGCGGAAGGGCGTAAAATCAGTTCAGAATTTCTTCCATTAATTAATACAGTCGCTGATTGCTATGCAAGAAACCGGAGAGCGGAGATATGGAAAAGACGAATAAAGTGGTTGTTTCCCGATAGAAAATATATGGAGACAATTTACCCCTTTTTGGATAGAGCTGGATTATTTTTGCCATTTTTCTGGATCATGCGTATACTTCGTTATATTCTAAGATATATTATATATGAATTTCAGAAAAGAGTAGTATTAAAAATTTCACCGGGGATCTATCAAATTATTGAAAAACTCCCTTTTTTAAAGAAAAGAATAGATGAAATAGAAGATAAAGAAGATCAGACTGAGGAAATACTTAAGTAATTTCAAGTATTTCCTTTATCTGATCTTTCTGTGATAAAATCATTTATTTTATTGAGTGAATCTTGATTGAGACGTAGAGTGACAGCTTCCTGATTCGCTGAAACAGCCTCCCGCAATTCCGTACGTAAAATAGATATATCTCTGGGGGCGTCAATTGCCAATTTTACCCAATCATTACCTATTTCTAATACAGTAATGAGAATATCATCACCGATACTAAGCATTTGTTCTTTTTTTCGTTGAAGAATAAGCATTCTATTCCTCCCTTTTTGTAAAATTGCGGAGTAAATGACGATAAGTGTAAGATGGATTGTCGAGAAATATCTGCCTTGCTTCACGTGTTTGTGCATTTACAGCAATAGGACATTTTAAATTTACCGTACTGTCTTCGAGAGAATCATGAACGACACAAATCACATAATAGGAGATACTTCCTTCTTCATCTGAAATATTCAGAAGTCTTTTATCCTCTTCTGGCAGATCCGGTGAATACTCAGGATAAAATAAGAAAGGATTCATAATTATGAAGGAAGTATTCTCGTTTTCTATAGATTGGAGGCAAATCAGGGCATCGCTGTCATCATAAAAAGCTAAGGGAATGTAAGTCTTTAATTCATTGAATCCAAATAATCCGTCAGAAAAATGAATGAAATCTTTTTCTGAGCAGGATACAATACCAAAATACGGTGTTTGAATCTCCATGGCGCCTCCAATGTTGTTAAGCTAATAAATCTACGGAAGAATGATTAAAAAAGTCTGCTGCACTGGGAGGAACATATATCGGTGATCCTACATATTCGATTTCTACATCAGGCAATTGAGTAATAGATAATTGTACATCACCAGGTATAAATTCGAAGTTTCCATTTGCAACTTTTAAATCGAAGCTAAGTTTATCTTTTTCATATTGTATACTTAAATCGGGATCACTCCATTCAATATCTGGTCCCGGGGAAGGAAGATAACTGAGAACAAGCTCTCTGTTTTCAGGCATAGCGCGTTGACTGATAATCTGTCCTAGGGGATTTTGAACATTTGGGTCTCTCAAAAGCTTTCCCTCCTCTCCTGTAGCTTCCATATATTCATATACAGCTGTTTGCCCTTTTTGCGCAGATTGACGAACGTAATCCATAGTAGTTGGGCATATTGAATTACGGGCATCGTAAGTATCGATATACAACTTTGTAGGAGTATTTTCAATCTCAAGACCGCCTTTTTGTGTATTAATCTGTAGCTGTACTTTATCACTTGTATATTCTAGTCTTGGACTTTGAATCTTTAGTTCATATTCAACGGGGATGGTCGTGATCTTAAGCAACGATTCCATATTAATCACCTCCTGAAGGATACTAACTCATAAAATCAATAAATGATGCGGTTAGAAGTGTTGTACCTACTTTTAAAGCTGCAGTATATGCGTCGTCACAGGCAGAGTACTCTGTATAGGCTGCTTCCAAATCAATTCCCTCTACATTTTCCAGCTGCGTCTGCAAGGAGAGAGAAAGATTCTCCATACGGGTTTCAGTAGTAGTAAGAAATTCTGATCTAATACCAAGATCTGTAACGCTATTGGATACATTAGTAGTTAAATCGTTAAACTTATTCATCAGCTCTCCATATGCATCGGAATCAAAGGTATCAGCATTAAGCAAATCAACCATTTGATTGGCAAGATCAATAACGTTTTTGCTGTCCCCATCCTCATCAACGCCGTATCCCACGATATTAATACCGGCGAGAGACACATCAAAGGCGCTGGAAGAATCTACATTTCCATTTTCATCTAAAGAAAGACCTAGACCGATATCGACATAAACATGCTCATCTGCGTAATCGCAAAGTGTCTCATAGTCAGTGGTGCCTTCTGCTGCACTTACCTCAACGCCCCGGTAGGTAAGTGTTCCGCTGTCAGACAGTGCAAAAGGAGCATTAGTGCCATCAGAACCCGCAAGTAAATAGGTATCAGCGTAAGACGCGTTTAAATCAGAAACTACGGTTTCAAGGTAGGAACTGATTGCATCGGCATAAATTCCTCTCTGATCCGCATTGGTATCACTCATTGCAGAAACACTGTAATTTTCGGAAATAGTCTCTAATACATCGCTTATGGACATAAGTGCGGATTCTTGCTCATCGAGACGTGCTTGTGCATCGTCAATTGTATCCAGATTATCTTCGACTTTTGTATACTTTCTTTGAAGTTGGGAAGCTTTAGCAGCAGAAGAGGGGCTTTCTGCTACACTATTAAAGCTTCGCTGTGTCATAACACGTGTGGACGAACTCGTCCAGTTGCTATAAGATGAAGAAAGACCTTCCTTGTAATTTCGGATAAGGGAATTTGTTGTAGTTCTCATAATTAGACCTCCTTTTATCTTCCGACAACGCCGGTATCACTGAGTAGTGTCTCCAATGCTTCGTCTAAAGTAGTCATAAGACGGGAAGCAGCTGTAAAGGATCGTTGATATTGTAGCAAATTAATTCCTTCCTCATCAAGGCTCACACCTGATACTTCATCCCTACTATCGGAAATATCGGAAAGAACTGATGAGCTAAGGTTTAATGCCGAAGAATTTGCGGAACTATCAGTACCCTGAACATTTTCGAGATTTGAATAGAATTCAAGATAACTGCCGCTAAAGATATTAATACTCCCTGTCTGTGTGTCGCCGTTTTTATCCTGATATGTATATTTATAATTGAAATCACGATCTGCCGAAAGCGCATCAATCATTCTGAGAATGTTGTCATTGGCTGTTGTACCAGCATCGTCTTCTGTAGATGAAATGATAGAAATTGTATTGTCCAGCCAGTTATCAGAAACCGATATATTGTTCGCGTTAATAGTACTGCTCCCATCTGATGCTTCAAATAAATCATAACTTACAACATTAAGAGGATTTGCTTTATAGTTAAATTCCAGGTCAGTTCCGTCCGTTGCAGTGATGCTGCTACTGGTAAGTTCTGTTCCCGAAGCCACGGTGTCGTTGCTAGTCCATGTTAACTTACCTGTTGATGAATCATAGGCCCATGTACCGTCCATATCCGTTCCATTAACCTGCAGAGTAGAAGAGGAACTGTTCAAAGAATCGGTAAGATTAGCTAAGCTTTCTGCCAGAGAGTCACCGATGGCTACTGTACCATTATTACCGCTACCAAATGTATACTTCTGACCATTAATAACAACATATTCATTCTTTAAGAAATTCCCTGTGCTACTGGAGAAATCCAGACTATATTCCGCATTCTCCGTTCCTGTACTGGTCAGAGCAGTAGTAGTACCGCTGCTGGGAATGGAAGATGCTCCGGTGTAAGTGCTGGTGCTTGCGTTAAGTGTATTGAATGTCTCGGCAAAGGATTGAGCAAAAGCATCTAATACCTTTTCATAATAACCGATACCTCTGGTATCGGTAGAAGGACTGTCTAATTCTCCGGAATCATTAAGCATGGAAACAATTCCGCTTATTGCGCCGCTATCTAAATTATCTGTAATATCTGTTTTCGTATAAATAGCCGCTGCAGCGCTGTCGTAATCAGTCGCTGGCACCAGTGAGATGGAAACGGTACCATCTTCAGTACCATCGGAATCCGTGTTACGTTCTACAGAAAAAGTAGCATAATTTTCACCATGCTCACCCGCCGTAAGACTGTAATTGGTACCATCAGCGCCATTAAGCGTTATTACAGGATAATCAAAACTAGTAGAATCTGATACCTGAACAGAACTATATGTAACACTGATGGGAAGGTAGCTGGCTAGCGCATCAATTAGCGAATTTCTCTGATCTGTCAGTTCAAGAGCGGAATTTCCGATAACCTGACTGTTCCATATTGAATCATTTAGATCTGAAATTTCTGACAGGATTTCATTTACATCAGGAATATCTGTGTCTTCTAATTCTGTAGTGGTTTCTTCTCGCAGCGTGTCCAGATCGCTCGCTTTCTGCTTAATGTAACTTACCAATACTTCACAGTTAGATCGGACAAGTGTCTCATAGCTGCTGACCCCTACGTTGGAACTCAGATCATCTAAAGCACTGCTTAAACTTTCTAGTGCTGACTTAAGAGCTGTCTGGTCTGTTTCATCAAAAATATCTCCCAGTTCATCCAAGGTATTCTGACAAGCCTGTGCATCACCGGTTTTTGCAATTTCGTTCCGGTATTGAACATCAAGAAATGGGTCACGGACCTGGGAAATACTTGTTATAGACACACCATATCCGATAGAAGTCTTGTCTGAAGTTCCGCTTGCACTTAAGCTGACTACATCTACCTGCTGCCGGGTGTAACCGGTGGTATAAACATTCGCAATATTCTGGCCAGTTACCTGAAGTGCTGCCTGGCTGGCATTCAGCGCCGATTTTGCTATAGTTATTCCAGCGAAAGTCGATCGGCTCATAAGGTCACCTCCCATTGAGATTTTTTTTGATTCATCTTATAATTCTGCTGGTTTATATTACGTTCTATAGAGTGCAGCCTTATGGCTAAAAGAGAACTGCTGCTTTCACATACTTTTCTGAATTGCACGATCTGGCGTGTTAGTTTATTAAATTGCTTTTGAACCTCATTGCGATTTTCATCTGGGATAGCAGAAAGAATTTCTTTAAAGGTATAGCCTTTATATCCCAGCTTTTCCTGGCAAGCTTCCCTTTTTTTATCCAACCCACGCAACTTTAAGATTGCAGCCTGTTCCTTATTTATGCAATCCTGCAAATGGGTAATACGGTTATTCTTTATAGATTCAAATTTAGATTGTTCGAGATTGATCATCTCAGTAAATAAAGAAATCAAATCATCAATTATTATGGTAAATTCATTCATTAAATCATTCTCCTTTGTACAAAAGAATCCGTTCAGCAACTTTATTTGAATCAACCTGATACAAGCCATTTTCTATTCGCTGTTTTAAATTATCTAAAGTTTCCTGAGAAGATGGCTGCTTAATTTCTTTCATAAGAGCAGTCTTTAATTGAGAAGCAAAATCAGAATCCAATTCTTCTACAGAAGCAGAATGGATGGATATTTCATCATAATTATTTTTATCGGAGTCTGAAATGATGGTTCTCACCTGATTCTGGCTTTTTTGCATCATAGCTGGATCATTGTACAGCGTACTATAGCAGTTCGATGAAATACGCATTACTTACCCCTTTCTAAGAGTCTTGGATATAAAATTTTCATCACATTTATAATATCGTCAAATAGTATGAAATGTTAATAAAAGAAAACACGTTTTCTTGATTAAATTGAATAGAGATGTTTGAGCAGGACATTGGCTATGCTTGAGCAGGAAACTTGTGTAGTGACCGCACCAATATTATAAGCTACCATAGGCATCCCGTATACAACACAGCTCTCTGCATCCTGTCCGATTGTAAATGCTCCTCTTTTTCTCATGTTAAGCAGCCCGGTAGCACCGTCACTCCCCATTCCTGTCATAATGATGCCCACGGAAGAGGGACCAGCTGTGTCTGCAACCGATTGAAACAGAACATCTACAGATGGGCGGTGCCCACTGACTTTCTCCCCTGCGTAACAACTGACGGTATAACGACCGCCTATTTTGACGACTTTCATTTGCAGATCACCAGGAGCGATTAAAACCTGTCCCTTTTCAATGGCATCTCCGCTTTTTGCCTCTTTTACACGCATTTGACACAATCGGTTCAGGCGATCAGCATACATTTTTGTGAAACCTTCAGGCATATGCTGTGTAACAAGAATTCCAGGAGTATCTTCCGGAAGATCCTTTAAAACCTGTAGAGTGGCTTCAGTACCGCCGGTAGACGCACCTATCGCTATAATAGTATTGTAAGCGCCCAAGCTGAACCTCTTTTCGCCTGATATCGTTTTAGGTGTTATACGAGAAGTAGGCGCCGCCGAAGGAGGAAGCTTAATTTTGGCATGTGATGCAATAAAAATTTTACTGATGAGTGTGTTCATAAATGTGCTGGCAGTATTGTGTAATGACATATCTGGTTTTCTAACAAAATCTACTGCTCCTGCAGAAAGAGCTTCAAATACATTTAAGTCAAGAGAAGATACTAAAATGACTGGGACTGGATATTGAGGAAGCAATTTTTTAACAAAGTCAATTCCATTTAGGCGTGGCATCTCCACATCAACAGTAACTACATCTGGTTTTAGCAATGGTATTTTATGTTCTGCATCATACGCATCAACAGCATACCCGATAACCTCTATTTTAGGATTCAGAGAGAGGTTATCGATCAACACTTTACGGAACAGCATGGAATCATCTACTATGAGAACTCGGATTTTATCGTTCATAATTTACTCCATTCTTAAAACTTGACAAGTACAAATATTTTTTAACGCTGGCACGTTGCTTACTCCTGATTTCTAAATATTAAATCTGTGTAATATAAAATCCATTTACCGGTTCTTAGGCAGTAAATAGATTTTATATCATACAGATTATTCTTTTCGGTAAGTCGCAGGCATCAGATATTTAAATGGAGTTTTTTCCTTATTAATAGTTTCCGAATGTCCGATCAAAAGATAGCCGCCCGGTGCTGTGGCATCATAAAAGCGTTGTACCAGTGAATCTTTAGTAGGCTGATCGAAATAGATCATAACATTCCTGCAAAAAATTACATCAAATTTTAAACGAAAGCGAATTGGATCCATTAAATTAAACGTTTGAAATATAACGTTTGACTTGATAGACGGAGCTACGGTATATATTCCTGGCTCTTCTGTTTTGGTAAAATACTTTGACTTCCAGGCCGGAGAGAGATTTTTCAGGGCGTCTTCATCGTATACGGCCTGTTTTGCAGCCTGTAGGGCATTTTGAGAGATATCTGTAGCAAGCACTCTGGTATCCCAGAGGGCGGCTTGCGCCCCCAGGGTTTCTTTGATAATCATTGAAATAGTATAAGGCTCTTCTCCTGAAGAACAGCCTGCACTCCAGATGCTTAATACTTTATTTTTATTGGTGTTTATCAGGTGAGGGAGTATGGTTTGCTGAAAAAAATTAAAATGGGCCTCTTCTCTCATAAAATAAGTATAATTTGTCGTAAGCTTGTTCAGCAATACTTCCAGATCAGCTGGATTTTTGGAAGTGGTAATGTGATCTATGTAATCGCTGAAAGAAGTATATCCCAGGGCGATGATCGTATTTGAGAGCCGCCCCATGATTAACTGCATTTTTTTTGACAGATCAATGCCGTAATTTCTTTTTACAAACTGAACAAGCCTAATAAAATCTTGCTGCGAAAGTGTTAGCATAAATGTCTTCCTTTATGAATTATTAACCAAAGTTTCGCAATCCAGTAGTAATACTACATGATTATCCGGTATAGATATCATGCCGCTCACTAATTCTTCGCGATTGTTGGCTGGAACCGCAGAGATTCTGGAATAATCTATATCCAGAACCTGTTCAACCGCATCCACAATAATTCCAATGAACACAGAATCTACATTTAGAACAATTACACATGTAGTATTAGTATATTCAATAGGTGGCTTTCTAAGTCTCAGTCGGATATCAATAATAGGAACAATCTGTCCTCTTAAATTTATAATGCCTTTCACATAGTCAGGCATCATAGGCATGGCCGTGATTGTGTGATTTGTAATGATTTCAATAATATAGTTAGTACTTACTCCAAAAATCAGATTTTCTGTACGGAACGTTAAATAGCGTTCTGTCGTATCCGTTGTATGAGAAGCAACGGCACCGGAAAGATGGTGATCCTCACCAGCCATAGTTGTTTGTGTATAATCCTCTGACATTTGTATTCCTCCAATTCTCAATTAATATTGATTGTGTGCTGCAGTGTATAAATTCAGTACGTCCAATATTATACTGATATTGCCGTCTCCCAGAATGGTGCAGCCACAGATTCCGGAGTTCTTTATATCAAAGCTGTTTAAATAAACGGGGAGCGGTTTTACTACAACCTGCTGTTCTCCTAAAAGATCATCCACGAACAAACAATAGGATTTTTCATTTGACTCTACCCATACAAGAATACCATCCTCAATACTCGTAATCTCTGTTTCAATATTATAAAGCCTGTGTATACGTATGATGGGATAGAACTGGTTCATGCAACGGATGATTTCATTGCCTTCCGTATCATAGATTACCTCTTCGTTTTTCACCTTAAATGATTGGCGGATATTTGCAATAGGAATAGTAAAAACAGACTTACCTACTGAAATTTCCATTCCATCTACAATTGCCATGGTAAGAGGAATTTTTAATGTAGTACACATACCTTTTCCGAGTTCGCTAGTTATGGTTACAGTGCCTCCAACTGCTTCAACATTCTTCTTAACCACATCCATACCTACACCCCGGCCGGAAAATTCTGTGACAACTTCATTGGTTGAAAATCCAGGAGCCATAAGAAGAGCCAGTATTTCTTTTGTTGTATATTCATTTTCAGGTTTAGTAAGTATTCCGTTTTTCTTTGCTTTAGCAAGTACACTAGCAGGATTAACTCCATGTCCGTCATCACGTATGGATATAATGACTTCATTAGCAGTATGGCTGGCAGAAAGAATAATTTCACCCTGAGGATTCTTTCCTACGGCAATACGCTCCGCCTCTGTTTCTTCAATCCCGTGATCCATGGAATTGCGGACAATGTGCATGATTGGGTCACCAATACTGTCAACAATTGATTTATCTACTTCAGTATTCTCTCCAATTATCGTTAACCGTACATCTTTTTTTAATTTCTGCTTCATATCTCGGACAATTCGATTCATTTTCTGAAAAACACCGGATACAGGAACCATACGAAGCGACATGACAATATCCTGAAGGTCATCTGTAAGTTTCCGCAGCTGCCTTGTAGCTTTTAAGAAATTGTCCATATTTTTTAAATTCTGAATATCTGGCGAAGAGGTAACCATAGACTCGGTAATAACAATTTCGCCGACGATAGCAACCAGATTATCCAATTTCGCCAGATTCACACTGATCAAGTTCTGTTTGTTCGGAGTCGGATGGTTCGCGTTAGCAGCCGGAGCAGCCGGAGCCAGTGTATTTTCTTTGGTAACAGAAGCAGAAGCAATGGGATTTTTTTCTTCCTGAGTAGCAACTACTTTTTTTGCATGTGGGTTTTCCATTAACTCATAAGATCGAATGTTGTTCATGCTGTTGATCTGAGTGATGGCAGATTCTGCATCCTTTCTGGAGTCAAAGGTAAGAAAGAATCCTTTTTCAATAATTATATTACTGGACTGACTGTTTGTTTCTACATCTTTAGGGTAATATCCAAATTCGATTCCAAATTCTTTTAATACATTGACAAGCATGAAAGCACGTAGGTTTTCCATGCCGCATCCTTCTTCATAAAAAATACGTAAAAAGAAAGCCGACAAATCGTCAGGGCATTCAGCAAGATCCATTCGGATCTCTTCCAGATGAGCAGAATCAGTATCTGAAGACTGTTTCAAGGAGAACTCTTTCTCATTAATCTTATCGGAGACTAACTCTTTTTTTGAAGGTTCTGCAGTACTCTTGCTGATTTTTTTTAGAAAGGTATTAATTTCCTGTGTCAGATTGTCGACATTATCACTAAGTGGCTTATTATTTTCTACCTTTGCAACTTCTGCTCGAAGCATATCAGTAGAGCGGAACATTAAGTCAAAAAGTGTGCTTTTATGGGAAGCATCAAGTGAATCCAAACCATTCTCCCGAATGAAAAAGAATAAATCTTCAATATGATGAGCAATCTGCATTAAAGAAGTGAATTCCATCATAGCAGAAGATCCTTTTACAGTATGCATGATACGAAAGATCTCATTAACATCATCCACTGTAAAATCTCCTGCTTTTTCGGCTTCTATCAGGAGTTCATCCAATTGCTCCAGCAGAGAGTTGGTTTCAAAAAGATACATGTCAAGCATATTGTCCATGCCGTTATCCATAATATTTACACCGCCTTATCTAGTATAGTATATATTTATTTATCGGTATGTTTAATAAAAAAATAATAGCAAAAATCAAGAACCTTATCAAAAAATATCAGAATCACCCAATGACAAATGGAGGCAAAATATGGCAGATATTCTGAAAGTCTCAACGCCGCTTTCCGGCTATGACAATTCATCTATAAAAAACAATCCTCAAGCGGGTCAGGGGGTACAGATACAAAATCCCATTGATCCTTCAAAAGTCACTAGAGCAGACAACCGTTCAGATTCAGGGGAAGATGGAGAGAAGAATCTGGCATTCCAATATGGATCAAACTTCAGCGCATTTTTAAATTTAATAAAAAACATATCGGACAGTTCAAAAATTTTATCCGAGATGTTTTTCCAAGGAGAAGAAACACTGGCAGGAAGTGTTATGGATGAAAAAGCTGCTCAGCGGATTGCAACTCTTTTTCAGGCATCGAAATT
>Ga0316600_10000778_pt1 | contig 14872 bp, 14 predicted proteins | sample OWC_soil_day5_CT_FD_207652 | JGI IMG/M metagenome (GOLD analysis project Ga0316600, IMG submission 207652) | Wetland soil microbial communities from Old Woman Creek delta, Ohio, United States - OWC_soil_day5_CT | ecosystem: Environmental > Terrestrial > Soil > Wetlands | place: USA: Ohio... | reverse complement strand
AATGATCCGAAGGTTGTACTTGGTGCTGATTTATTAGCACCCGAAGGTTATGGTGAAATTATTGGTGGTGGCCAGCGTATTGATGATCTTGCTCTTTTAAAGCAACGTATTCAGGAACATAACTTACCCTTAGAGGCTTTTGAGTGGTATATTGATTTGCGTAAGTATGGCTCAGTACCCCATTCTGGTTTTGGCTTAGGGCTTGAGCGCACAGTAGCCTGGTTATGCGGGATTGAACATATTCGTGAAACAATACCTTTCCCGCGAATGTTGCATAAAATGTATCCATAAGGTATATCTCATTCGTAGTTTTTTCAAACGTGCTAGGAGTTATTATTGAAAGACTAATTCGGTATCTACAGTGTAAGTAGGCTAATTTAGTAAGGTTTTATGATAATTATATATATGTTTTATATTCGCTCAGACTTATGTTCTGGGCGAATTTTTGTCATTCAATACTGTTCTGCCGGGCTAATTCTGTAATACGAGGCCAGTCCGCATTCACGGCGGCCGCAATTTTCTTTTTCCCATCAATGTCCAAATGCAGCCCGTCAACTGCCAGTTTCGAAGGAAGGATTCCGTCTGTGTATTTCATTTGACGCGCCACATCGATATGTACCTGAGTCCGAATGAAATTGTTAACCAACCGCATTTGCTCCTGCCAATCCGGAGCCGTAGATTCATCAAATACTTTGTTGATATTGTTTGGATTAATCGGCGGCAACGTCAAAAATACAGGCCGGATATTGTTGACGAGACATTTTTCTTTCAACGCTTTCAAATCCGCTATAACATTTTCCGCGGTTTCACCTCCCCGTAGACTGTTTGTACCAGCCAAAATTATCAGATACTGAGGCTGAAAAGGCAAAACATCCTGCTCAAACCTCTCCACCATTGTTTCACTTGTATCACCGCTTTTGCCAAGGTTTATACTTGGGAAATCAAGATAAGACTGATAGCTGTACTCCCAATCCGCCGGTGAATAGGAAACACTGCCCCCGCCGTGAGTGATACTGTCTCCATATGTCGCTACTGTAATACGCCTATTGGGGTTTACACTGAATTTCCCAGCATCGGAATACACTCCGACCGGGTTTCCATCCTGGTCCAGGCCCCTGACTCTCCAGTAAAAAGAGTTCTTAGAAATTCTGGGATTTTCATCATAGTAGTCAAACCCAACAGCTATAGCGGAGTCGATCCTGTGAATGGATGGAGCAACTCCGTTGGGGTTCTCCGGCAAATCATCCAGTATTTCAACCTCATATTTTTCCGCTCCATTGATTGGAATCCAGGCATAAACCGGATATAGCAATGTAGCGCCAGCACTCTGATTAAAAATGGAAGTAGGAACAGGTTTTTGAATAATGTCTTGTTGCCGATCAATATATACCTTTTCCCCAGCAGAGAAACGACTTATCGGTTTGCCATCAATATCCAGTCCACGAACGCGCCAATAGAAGGATTCACCCTTGAAAGACATAGATAAATCAGCGTTAAACCCATTAACATAGATTTTTTTTGTTGAAAAAAAGCAGTTTGGATATGCCCCTGGCTTATCGGGATTCTCTGGTGGTTTGGTTAATAACTCAAGTTCGTAGGCCACCGCCCCTTCGACTTTGGTCCAGGTCAGTACAGGCTTTATAGAAGCTTGTCTTAGTTGGGAAAAGTTAACGGTCGGAACAGGTTTAGTTGCCCGCGCCTGTGTCAAGCATGCAGCCCACGCAGACAATACCTCGGTAGTCCCGGAAATAAAGCATCCTGCCCAAACTAGCATTGCAAAACTTAATGAAATGATCAAAAAAGTACTTCTTTGTAATATCTTTCTCATAGGTTGCCTCCCTTAATTATTATGAAGAGTTCAATTAACATACCTGAGCCTTTCCTCTCTGTACAAGTAAAAAGTATTATTTCTATTTTATACTACAACTTGGAGTGCACTCAAAGTCAATAGGTTCCATAAAAAATTTTTTAACCAAAATCCAGCTCAACGGTTTAGCGCGAAAAGGCCCTTCCAATTATAATGAGAGGGCTGTTTATCTATACGCAAAAAAAACTTGACTTCGAGTTAACTCCAAGTGTTAAACTCAATTTCAAGGAGGTAAAAATGACGATTGCAGAAGTACATAAAATTAAAGCAATAAGCTATAACAAAAATAATACAAAGAGGGGGGACTCGGAATGAATCGCCGAGATTTTATTAAAGTTGCTGCATCCGTAGGTTTGGCTTCGACAATTTTACCTGGTTGCTTTTCTAAGTCTAGCAGTCCGGTTTTACCAGATCAAAGTCAGAAAAGCAACTCTCAAGGGAGCCCTCGGTCTACGGTGCCATCGCAAACACAATCAAGACTGGTCATAGCGGAAGGAATGGACCCAGATACCTTAATAGAAAAGGGTTTTGAGGCTATGGGAGGAATAGGGCAGTTTGTTAAATCAGGGAATATTGTTACTATCAAACCGAATTTCAGTTCCGCTCGAGGCCTGGATGCTGGGGTTACTACTAACCCAATCCTGGTGGGGGCTTTGGTTCGGCGGTGCATTCAGGCTGGGGCGAAAGAGGTACGAGTTATTGATCATACGTTCACTTCTGGCGAAGCGTGTCTGGAAGAGAGCGGTATCCGTGCGGCCGTATCCGGAGCTGGTGGGCGTGCTTATACCATTAATTCACACACCGGACAATTTTATAGTGCCGTGAACGTAAATGGTGAAATCTTAAAACAGGCTGATTATTCACGGGATGTCTTAGAAGCGGATGTCTTTATCAATATACCAATCTTAAAACAAAGTGATCCTACTGGAATATCGGCGGGACTAAAAAACTTGATGGGCGTAGTTTGGGATAGAGGTATTTTTCATCAGACCGATTTACATCAGACAATCGCGGAATTAGCCGCCTTTAAGAAACCGACGCTGACAATCCTTGATGCTATCAAAGGTATTACCGCCAATGGTCCTTCCGGTCCAGGTCCAATCAAGGAATGGAAGCAAGTTGTATTTGGAACAGACATGTTGGCAGTTGATGCCTATGGCGCTAGTTTGCTGGGGCTCAAGCTGGCTGATGTCAAACATGTAGCGATTGCGGCTAAACTTGGGGTAGGTAACCCGGACTGGCAAAGCCTTGAAGTAGTGAGAGTTTAATTATCTATGTTGAGTAAGATATTCATTAAACGGCAGCTGCAATTTTGGCGTTTTGTTTTTCCTGTCATGATACTTATTTTGTCATTATATTCACTGGAAGAAACGAAATATCCCCGCTCCGAATTTGCTAACATAGTATTGTGGCTTTCACGGATGGATCCCCTCCTGCTGATTGCTCATATGGGTTCCGCTTTGGTAGTGCCTGATTGGATATGGCTTCCTATCCTTGTAATACTAGCAACAGCGTTTATAGGGCGGGTTTTCTGCGGTTGGTTATGTCCGCTGGGTGGATTATTGAATTTTGTGTATTATGGCAGGCGCTTATTTCCCAAGGGCCTCCTGGTAAAAACAGACAAGAATTTGCCCTCGTTTTTTAAGGCAGCAAAATATTGGTGGCTGACGCTTATCGTAGTGTTCGCTAGTGCCGGGGCAGGTATCTCCTCGGTCTTTACGCCGCTTACTTTTTTTAGCCATGAAATAACAAAATTGTATCTGGGGCAATTTCCGTGGCTGTTGGCCGCTGCAATACTATCAGGTTTTATTTTTTTCCCGAGGTTCTGGTGTACCTACGTTTGTCCTACGGGAATATTGTTTACGCTGATAGCTGGTTGGCATCGGGTAAAAGTACGGGTAACGGGTAAGTGTGTGAATTGTGATTATTGCAAAAGTGTCTGTCCGGTTAACGCGGTTGATACTGGTCCTAAAGGAAGCGGCGAAGAATGTTTGGTGTGTGGACGTTGCTGGGCTGCTTGCTCGCGGCAGGCAATTAGCTGGACTCTCCGGAGACAGGCGTCAGCGGCAAGCGATATGCAATCGCGGCGTAATTTTTTAAAGCTTGGTACCGCTATTGCAGTCGGTAGCCTGATCAATTTACCGGCACGTAGACTGATTTTTGCCAGTCCTTCTGCGTCACCAAGCCTAAGACCACCGGGGGCAGTACCTGAAAACGATTTTCTAGCAACATGCAATCGCTGCAGTAGATGTGTAAAGGTGTGTCCTACCGGTGGGCTCGTGCCAATGCCTTTTTCCAGCGGGATTATGACGTACGAGACACCGGAACTGATTCCCCGTAAAGGCTGCTGCGAATTATGTATGCTATGCTCCAAGGTCTGTCCAACAGGTGCAATCCGACCGATAAAAAGGTTAGAAGTAAAAATCGGAGTTGCCAGATTGGATGAGGGTCGTTGTTTGGCTTGGACCCAGGGGAAAGCATGCCTGATATGTAAGGAGCGATGCCCAGTAGATGCGATAATAATCGATGATAGCAAACGTCCGTACATAAATTCACGAAACTGCATCGGGTGTGGTGCTTGCGAGAATGCTTGCCCTGTGGAGGAAACGGCAGTGAAAGTTGTTATTGATTAAGCCGACGTCAAAAGAAGTAGCTATTGTTGGCGAAGTGAAGAAAATCTTTGAACGTCGTAGAAGCGTTTGAGTAGTTAGTAAGAAATCTACAAAAAGATAGAGGTTAACGATTATGATGAATAATGAAAAATATATAAAATTGCTTCATTGTTTAAAAAATATGGAGAAAGTGATCTTAGCTTTTTCTGGAGGCGTAGACAGTACTTTTTTACTTAAAGCAGCGAAGGGAGCCTTAGGCGATAACTTTAAAGCAGTGACTATACAATCTCCCTATATTCCTAAATGGGAAATTGAGGAGGCCGAACAATTAGTAGCAGAACTTGGTGTAGCGTTTGAAATCCTATAGGCGCCTATTATTGATGAAATTAGAAATAACCCTGAAAATAGATGTTATCTTTGCAAAAAGGCGGTATTTAGTCAGATCAAAGCTATTGCGCAGAGAGAAGGTTATCTTTATGTTATTGATGGCACCAATTTTGATGATATCGGTGACTATAGACCGGGGCTTAAGGCGCTGAGGGAACTGAATATAAAAAGTCCTTTATTAGATTGCCAATTAACAAAACAAGAAATAAGAAATTTATCTAAGGAACTTGGACTTAACACGTGGGATAAACCATCTTATGCTTGTTTGCTTACAAGAATACCCTATGGCAATGCACTGAAAGAAGAAGATTTTATAAAAATAGAAAAAGCGGAAAAGTATATCATGGACAGAGGATTCCGGGCGATTCGAGTGCGATGTCACGACGATCTGGCCAGAATTGAAGTGGATAAACAGGATAAAGGTAAATTATTTAATGAGGATCTTCTTGATGAAATATCTGATAAGCTTAAGGAATTTGGCTTTAAGTATGTAACTTTAGATTTAGAAGGCTATAGGGTTGGAAGTTTTAACGAGACAATAGGAAACAAATAGCAGGGGATATGCCTAAAATATTCCAGGAGGAAATGATGAATAAAGCGGATATAAGAAAATTGCTGCAAAGAGTAAAGGACAATGAAATAAAAGTCGAAACAGCCATAGAAATCATTGAAGATTTACCTTATAAGGAAATGGGGTTTGCTAAGATTGATAATCATCGTGAAATACGAGTAGGATACCCGGAAGTCATCTATTGCGAAGGAAAGACAGTCGAACAAGTGAAAAGCATTATCGAGTTCATGCTGACTAAGGATAATAATATATTAGCAACCCGCGCTAACGAAGATATGTACGAAGCAATAAAAACTATCTGCGCAGAAGCTAAGTATAACCCTTTGGGAAGGACAATTACCATTCGAAAGAGAGAAGAACAGCTTACAGACAGTTATATTGCCATTGTTTCAGCTGGAACTTCTGATTTGCTGGTAGTGGAGGAAGCAGCAGAAACAGCCAGCATTCTTGGCAACCGCGTAGAAAAGATTGTAGATGTGGGAGTTGCAGGCATTCATAGACTTTTCGCCAAGATTGATGTCATCCGGGGGGCAAAAGTGGTTATCGTAGCTGCAGGCATGGAAGGCGCACTCGCCAGCGTTATAGGGGGAATGATAGATAAACCTGTTATTGCTGTCCCGACAAGTGTTGGTTATGGGGCAAGCTTTGGCGGTCTTGCTGCTCTGTTATCCATGCTGAATACTTGTGCAAGCGGCGTTAGTGTAGTTAATATCGATAATGGTTTCGGCGCCGCTTATAATGCCAGTATAATTAATAAATTATGAGATAGCTAATAAAACTAAGAAAATAAAATTATCTTTGACAAATAACTTATCTGAGGAGTGTTGTATGGATAATAAGAAACATAAGTGGTTCAACTGGATGGGGTTTGGCATGAATGTAGCTTTGCTGCATTTGATTGGTATCGCCTGTTTGCTCTCTTCAGTATCGAGTCCGACTCTTTTTAGTTTAGGATTTTTAGCCTACACACTAGGACTGAGACATGCTTTTGATGCAGACCACATTGTGGCAATTGATAATACCATACGTAAGCTGGTGCAGCAAAAAAAGAATGCTGTAGGTGTTGGCTTTTACTTTTCATTAGGACATTCCACTGTTGTATTTCTCATGACAGTCGCCACTATTTTCGTAACCCAGTGGACGGAAATCAATATGCCTCAATTTAAAGACATAGGCGGTATTATCGGGACCACCGCTTCCGGGGTGTTCTTGATTTTAATTGGAATATTGAATCTAGTTGTGGCCGTTGATATTTATAAGGTGTTTATCAATATGCGTCAAAAATCTTATGATGAAGATAAAATGGAAGAATTGCTGCACAATAGAGGTTTGATGGCTCGTTTTTTAAATCCTCTGTTTAACTTTGTCAGCAAAAGCTCACATGTATATCCTATTGGCTTTTTATTTGGATTGGGCTTTGATACGGCAAGTGAAGTTGCTTTGCTGGCCATCTCAGCAGGAGTAGCAAAAAGTGATGTTAGTATTACCGGTATTATGGCTCTTCCTATTTTATTTGCTGCCGGAATGAGCTTACTTGACACCGCGGATGGAGTATTTATGACTACCACCTATAAGTGGGCGTTTAACACACCGCTTCGTAAGGTATATTACAATCTTACTGTTACCAGCATGTCAGTTATTGCTGCGCTCTTAATCGGAACGATTGAGCTTGCGCAAGTCATAACTTCTAAAATAGGTTTGACAAGCGGAATTTGGAAATGGGTACAGAGCTTGGATGTTGGAGCGGTAGGTTATATCCTAGTAGTGTTATTTGTGCTTATTTGGATGACTTCCTATGGTATCTGGAAGTTTAATAAAATTGAAGAGAGCCAATTTTATCCCTGAAAATAAGTAAAATTAAGGAGAAATTGCGATATGGAAAAGAAAAAATTAGGATTTGGCTTCATGCGGTTACCATTAAAGAACCAGAACGATTATGCAAGTATTGATATGGATTTAGTAAATCAAATGGTAGATACTTTTTTGGAAAGAGGTTTTACCTATTTTGATACAGCTTATATGTATCATATGAATAAGAGTGAGATCGCAATAAGAGAGGCTTTAGTAAAACGTCATAAAAGAGACAGCTTCACTTTAGCAACCAAATTACCAACAATGTTTTTAAAAACCAAGGAAGATCAAGAGAGAATTTTTAACGAACAGTTAGAAAAATGTGGTGTGACTTACTTCGATTATTACCTTCTTCATAATCTTGGGGTAGCCCATTACGAGATAGCACAAAAATTTGATAGTTTTGCTTTTATTCAGCAAAAGAAAAATGAAGGAAAGATTAGGCATATCGGATTTTCCTATCATGATAATGCTGATTTATTGGAAAAAATCCTGACAGCACATCCGGAAGTCGATTTTGTCCAGCTGCAGATTAATTATCTGGATTGGGACAATGAAAGCATTCAGTCAAGGAAATGCTACGAAGTAGCAAGAAAATATAATAAACCGGTTATTGTTATGGAGCCAGTCAAAGGCGGTACGCTTGCAAAAGTTCCTGAAAAAGCAGAGCAACTATTTAAAGATTATCATCCTGACATGTCCATACCATCATGGGCTATCCGTTTCGTGGCAAGTCATGAGGGAATTATGATGGTATTAAGTGGGATGTCTGATATGGAGCAGTTACTGGATAATACAGGTTATATGCAGGAGTTTAAGCCATTTGTGCAGGAAGAATATGATGTTCTTAAAAAGGCAGTTGGGATTATTAATAAAGCAATTGCCATTCCATGCACAGCCTGCCAGTACTGTATAGAGGACTGTCCGAAAAACATAGCAATTCCGAAGTATTTTGCATTATACAACGCGGAAAAGCAATCCTTGAACTCCGGTTTTTCCACACAAAGAGTATACTATGATAATTATATAAAAACACATGGAAAAGCATCTGAGTGTATCGGATGCAAAAAGTGTGAAAGAAATTGTCCACAGCATATCGAGATTACGAAATGTTTAAAAGATGTAGTTGGTACTTTTGAAGCATAAACTACCTTTCCAAAGCTAGGGAACAGTAAAACCTAAGTGTAGTATCGGCCTGTAATAGAATCATCTTTTTTACACCCGCATAAAAAAAATAAGAGTGTAAGTACGAGAAAACTTACACTCTTATTTTTTTATGCTGGAAACGTATCAAATTTCTATCAGATTATATTCCCGACTGCCCATGCTCAGTGTTTCCATGTATTCGAGCTGATGCAAGCCGAAACGAGATTCCATGCGCTCGACGATATCACGACGCTCATCGGCAGGCATCTGATAAATCATGTCTACACAAGCTTGGTCAGCTGCCAGAATATCTGTCGAGCCAAGAATACCAATGTCACCACAAGTCGGTTTAGCAGCATAAGCCCCAGCACAGTCACAGTCAACAGAAATATTTTTCAAAACGCTAATATACGCAATATGACCTTTGAAGTGCTCAGTAATAGCATCACCTGATTCCACCATTCGTTCCAGAAATCCTTTGCCCCCCAGCCAGCCGTCCCCATGAATCATTCTTTTACCTACTTTACCGGATGCCATACCGATACCGATGTTCTTTAAAGAACCGCCGAAACCGCCCATTGTATGGCCTTTAAAATGGGTATAAACCAGCAAAGAATCATATTTCAGCACACGTTTCCCTACCGCGATTTCCTGCAGATGAATTCCTCGTTCAAAAGGATATTTTCCTGTATGATTATCCAATTGTTTGTCGAGAAATTCTTTCACGCCCGGTATCGGTAGCATAACATCTCCGTCCTCATCCAGAATATCGACTGGACAAAAGTCAAAACCATTGATCTTAATCGTTTCGCGATGCGTCTTCGTTTCCCGGCGCGGGCTTTTGTAGAGAACATTGGATTCGACGATGCTGCTATGCGGAATTTTGCTCTGCAAGTTTTTTATGTACTCAATAGGCAGGAGATTCGGTCCGTGGGGTTCACCTGTATGCAGTTTAATCCCGACTTTACCGGTAATCCCCTGGTTAATCTTTTCATAAATTTTTTGTACACCTTCCGGGCTCAAGTCCCGTGTAAAATACACATTAGGCTTACTTGGATCATACGACGAACTCGCATGTGATCCATCCCAAGTCACTGGTTTTTGCGTATTATCCTCCGCATGCGCAGTCAGCTGGATAAACGACGGAATGGCTGCTACCAATGCCATCGCACCGCCGGCAACCTTCAAAAAATTGCGCCTAGTAAATTCCTTTTTTTTTCCCTTCTTGGTTATCTGATGTTACCACTTTTTCACGACTCCTTTTTATTATCTATTTCTTCTGTTAACAGTTAAAATGTATCATCTGGACTTAACTCCAAGTCAATAGGTTTTGTAATGTTTTTATTTTCTGCCACAATATTCTTAATTTATAAAGGAAGTGCAGCTTGACTGTGTTCAAAAAAAACACTTGACTTTGAGCTAACTCCAAGTGTTAAACTCAAACTCAAGAAGATGAAGGGAATGAAGCAAATATTTAGTTTCAGTATGCCGGAATTGATTCTGGTGCTTATTGCGGTACTTATCGTATTTGGTCCGGGTAAGCTCCCGAAAGTTGGTAAAGCATTAGGGAGGGGCCTTAGTGAATTCAAAAATGCGACGAATATTGAAAGTCGTAAGGAAGAAGTAATACAAGTAGAAGTCAAAAAGCCTGAAGAAAAGTGAGGAATAGCGAAAAAGATATTATTTACGGAATCCGAGCCTGGAATAAGGGGAACATTAAAGGACATCCTGCGATGAAAGAGACATATGAAACAGGGGAAAGCGTATAAACAGGAGGAACAAGATTGGAGCAGAAATCTTTAGCAACAAAAAAGTTATTTACGAATCAGGATTTATTCAAATTATTTCTGCCAGTTATCATAGAGCAGTTTTTAGAATATCTAGTAGGATTGGTAGACTCAATCATGGTAGCGCATGTGGGGGAATCAGCCGTATCTGGTGTGTCTTTGGTGGATTTCGTCATGGCATTGCTCATTAGTATATTCGCCGCTCTATCTACCGGTGGTGCTGTCATTGCGGGGCAGTATATGGGCAAGAAGCAGATGGAAGAATCAAGAGAGGCAGCAAATCAACTCGTATGGTTTTCTGGTGCCATATCCGTCATAATCATGGTCATTATCTATCTAGGGAAACCGCTTATTTTAAATGGTCTGTTTGGGCAGATTACGGATGAAGTACGCAGGGATGCGAATATCTACCTAATGATTACAGCAGTCTCCATTCCCTTTCTGGCACTGTATAATGCGGTCGCTGCAATATTCCGTACTATGGGTAATTCAAAACTACCCATGAAGATAATGCTGGCTATGAACATAGCGCATGCGGTAGGAAATGCAATACTTATTTATGGCTTCCACTTTGGAGTTGAGGGGGTTGCTATACCGACCTTGATATCGCGTATTGCGGCTGCAGTTATTATAATCACATTGGCCTTAAACCAAAAGCAATCAATATATATAAAGAAAAATTTAAAGCACAAATTTAACTGGTCAATGATTAAAAGAATCTTAAGCATTGGTGTTCCATATGGATTGGAAAATGGTTTGTTCTATCTGGGAAGAATTATTGTACTCAGCCTTGTTGCTACTTTTGGTACGGCAGCAATCGCAGCAAATGCGGTGTCAGGCACCATTAATATGTTTGCAGTGATGCCGGGGATGGCAATTGGTCTCGGTTTAACCGTAGTTATTGCAAGATGTGTCGGCGCAGGAGATTATGAACAGGCTAAATATTACACAAAAAAGGTTATGGGTATTGTATATGTGGCACATGTATTAAGCTGTGCGTTGCTACTTGCTCTGCTCCCGGTCATATTACATGTGTACGGATTATCTGAGGCAGCAACGTCATTGACCACAAAAATTGTTTGGTATCATGCAGCATTTACAGTAGCAATCTGGCCGCTTGCCTATACCTTGCCTGTCACATTCCGTGCATCAGGAGATGCAAAACTTCCAATGACTGTTGGTATTATGACTATGTTTTTCTGTCGTATTGCACTAGCCTATGTGCTAAGTATTTATTTTAATATGGGAATGTTCGGCACATGGGTAGCTATGTTTATTGATTGGATTGTCAAGGCAATCATTTTTGTATACAGGTATATAAGTGAAAAATGGACTAAGTTTCGTGCAATTTAACTGATTACTGTATAGGCTCCCGCAATCGTCTGAAAGTAAATGTTGTTGACCTGTACTATCAGCATCGTGCCGAGAAAGTTGCTGGAGTCGTACAAAATCTGATTAGGAAGGCAAGGTCAAGTATAAGAGGGAGGCGTAAATATGGAATATCGAATTTTAGGAAGAGCAGGAATCAAAGTAAGTGCCATTGGTATTGGCGGTGAGGGATTTGAAAATAAAAGCTATGAAGATTGCGAAGCAATTATTGATTGTGCAATCAATGAAGATATTAATTTTATTGATATATATAATTCAAATCCGGAAGTTAGAAGTAATGTTGGCAAAGCATTAAGTAAATATCCTCGAAGTGGTTTTGTTATTGAAGGACATCTATGTTCTACTTGGGATAACGGACAATATCGACGTACCAGGGATTTTAATGAAGTTGTCAATGCATTTAAAGACTTTCTAAATAGAATGCAATTAGACTATGTCGATGTAGGGATGATTCATTATGTTGATGATCAAAAAGATTTTGATCATATTTTTCATGGAGAAATAATTGAATATGCACAGGAATTAAAAGAAAAAGGCGTTATTAAGTCTTTAGGAATATCCACACATAATACAGATATTGCTTTTAGAGCAGTGGAAACAGGAATCATTGATGTAATTTTATTTAGTATTAATGCTGCTTATGATATGTTACCAGCCAGTGAGGATGTAAATATATTATTTGAAGAAAGTACTTTTAAAAACAGAACCTATAAAGGTATTGATCCAAAACGTGATAAGTTATACCACACTTGTGAAAATGCAGGTGTCGCTTTAACTGTTATGAAAGGATATGCTGCTGGAGTGTTACTCAGTGACCAAGAATCTCCTTTCGAAAAAGCTCTGACCACGGCACAATGCTTACATTACTGTTTAACCAGACCGGCAGTTGCTTCTGTAATGGTTGGAGTATCTGATCCGAAACAAATACTTGCAGCAACCGCCTATGTCACTGCAAGTAATAAAGAAAAAGATTATAGTAAAGTTCTTGCAAATGCCCCAAGAAGTTCATTTGGTGGACATTGTATGTATTGTGGACATTGTGCGCCATGTTCGAAAAAGATAGATATTGCGTCAGTAAATAAATATTTAGATTTAGCATTAATTCAAAAAGATGTCCCTGAAACATTAAAGAATCATTATGCTTTATTAGAACATCACGCAAATGAATGCGTAGAATGTGGTTTATGTATGAAAAACTGCCCATTCAATGTAGATATTATTAATAAAATGAAACAGGCTGTTAAACTTTTTGGCAAATAAATAACTTTGCAGGCTACAGAATAAAAAAATTTGACTTAGAGTTAACTCCAAGGTTTATACTGACAATACAAAATAGTAAGGAGATAAAAAAATGATTAGACATATGTTTATAAGCCCTATTAAAGAAGCTGCTAAAGCAAAATAGGCACTAGTAAAATCGAGGAGGAGCACATATGAGAGTTGTAGGTATTAACGGCAGTCCGCGAAGAGAAGGAAATACATCAATTATTATTAAAGCGGTATTTAAAGAATTAGAGAAGAATGGAATTGAAACTGAATTAATACAACTTGGTGGTTTGCCTGTACGTGGTTGCATGGCTTGCATGAAGTGTTTTGAAAAGCAGAATGGCAAGTGCATAATTCCAAACGATGGGATAAACGACATTATAGAGAAGATGGTCAAGGCAGATGGTATTATTTTAGGTTCACCGGTATACTGTGCTGATGTGACACCAGAAATGAAAGCCCTTCTTGACCGTGGTGCATTAATTTCCCATGCAAATGGGGGGGCTTTGCTAAAACACAAAGTAGTTGGTGCTGTGACAGCTGTACGCCGCAGCGGAGGCTTACACGCATTTGATACAATGAATCATTTTCTCCATATAACCGAGAGCTTTTTAGTGGGAGCCAGCTATTGGAATATGGTTCATGGTTTGGAGCCTGGCGATGTTGAACGTGATGAAGAAGGTATGAAAAACATGCAGGTTCTTGGCGAAAACATGGCGTGGTTGCTAAAGCGAATCAACAATTAGACCTTGTAATCGTGACTATAACTGCATATCGCGAATCAGTTGCACAGGTGATTTTACGCTGGTTGACGCAAAGAGGAGTGGTTGCGATTCCGAAGTCTGTTCACAAAGAAAGAACTATTGAAAACTGCAATATTTTTGACTTTGAATTAAGCCAGAAGGATATGGAGAAAATTGCAACATTGGATACGAAAACAAGTTGCTTCTTTTCACATAACGATCCGGAAATGGTGAAGTGGCTTAGTACCGTCAAATGTGATATTTAACAAGTAGAATAAAAAAGATGATTAATTAGGAGGGAAAAGGAAATGGCAAATTCAAAGAGACTTATCGCTTATTTTTCACGCAAAGGAAGCAATTATGTGGGAGGTAGTATTGTAAACCTGCCAATTGGAAACACAGAAGTAATAGCAAAGAAAATACAGGAAATAACAGAAAGTGATATGTTCCAAATCGAGACAGTAAAATCTTATCCAAAAGATTATACGGAAACAACAAATGTAGCACAGGAAGAAAAGAGGGCAAATGCGAGACCCGAGCTTACAGAAATAGTAGATGATATGGATTCTTATGATGTGATTTATATCGGGTATCCGAATTGGTGGGGAACGATGCCGATGGCGGTATTTACGTTTTTAGATTCTTATGATTTTTCAGGAAAGACCATTATTCCATATTGTACACATGAAGGTAGTGGAATGGGAAGTAGTGAGCGCGATATCAAGAAACTTTGTCCGAATGCAAAGGTGCTGTCCGGTTTGGCAATTATAGGCGGCAGTGTTGCCAGAGCAGACAGAGATGTAGCAAACTGGCTGAGTTCCATCGCTTTACCCCGAAGTTTTGAAAGCTAATCAGGTGGTTGTTGACTTACTCAATGAAATAACAGGGAAGAAGAATGCTACCCCTGCTCAAATTGCAATGGCTTGGCTGCTTGCCCAAAAACCTTGGATTGTGCCGATTCCGGGTCTCGTATAGCTCGATCACCTCGAAGAAAACCTCGGCGCCGCCAACGTTAAACTGACTTTGGAGGACCTGCATGAAATTGAAGACGCTTTCTCAAAGCTTACAATAAAAGGGGAACGGCTATGTGATGTCTTTTTAAAAGATATTGAACGTTAGTATTCGAATAACATCCTGACATGTCCATACCATCATGGGCTATCTGTTTCGTGGCAAGTCATGAGGGAATTATAATGGTATTAGGTGGAATGTCTGATATGGAGCAGTTACTGGATAATACAGGTTATATGCAG
>Ga0316600_10000777_pt1 | contig 14876 bp, 14 predicted proteins | sample OWC_soil_day5_CT_FD_207652 | JGI IMG/M metagenome (GOLD analysis project Ga0316600, IMG submission 207652) | Wetland soil microbial communities from Old Woman Creek delta, Ohio, United States - OWC_soil_day5_CT | ecosystem: Environmental > Terrestrial > Soil > Wetlands | place: USA: Ohio... | reverse complement strand
GCGCAATTTCAACATCACTTTTCATTTTATATACCTCCTTATATAACTACAGCCAAAGTGAGTACTTGATACAATCGCTTCGTTTCAAGTATCATTTGGCTGTAACACTACCGAATGAATTGGTCTATTTATGTTCTTTATGACACTGCAACTGGGCAGCTTTTACCGTATTACTAAGTAACATCGCAATAGTCAAAAGGCCAACGCCTCCTGGTACAGGGGTAATGGCCCCTGCCACTTCTTTTACATCTTCAAAGTTAACGTCACCCACTAATTTTTTATCTGCAAGGCGATTGATTCCGACATCAATTACTACAGCACCTGGTTTTACCATATCTTTAGTCACAAAATGAGCTTTGCCAATTGCAACTATTAAGATATCAGCTTGGGAAGTGATGCTGGGTAAATTGACAGTCTGAGAGTGACATATTGTTACTGTGGCGTGACGAGACAATAATAAATTTGCCATTGGCTTACCAACAATATTGCTCCGTCCAATGATTACTGCATGTTTACCCGCAATTTCTACATTAGCAAGTTCCAAAATTTTGATACAGCCAGCAGGTGTGCACGGTACAAGATGCTCTTGACCGATTGCTAATTTGCCCACATTTACAGGATGAAATCCGTCCACATCTTTATCAGGGTGGATTGCTTTTAAAAGCTCTGCTTCATCATGTTTTAAAGCATCAGGCAATGGTAATTGTAATAAAATACCGTGAATGGTAGTACTTTCATTCAAGACATGAATCTGTTCTAATAATTCTTGCTTAGTGGTACTTGCCGGCATACGTATCACTTCTGAATAAATGCCTAATTCTTCACAAGCCTTATTCTTATTGGCTACGTATACTTTTGAGGCAGCATTCTCCCCAACAATGATTACTGCCAGTCCAGGCGTAATCCCCTGTGACTTTATAAACTTTTCAACATCCTTGTGCACACTCTTTTTTATTTCTGCTGCAAAAACTTTACCTTCTAATAATGCTGCTGTCATATGCATCCCCCCATGCTGTTTTTCTCTCTGGCGTAGAAAAAATATTATTTCTGCCTTATCCGATCGTCTTTATGCCAGAATACTAATTACAGTAAATACTAATAAGGCAATACTTACTAAGCCATTACGCATAAAATAAGCTTGAGTCACCAAGCGAAAATCAGTAGGGGTGACAATGGAATGCTGATAAATTAATACCAATGCAGCGAGTATTACACCCGCATAATATATTCCATGCGTGTTCATAAGCTGTCCTACTAAATAAAAGCCCATAATACTAATCACATGCATTGCTTTACATATAGCCAATGTTCTTGGTATGCCAAAGCGCACTGGCATGGAATGCAGCCCATGCTTTTTATCGAAAGCAACATCTTGACAGCCATAAATAGCATCAAAACCAGCAATCCATACCCCAACAGCTAACCCAAGCAGGATGATAGGCATGGTAATATCTCCCCGTATCGCTACCCAAGAGCCAATGGGTGCAATGGATAAAGCCAGGCCCAGAACTAAATGACAAGTCCAGGAAAATCGTTTCATATAAGGATAGATGACTAAAGGAAGTATTGCCAAAGGAGCCAATTGTAAGCATAACGGATGTAAATTGGATGCTGCCCAGACGAATAACCCCAAGCTGGCTACTGTTAAAAGTATTGCCTCCCAAGTCTTAACCGCCCCGGTTACCATGGGGCGATTTGCAAACCTTGGCTGTAATTTGTCATATTTTAAATCAATACAATTATTTAATGCCATAGCTGCACTGCGTGCACCCACCATAGCCAAAGTAATCCAGAAGAATTCTCTGCCTGTAGGTATACCGCCAGATGCTAATATAGCACCAATATAGGAAAAAGGTAAGGCAAATACAGTATGCGATAATACGATATTATCAAGATGTGCTTTAATTTTACTCAAGGCCCAATCCCTTCCATTTCTTGTCAACCATCTCTTTTATTTCAGCTGACATTTCAATTTCATCCGGCCATTCTCGGGTATAGCCTTCGGCAGCCCAGGCTTTTGTGGCATCAATCCCCACTTTGGTCCCCCAGTTTGGCATCGGCGAAGAATGATCCAGTACATCCAGCGGTCCATCCACCATCACAATATCACGGCGAGCATCAATGTTATTATACACGCGCCACCATACTTCATTCATATCCTGCACATTAACGTGTTCATCCACGACAATAACCATTTTAGTAAACATCATTTGCCCCATACCCCAAATCGCATGCATTACTTTTTTGGCTTGCTGGGGATAGGCTTTCTTTATCGATACTACGGCACAATTATGAAAAACACCCTCTAAAGGCAGATTCAAATCAATGATTTCCGGTAAATTCATTTGCAATACAGGCAGAAAAATACGTTCCGTAGCTTTTGCTAAGAAACAATCTTCCATTGGCGGTTTACCTACGATGGTAGCTGGATAAATAGGATCTTTACGATGAGTAATACAAGTAATATGAAATACTGGGTAATCATCAGCAAGGGAATAATAACCCGTATGGTCACCAAAAGGTCCTTCCCTTCTCAATTCATCAATCATCACATACCCTTCCAGGACAATTTCCGAATGAGCTGGTACTTCTACATCCACCGTTTCACATTTAATCATTTCTACGGATTTTTTACGCAAAAATCCTGCAAATACCATTTCATCAATATCTTTTGGCAATGGAGCCGTAGCCGCATATGTAAGAGCTGGATCAGTACCAATAGCTACAGCCACCTCAATACGATCTTTACCTAATGTCTGATGAGCCCGATAATTTTCTGCCCCATTTTTATGAATATGCCAATGCATACCTGTTGTTTGTCCATCATATACTTGCAAACGATACATTCCCACATTTCGCTTACCATTCAAAGGATTTTTAGTAAATACTAAAGGCAATGTAATAAATTTTCCAGCATCACCAGGCCAGCATTTTAAAATAGGAAATTTATCTAACGAAGGCTGATCTTTAATAATCACTTCTTTACATGGTCCACTCTTTACATACTTAGGAAAGTTTATCGCCCGCTTAGCGGTAGGAATAATTTTCAGCAAATCTAATTTATTCTGTACAGAAATATAAGGCAATTTGAAGATTTCTTTTACTTCTGCTGCAATATCATCAAGCTTGTCTACGCCTAAAGCCAGCGCCATACGCTCCATACTGCCAAAAGCATTCATGAGTACAGGCATATTGTATCCTTTTACATTTTCAAAAAGTACAGCTACATTTTTCTCACCAGACATTTTAGATACCCGGTCTGTGATCTCTGTAATCTCCAGGTCACAATCTACCTCTTCTTGAATGCGCTTCAACCAACCTCGCTCTTCTAGAGCATGAATGAATTCACGTAAATCAGTAAATGCCATATATAACGTCCTTTCATTGGCTTTTTATAACTACTATTTCTGCAAAATATATTTTACAATCAAAATACTAAGTTCATATAATACAATTACGGGCACAGCCACCATCGTCTGAGAAAAAACATCTGGAGTAGGTGAAATAACAGCACCTATCACAAATGATAACACAAAAACATGTTTACGCTTGCCAGTTAAAAAACTCGAACTTATGAGACCAAATTTAGCCATAACAATGATAAATAACGGCAACTCAAAGATAAAACCAAAAGGCAATAAAAAAGAAATGACAAAAGATAAATATTCACCTAACGATAACAACGGTTGAAGATCTTCCGTGGCAAACCCCATAAAAAACTTAATTCCCGCCGGTAAAACAAGTACATAGGAAAAAGCAAGTCCTATAAAAAATAACAGCACCGAGGAAGGTACTAAAATAATAGAAGCCAAATGTTCCTTCTTCGTTAACGCCGGCACAACAAACGCCCAAATTTGATACAGCACAATCGGCAATGCTAATAAAAAACCCGCAAAAACAGATACTCTTATATAGGTAAAAAAAGCTTCCGCCGGACTCATATAATACAATTTACCAGCAGGAGCCGTAATATAGTGTACTAACTCGGCAGCATAAAAATAACTAATCAGACTCCCTGCAGCCACAGCTATAATAATAATAATCAGCCTACGTCTTAATTCCTGGAGATGTTCCACTAAAGACATTCCGTTATCAATAGCAGCATCCTCAAGCTGATCATCATCCTTATCCGTATTTATTATATCCGACATTGAGTATTCCTCACTTTTTATCTTCTGTCTTACTCTCTTCTTTGGTTACAGGATCTTCTTTACTCTCTCCAGTTGTAGCCTTTTTAAATTCCTGAATACCTCTACCTAGAGCTTTACCAACTTCCGGAAGTTTTCCAGGACCAAAAACAACAAGTGCAATTACTAATATTAATACCAATTCAGGCATGCTAAAACTAAACATCGATACATAACCCCTTTCAAAGTAGAACTTATTTACCTATTATACCTAAAATCCTCTAAAAAGAAAAGACTTGGCCCGCACCAAGTCTTCTGCATTTATAACAAAAACTTTCACAATAAATGTTATCTATACTAACCCATAAAATTTAATAATTACGCAAACCTACAAAATCAGCTACTGCAATAAATGCTTCCCTATGTTCTCCCAATATGTTGGCAGGTATAACATTACGTGCATATTTTAAATAATCTGCAACACGGCTGTAGGAATATTCGATTGCATCCGTTTCATGAAGAATCGCCAAGCCACGTTTAATTTTCTCTTCTGGCATATTTTTAATTTGGACAATTTCCCGTAACTCATCCTTATGTGAGCTATGCTCCAAAGCATAAATAATAGGCAATGTTACAATCCCTTGCCGTAAATCATTACCGACAGGTTTACCAATTTGTTCTGAAGATGCGGTAACATCTAAAATATCATCTGTGATTTGAAAAGCCATTCCTAATGAGTATCCATATTCCCGTAAGGCTTTCGTTTCTTCAGCAGACAGCCCCACTGCCAAACCACCTAACTCACAGCTAGCAGCAATAAAATTCGCAGTTTTCTGTTCAATACGTCCTAAATAATCACTTTCTTTTTGATCTGCATGAAAGGTACTTCGATTCTGATTAATTTCACCTTCACACATAGAACAGATAACATCTGTTAATACTTTAAGCATTTCGTTACTAACCTTATTTGCCACTAGGGAAAAAGCTTTAGCAAATAAATAATCACCAATTAATACCGATGAATGATTGCCCCAACAAGAGTTAGCAGTTGCTTTCCCGCGACGAGTTGCTGCATTATCAATTACATCATCATGAACCAAAGTAGCCATGTGGATTAATTCAATAGCAACTGCCATTGGCATTATTTTTTCCATATCAGCTACTCGGCCTTTGGTGCACATAAAGTACAAAGCAGGACGTAATCGTTTGCCACCAGCTTCTACTAAATGTTTGCTAATATCCGTTATTAATTTTTCGGGAGAGTGTATAACAGAAAGTAATTCCGTTTCCAATAACATTAAATCACTTTTTACAACATCAAACATCGAATTTTTATTCACTATTTTAATCACCTACACGCAAAGTCTGTTACTATAATACACTATTATCTGTCTTTACGTCTATTGCTTTTTTTTAATTTTATGACAACCTTCGAGAATTCTTTAACACAATATGTCAAATTATCATATGAGATGGCAATTTTTCTTGCTAAATTCACTATAGTACCATAAAAATACTGGGTGGAGAAAACTCTCAACCCAGTATCTTTTCGTATACTTTAAAAGATTAAGGGATCATCCAACTGAGCCAATAAGCCTGTACATAGGTTATGAGACCTACAATCACAGCCAAGACTAGAGAATGTTTTACAGTAAAGCTAAACAAGTCGCCTTCTTTGCCAACTAATCCTGTAGCTGCGGTAGCTACAGCAATACTTTGTGGAGAAATCATCTTGCCGCAAACACCACCTGATGAATTACCTGCTACTGTTAAAATTGGATCAACACCAATCTGCTGCCCTGTAACGGATTGCAGATTACCAAATAAAGCATTAGCAGAAGTATCCGACCCTGTTAAAAATACTCCTAACCATCCTAAGAATGGCGAGAAAAATGGAAACAAGGAGCCCGATCCAGCTAAAAATAGACCTAGAGTAGAGCTCATTCCTGAGTAATTCATAACATAAGCTAAACCTAGAACACAAGGAATAGTGATCAAAGGTTTCAATAACTGGTTGAAGGTTTTTGCAAAAACAGCAATAAATCGGCTAGGACCAACACCTAGAACGGCAGCTGTAAGAATACTTGCAATAAATAATGCTGTACCTGCAGCACTTAACCAATTGATTTTATAAAGAGCCGCTAAAGCTACTGGTTGTTTTGCAATAGGTGCAACCTGTGTAACAAGTTTATCAAGACCCGGCACTATCCAATTAATAGTTACAGTATTTAATGATGCTACTACCGGTTTTAATCCCCATAAAATGACCATTACCGTTAAAATTATAAATGGAGACCATGCTTTTAGAACTTTGCCAAGAGTCAAGGCAGCTCTGTCAGCAACAAGAGTCGGTGCTGGTTCATTTTCAAATCGCCAGATATTTGCTGGCTTCCAATATTTTAGGAATATTGTTAAAGCAACGATGCAAGCGAGTGAAGATAAAATATCGGGGAGTTCTGGCCCAATATAGTTAGATGAAAACCATTGTACGCCAGCAAAGGATATACCTGCCACTAAGCACGCAGGCAATACTTCTTTTGCGGCCTTCCAGCCCGACATCAATACCACTAACCAAATCGGAATGATGATGGATAAAAACGGAAGTTGTCTTCCTACCATGGCACTAATTTTCATAGTATCGAGTCCTGTAACTTGACCAGCAACAATGATAGGAATACCAATGCCGCCAAAAGCTACTGGAGCAGTATTGGCAATCAAACATAATCCTGCAGCATACAAGGGATTAAAGCCAAGCCCCACCAGCATACCAGCAGAAATCGCCACAGGGGTTCCAAATCCTGCTGCCCCTTCCAAGAAAGCACCAAAGCCAAAAGCAATTAAGAGAGCTTGCAGGCGCCGATCATCCGTAATCGTCGCAATAGAGTCTTTAACAATTTGAAATTGTCCCGTCTCTACTGTAAGGTTATAAATAAAGATAGCCGTAATTACGATCCAGAAGATAGGGAATATTCCATATAAAGCTCCCATAGCAGCCGAGGTAATCGCTAACCCTGGAGGCATTTGATAAACAAAAATAGCTACTAATATAGCAGAAACTAACGCTAAGGCGCCAGCAATTTGTCCAGGAGACCGTCGAATAGCCAATAAATAAAAAATTACGATAATAGGAATAGCTGCCAATAATGATGAAAGAGCAAGATTCTGCATAGGATCATATACTTGCGTCCAATTCATTCAGTAACACTCCTTTCTATTTACCTTATTAACTATTAGATGAAGGATATAATAATGCCTTATGAGCTTCAAGTAATATTACTATCACCTCCTCATCCCCCGTTTAGTTTTATATAAACCATTACAAGTTATGCACCTCCTAAATAAATAATGTCTTTTTATCAATTTTAATGAAATTGTCTAAAAATACAGAATTTTTATTCTCCAATTTTCTATACCTACTAATCAATCCCCTCTTTTTTTACTGTTCAAAAATAAATTACTTTTTTCACTATATTAAATAGTAAAATACTCAAAATAAGTAGCAGCACATGTACAATCCATGTGCTGCTACTACGGCTTATCATTGATGATTAGTCTTTAAAATATTGCATACTAATTTTTTTCCATTCTTTAGTGCTAAATAGCATGACATATTCCTGCAATCCTGTGCGCTTAGCGATATCTTCTGCTAGCACCTTACAGTCCTTACGAGTATGAGCATGAAGCATTGTGTAAAAATTATAGGGCCAGCCAGGTTGGGATATCCTCGCATAGCAATGGGATACTACTGCATCTTTTGCCAACATTTTTCCGATTTCAACAATACGCTCCTCAGGAACAATCCACGCACATAATGCATTCGCTGCATAACCAACTTCCCGATGTCTAAGAACAGCTCCCATTTTACGAATCTTGCCCGATTGACGATATCCTTTCAATCTTCCTAAAAGTTCATCTTCATCAATCCCTAATCTTTCTGCTATTTCCCGATAAGGTTCAGCTACTAAGGGAAAGTCTTCCTGCATAATCACGATAATCTTTTTATCTAATTCATCCAGCATAAGTCACCTCTTTTCCAGCTTATTTGAAGTCCGCTCTCACATTTTCTAGGTTAAAGAAAACTGTACACTCACTTTAAACTTCTGAGTAGCTGGCAAATTTAGCAACCGCACGACACCATCAAGATTACGAATGGTTTCTAATATTTCATCTTGTTTCAAAAGGTTTGGACTTAATAACGTAAACCACAGATTTAAATCTGCTTCACGTTCATAGTTATGAGTAACCCCATAATAAGAATTAATCACGCCCGCCACTTGGGCAAGACACTCCTCTTTTACCTCCAATGCCACTAAGGTGCCAATATAACCGAGCTTGGTAGAATCAAAAAAAGGACCGATGCGGCGAATGAATCCTTGCTCTTTTAAAAACTTTAGTCTTTCAATGACGATTGCTTCCGTTGTTTCTAGTTTTTTTGCCACTAACGCGAAAGGACGCTTCTCAAAAGATAAATCTGTTTGAATAATATTCAATAAACTCTTATCAAATGCAGTAAGCATAAACAACTCCTTTTTATTTATTTTGTACCAAATACCCTATGAAACAGTCAGAATGCCATAACATGGTAAATGTAACGGCGCTTAGTAATAAATAACATTCTGATTGATATATACAAAGTAAACGTATCCATTGTAAAATCCCATTCTATATACCTTAAAAGAAAAGAACCTGGATTGCACCAAGTCCACTCCTTTGCTCAAAATCAGCAGTGAATTGTTAGTTATTCCATCAAAAAGGAGAACAGCCGATGCTATTCTCCTTTGCATTTATATTTCATTTTAACAGAATCTGCCCAATTACGTCAAGTAACTCTGGACGTCCTAAACCTTTTTCTGAAGAATAGGCGATAATATGATCACCTTTCATTCCTAATCCTTTACGAATTGCTTCCACATTCTTTTTTACAGCCATTCGATTGAGTTTATCGGCTTTTGTTGCAATCACTTGTACTGGCACATCATTTTCAATTAACCACTTATAGGCACTGATATCACTATCCATCGGATCATGGCGGATATCAATTAACTGACATACCAGTTGCAGCCTGGGAGACTTTAATAAATATTCTTCAATAAATTTTGCCCATTGCTGCCGATTGGATTTACCTGTACGGGCATAGCCATATCCAGGTAAATCTACCAGAAAAAAATCACGTTTATCCGTATCACTGAGTTTAGCCATCAACTTATAGAAGTTAAGGGTTTGGGTTTTCCCTGGGCTGCCACTTGTACGCGCTAACCCATTACGTCTTGATAATGAATTGATCAATGAAGATTTACCTACATTGGAGCGCCCCATAAATGCAATTTCATGTAGTTCACCTTCAGGATACTGATCAATTTTCACAGCTGAAGCGATATATTGGCCACTGGTAATATTCATATCTTTCTTTATTACTTCACTACTCACTTTTACTCACCAATGCCGCTTTTAGCACCTCATCCATGTGTTCCACCAATACGAATTCTAAGTGTCTTTTTACATTTGCAGGTATCTCATCTATATCTCGTTTATTTTCCTTCGGCATGATGATCGTCTTAATACCAACACGATGAGCAGCTAATACTTTCTCTTTAATGCCACCTACAGGCAGAACTCGTCCTCGTAAGGTGATTTCTCCCGTCATTGCAACATCACTCCGCACAGCCCTGTTAGTCAACGCTGAGACCACTGCTGTGGACATACTAATGCCTGCTGAAGGTCCATCTTTAGGGATACCACCTTCTGGTAAGTGAATATGGATATCTGTTTCTTCTTGGAAATTCCCATCAATACCCAATTCCTGAGCACGAGTGCGAATGTAGCTAAAGCCTGCTTGTGCTGATTCTCTCATGACCTCACCTAGTTGACCTGTCAGCAGTAATTTACCCTTGCCCTTCATAACAGAAACCTCAATTGCAAGAACATCTCCGCCGACTTCAGTCCAAGCCAGTCCTGTACTTACTCCTACCTGGGGCTGACGCTCAGCCTGGGTATGGCGATATCTAGGGGCACCTAAATAGGTGTGCAAATTTTGTGCCGTTACTTTCACATTCGTACGTTTTTCTTGCACAATTTGACGCGCTACTTTACGGCATAACGTAGCGATATTTCGTTCCAAGCCACGCACACCTGACTCCCTAGTATAATCACCAATGATTTTTTGTAAGGTAGTATCAGAGAAAACAATCTGTTTATCTGTTAAGCCATGGTCCCGAACTTGTTTAGGAACTAAATAGCGTTTTGAAATCTCGACTTTTTCTTCTTCCGTATAACCAGGAATATTAATAATTTCTATACGATCGAGCAGCGGTCGAGGAATGGTATGCATCACATTCGCAGTTACTACCCATAAAACTCGCGAAAGATCATAAGGCACTTCTACGTAATGATCACTAAATGTATTATTTTGCTCCGGATCTAAAACCTCTAATAACGCAGCAGACGGGTCACCTCTAAAGTCCGCACTCATTTTATCAATTTCATCTAACAAAAATACTGGATTTTTTGAACCAGCAGTACGTATCCCTTGAATAATTCGACCAGGCAGGGCTCCAACATAAGTACGGCGATGGCCGCGAATTTCAGCTTCATCTCTTACACCACCTAAAGAGACTCGGACAAATTTTCGATCCATTGCCTTAGCAATCGAACGAGCCAGAGACGTTTTACCTACACCGGGAGGTCCCACAAGGCAGAGAATTGGTCCTTTCATGGTTTCTGTCAATTTCCGAATCGATAAATATTCTAAAATACGTTCTTTTACTTTTTCTAGACCATAATGATCTTCATTCAATATTTTTTCAGCGTTATTAACATCCAGCATGTCTTCAGTCTCTTTGGTCCAAGGCAGTGCCAATAAGCAATCAAGATAGGTACGGATAACAGCGCTTTCTGCCACCATCGCCGGCATTTTTTCAAGACGTTCAATTTCTTTATTAATTTTTTCTGCAACTTCCTTAGGAACCTCTTGCTCTTTGAGTTTATTTCTGTATTCTTCCACTTCAGCTGCCCGATCGTCTTTTTCACCTAATTCTTTTTGAATTGCCTTTAACTGCTCACGCAAATAATATTCTTTTTGTGTTTTTTCCATTTGTTTACGCACACGAACACTGATTTTCTTTTCCAATTCGAGAATTTCCATCTCACGCCCAAGAATTTCGCATAATTTCTCCAAGCGTTCTTTTACATCAACAGCATCAAGCAATGCTTGTTTGTCTTCAATTTTAAGAGATAAATGGCTGGCAATTAGGTCTGTTAAGCGACCTGGTTCTTCTACGACTACAACCGAAACCAAAGTTTCCGGTGGGATTTTTTTACTCAGCTTTACCCATTGCTCAAAATGGGCAATGGCTGTACGAGTTAAGGCTTCTATTTCCAGAGTACGTGTTTCTGGCTCATCAAATTCCTTAACTTCTACTTGATAAAAGTTTTCCGAATCCGTATACTTTATTACTTCAGCACGGTGCAATCCTTCTACTAGTACTCGAATCGTACCACCAGGCAGCTTTAATAATTGCTTAACCTCAGCTACGGTTCCAAATGTAAAGATCTCCTCTGGCGTTGGTGCATCATTCTGCGCATCTTTTTGTGTAGCAAGCATAATGAAGCGATCATTTACCATGGCTTCTTCCAATGCACTAATCGATTTTTCACGACCTACATCAAGATGGATAATCATATATGGGAAAACTAAGATGCCTCTAAGGGGCAGCAGCGGTATGGTGCGTACTTTATTCAGCATAAAATTAATCTCCTTTAAGTTGTCCTTATCCTATTACTATTATTTTCATCCTTAACATTTATAAATATTCTTATTTACCCTGCAAAAATCCTTTTTGTAGAAAATAAAAAACGCAGAAAATAGTAGAATTTTACCTTTTACACCATTTGTAATCAATAGTATAATATATTATGTTAACTAGATAGGTTTTATTTATTGATTTAGTCCAAGAGCTAAATCAAGATTCTCTTTTAGGAAAGTGACGTTTTCACAGGGCAAGGCTTCTTGATCATGGTATTTGAGAGGGGAAAATATATGAATTGGCAAAAATACAACTGGTCAATTATTATCATCAGTGTCCTATTCACCTTCGCTGCTGCCAGCAGCAGCTATTATTTTTGGCAACAGCACACAATGACGAAACCATTAACATTGGCCATAGAAGAAATCGAAGGTGTGGAAGCTATAACCTTAAACAACCAAGACAAAGCTCAAACCGTTTTAGAAATTCATGTGACCCTTAGCAATATCAATAATCTGCAAACAACTTACGAGAGTATCAATCACACCATTAAGATGAACATCGGGACCAAACGATATAAACTCATCCTTCATGACCATAAGACCCCCGCCTTGGAGGAGTTTTATTATTCCATTCATCATCAAATTTTTGAAGGGCTCGCCACAGGAAACTTTAGCACCATGTATAACAGCATTCAAGAAAAGGCCATTGCTGCTGATATAAAAGTACAAGTATATATAGATACTAATTATCTATATCTTCAGCTCACCACTGCAACGGGGAATCTCTATCAGGTAATCCCCAGACAATTAGATGACAAAGAGGTGAGATAAATGTATTTAACAGAGTTGTGTATAGGTATAGTCGCAGGCCTTCTCCTTTTTATGCTTTGGCAGGGATTTGAGGGTATCCTAGTATTTTTTGTTGCAACACTCATCATTACTGGGATCTACTTTTATTATGCTAACGTTACTAAGAAGTCTTTTGCTGTGAATAATAAGGGACTATCTGCCTCTTCCCTCATCCAATTTGATGACATTGGCGGTCAAGAAGTGGCAAAGCAAGAATTACGAGAAGCCATAGAATTTATAAAAGATTCAACTCGTCTTAGCCATCTAGGCATCCGTCCACTAAAGGGCGTTTTATTAAATGGTCCGCCAGGAACGGGGAAAACCCTTTTAGCAAAGGCCGCAGCTCAATTTACAGATTCCGTTTTCCTTTCGGCTAGTGGCTCAGAATTCGTAGAAATGTATGTCGGGGTTGGTGCACAGCGTGTACGTAAATTGTTCCAATCTGCCAAATCCCTCGCCAAGCAGCAACGTAAAGATAGTGCAATTCTTTTCATTGATGAACTGGATATTCTGGGAGGAAAACGGGGGCAGAATGCAGGTAATACAGAATATGACCAAACCCTAAATGAACTTTTGGTACAAATGGATGGCCTCTCTTTTGATGACAGCGTTAAGATATTAATTATTGGCGCTACCAATCGCATCGACATCCTTGATTCAGCCTTACTGCGCCCAGGACGTTTCGATAGACATGTAAAAGTAGAACTGCCTGATAAAAAAGGACGATTGCATATCCTTAGCCTGCATACTAAAAATAAACCATTAGCATCAGATGTCTCATTAGAAACACTTGCCGCAAATACCTTTGGCTTTTCAGGAGCCCATTTAGAAAGCTTAACCAATGAAGCAGCAATTCTGGCTCTGCGTGAAGAAAAGGTAACCATCACATCTGAACACTTTCAAAGTGCAATTGATAAAGTAATCATGGGTGAAAAATTAGATAGAAGACCGAACACACTGGAGAAACAACGTATTGCTATTCATGAAGCAGGACATGCATTAGTAAGTGAAATCACACGACCTGGTTCTGTGGCAACAATTAACATTGCTTCTCGCAGTAATGCCTTAGGTTATGTAAGACAAACAACATTAGATGATACGTATTTATATACATTGGATGTCATTAAAAATAAAATTGCAGTAGCACTTGCTGGAGCCATCGCTGAAGAAATAAACTTAGGCAATCGTAGTACAGGTGCATCCAATGACTTTAAGCAGGCAATCGACTTAGCAAAAGAGATTATTCATAATGGTATGTCAACATTAGGCATCATATCCTTAGAAGATCTCACAAAGGATCTTTTACATGCTACTATAACATCCATTATAAAGGAAACGGAGCAGTATGTTTATACCATTCTCTATAATCGTCAAGATACCCTGCAAGCGGCAGTCGCCTTATTGTTAGAAAAGGAATGCCTGGATGGTGATGAATTCAGAGTATTATTAACAACATCTTAATTTTTAATAGCAAGATAGCCTTCTTTATGTAGAAGGCTATCTTGCTAACCTGCAGTATCTTATGCTGACCTTCTACCTCTATTTAAAAAGCTGATGGACCAGATGCCTGATAAGCCTACTAATACATAGATAATACGACTTAAGAAAGAAGTTTGCCCGCCAAAAATCGTGGCTACTAAATCCAATTTAAATAGCCCCACTAAAAGCCAATTTAGAGCCCCTACAATGACCAGTATTAAAGCAATTCTATCCATAACCTTACCCACCTTTATAAACTTAGATTTCCATACCTGCTGCTGCTAAAATTTCAGACTGAGGTATTATATTATCTTTGTGGAGTCTATCGGCTGTTTTCATTAAAGCATGTTCGATAGCTTCCTCAAGGGATTCAATTGCAATGACTTGAACAGATAGCCCCTGATAGGACTCTTGCCAATTGTCTTTTGGTATCAATACCCGGCACGCTCCAGCTTGCTCCGCTGCATAGATCTTGGCACTTACCCCACCTACGGGGCGAATTAAACCGCGAATGGAAAGTTCTCCTGTCATAGCTATTTTATTATCAACAGGAATCCCCTTAATGGCAGAATAGATTGCAACTGCCATTGTCACTCCTGCTGAAGGACCATCCACAGGACCTCCACCTGGAAAATTCACATGGATATCATAGCTATGTATATCCATTTTAAAACAAT
>Ga0316600_10000774_pt1 | contig 14928 bp, 11 predicted proteins | sample OWC_soil_day5_CT_FD_207652 | JGI IMG/M metagenome (GOLD analysis project Ga0316600, IMG submission 207652) | Wetland soil microbial communities from Old Woman Creek delta, Ohio, United States - OWC_soil_day5_CT | ecosystem: Environmental > Terrestrial > Soil > Wetlands | place: USA: Ohio... | reverse complement strand
ACCTAAAGGACTCCGGTGTCAAGGTCACGGTCGCTCTGCGTCCCGGCTCCGCCTCCGCCAAGAAGGCGGAAAATGCCGGCCTCAAGGTCAAGAGCGTGCCCGAGGCCGTCGCCGGTGCTGACCTGGTGATGGTCCTCACGCCGGACGAGTTCCAGTCCCGCCTCTACCGTGACGAGATCGAGCCGAACATCAAGAAGGGCGCCACCCTGGCCTTCGCCCACGGCTTCTCCATCCACTACAACCAGATCGTGCCGCGCGCCGACCTCGACGTCATCATGATCGCCCCCAAGGCGCCGGGCCATACCGTGCGCTCCGAGTACGTCAAGGGCGGCGGCATCCCCGACCTGATCGCCGTGTTCCAGGACGCGTCCGGCAAGGCCCGCGATCTCGCGCTGTCCTACGCCTCCGCCATCGGCGGCGGCCGCACCGGCATCATCGAGACCACCTTCAAGGACGAGACCGAGACCGACCTGTTCGGCGAACAGGCCGTGCTGTGCGGCGGCGCCGTCGAACTGGTCAAGGCTGGCTTCGAGACCCTGGTCGAAGCGGGCTACGCTCCCGAGATGGCCTACTTCGAGTGCCTGCACGAACTGAAGCTGATCGTCGACCTGATGTACGAAGGTGGCATCGCCAACATGAACTATTCGATCTCCAACAACGCGGAGTATGGCGAGTACGTGACCGGTCCCCAGGTCATCAACGCCCAGTCCAGAGCCGCGATGAAGGAGTGCCTGGCCAACATCCAGAACGGCAACTACGCCAAGCGCTTCATCCTGGAAGGCCAGTCCAACTACCCCGAAATGACCGCCTGGCGCCGCAATAACGCCGCGCACCCGATCGAGGTGGTGGGCGGAAGGCTGCGCGCCATGATGCCCTGGATCGCTGCCAACAAGCTGGTCGATCACTCCAAGAACTAATGCAGGGTCGGGGGGCGGGGCGTGAAGGCGTTCAGCCTGCGCGACGCGCCCCTTTCTCCTCACCCCCCACCGAATCTATGACGCATCCCCTTATCGCCCGCGAGGGCTGGCTGGTTCTTCTGGCTGCATGTGCGGCCGCCCTGATCGCGACCTGGCTGATTGGCTGGTGGTCGATTCCATTCTGGATCTGGGCCGTGTTCGCGCTGCAGTTCTTCCGCGATCCGGCGCGCGTGCCGCCGCAAGATGCCGATGCAGTGATCTCGCCGGCCGATGGCCGCATCGTCGCGGTGGAGAAGGTTGCCGACCCCTACCTCGAGCGCGAAGCGCTGAAGATCAGCGTGTTCATGAACGTGTTCAACGTGCACTCCAACAAGAGCCCGGTCGACGGCGAGGTCAAGGGGCGCTGGTACACCCCGGGCAGCTTCGTCAACGCCGACCTCGACAAGGCGTCGACCGAGAACGAACGCAACGCGATCTGGATCCAGAGCGCGCGTGGCGACCTCACCTCAGTGCAGATCGCCGGGCTGATCGCGCGGCGCATCCTGTGCTACGTGCGCACCGGCGACAAACTGGTGCGCGGCCAGCGCTACGGTTTCATCCGCTTCGGCTCGCGGGTCGACGTTTACCTGCCGACCACGGCGCGCCCCGAGGTCTCGATTGGCCAGAAAGTGACGGGCGGGCGTACCATACTGGCACGCTGGTAAACGCTGCCACTATGCTCGAATTTCATCACCGAAAGACCGAAGCAAAGCGTCCACGGATGCGTGATCGCGGCATTTATCTGCTGCCCAACCTGTTCACCACCGGCGCGCTGTTTGCCGGTTTCTACGCCGTGGTGCAGGCGATGAACGGGCGCTTCGAGCATGCGGCGGTGGCCATCTTCATCGCCATGGTACTCGACGGGCTCGACGGCCGTGTCGCCCGCATGACCCATACGCAAAGCGCCTTCGGCGCCGAGTACGACAGCCTGTCCGACATGGTGTCGTTCGGCGTGGCCCCCGCGCTGGTGATCTACGAATTCGCCCTGCAGGGCATGGGCAAGTTCGGCTGGATCGCCGCTTTCGTCTATTGTGCGGGCGCGGCCCTGCGCCTGGCGCGCTTCAACACCCAACTCGATACCGTCACCGACAAACGTTTTTTCCAGGGCTTGCCGAGTCCCTCGGCAGCGGCCTTGATCGCCGGCTTCGTCTGGGTGATGGTCGAATACGGCATTGCGGGGCAGGACGTGCGCTGGCTGGCCGCCCTGATTGCGCTGTTCGGCGGCTTGACCATGGTCAGCAACTTCCGGTTTTACAGCGGCAAGGAAATCAATCTCAGGAAAAGCGTGCCCTTCTTCGTCATTCTGTTGGTGGTGCTGGCCTTCGTCCTGGTGTCGACCAGCCCGCCCGAAGTCCTGTTCGGCGTGTTCGTGCTGTATGGCCTGTCGGGCTATGCCGATGCGCTGCTGCAACGGCTGCGCCGCAAAAAGCCGGTCGATGCGGCGCCCCCCTTGCAGGGCAGCGGAAAATAGCTAGAATTTAGACTATGTCTAATTGGTCGCAACCGTCCTTCGTCCCCTGTCTGTCGAGCGTTCTGTTCGGCAGCCTGCTGCTGCGCATCGCGCGCGCACATTAAATCCCCCTCCCTGCAGTACCCGCGCCGCCAGCCTCTCGCGGCAACCCCTTATAATGCGTCGGCTTGACGCCGACCCACCATGGAGCCCGCCATGAACGACCGTTTGTACATTTTCGATACCACCTTGCGCGACGGCGAACAAAGCCCCGGCGCGTCGATGACCAAGGACGAGAAAGTCCGTATCGCGCGCCAGCTGGAAAAGCTCGGGGTCGACGTCATCGAGGCCGGTTTCGCCGCGGCGAGCCCCGGCGACGCCGATGCGATTCGCACCATCGCCGAGACCATCCAGAACTCGACCGTGTGTTCGCTGGCACGTGCCAACGAGCGTGACATCCATGCAGCAGGAGGCGCGATCAAGCCGGCCAGGTCGGGGCGCATCCACACCTTCATCGCCACCAGCCCGATCCACATGGAGAAGAAGCTGCGGATGCAGCCCGACCAGGTGGTGGAGGCTGCAGTGAAGGCGGTGAAGCTCGCGCTCGAATACACCGACGACGTCGAATTCTCCGCTGAGGATGCGGTGCGCTCGGAGATGGATTTCCTGGTTCGCATCTTCGACGAGGTGATCAAGGCCGGCGCAAAAACCATCAACGTTCCCGACACCGTCGGCTACAGCATTCCGGCCCTATGGGGCGAGCGCATGAAGCAACTGATCGAGCGCGTGCCGAATTCCGACAAGGTGATCTGGTCGACGCACTGCCACAACGACCTTGGCATGGCGGTCGCCAACTCGCTCGCCGCGGTGATGAACGGCGCGCGCCAGGTCGAGTGCACCGTCAACGGCCTCGGCGAACGCGCGGGCAATGCCTCGTTGGAAGAGATCGTGATGGCGGTGCGTACCCGCAAGGACGTATTCCACTGCGATACGCGCATCGACGCCACCCAGATCGTTCCGGCGTCCAAGCTCGTCTCGACCATCACTGGCTATCCGGTGCAGCCGAACAAGGCCATCGTCGGTGCCAACGCCTTTGCGCACGAGTCGGGCATCCATCAGGACGGCGTGCTGAAGCACCGTGAGACTTACGAGATCATGCGCGCCGAGGACGTCGGCTGGAACGCCAACCGGCTGACGCTGGGCAAGCTGTCGGGGCGCAACGCGTTCAAGACCAAGCTTGCCGAACTCGGCATCGTGCTCGACAGCGAGGAAGCGCTCAACACCGCATTCGCCCGTTTCAAGAATCTCGCCGACAAGAAGCGCGAAATCTTCGACGAGGACCTGCAGGCGCTGGTTTCCGACGAGGGCTACGCGACCGAGCACGAACGCTTCAAACTGGTGTCGATGAAGGTCTGCTCGGAGACCGGTGAGGTGCCGCACGCGCGGATGGTGTTCACCGACGACGGCGCCGAAAAGCACGCCGAAGGGAATGGCTCCGGTCCGGTCGACGCCACCTTCAAGGCGCTGGAGTCGGTGGTGAACAGCGGCGCCAACCTGCTGCTGTATTCGGTCAACAACATCACCAGTGGCACCGACGCGCAAGGCGAAGTCACGGTGCGATTGGCGCACGAAGGCCGTGTGGTCAACGGGCAGGGCGCCGACACCGATATCGTTGTCGCCTCGGCCAAGGCCTACCTGCATGCGCTGAACAAGCTGCACAGCAAGCGTGAGCGCGCGCATCCGCAGGTGTAAATGCCATCCGCGAGGTAGGCGAAGTGGGGGAAGCAGGGCTTCCCCCATTTTTTTCGCCGGCGGTGTCGGCTTTATGAAAGGAGAACGTCGCTGAGCGGCACCCGGCAAAGGAAAGGGGGCTTCCTTCGCGGACTTCGCGGATAAATGGTCTATCGACCTTGCCGCGACGGCGCGCTCAGCTTGGCGTAATAGATCGCGGCGAAGAAGAACACCACCGACAGCAGGACCTCGGCGCCGGCGAGCCACGCCGACAGACCTTTGTCTGACCAGGCGCGCACAACGCCTTCGGTAAAGTAGGCCAGCACCAGCATCGGCGCCCACTGATACGTGTAGCGGCGGCCCTTGAGGACGCCCATCAGGGGAAACAGCAGGGGCAGCGCCTTGAACGCCAGCGAGGAACCGCCGGGACGGATCGGCGCCAGCCACAGTTCCCACGCCAGACACAGGAAGATCAGCGCGATCAGGCTCACGCTGGCGGTGTGTTGCAGCGCTTTCATGCGCTCGGCCTCACAACGGTCCGCGTAGACCAAGCCGTTGCATATCGACCGCCGCCAGCATCCGCCCGGCCGTCGATCCCGCTGCGCGGGTCCCTCGTCGGGTGGCTCATGCGGCCAGCTTCGCCGCGGTTTCCGCGAGCCGTTTGCCGAGCGCGATGCAGAGTGCGCGTTCGTCGTCGGTGAGTGGCTTGTCGTCGGCCGGGCCGGCCCAGTGGCTGGCGCCATAGGGGGTGCCGCCGCTGGCGGTGCGGTTGACCTCGGCAAGGGTGTAGGGCAGGCCGACGATCAGCATGCCGTGGTGCAGCAGGGGCAGCATCATGCTGGTGAGCGTGGTCTCTTGGCCGCCGTGAAGACTGGCGGTGGAGGTGAACACGGCGGCGGGCTTGCCGACCAGCGCGCCCTTGGCCCACAGCGCACCGGTGGTGTCGAGAAAATATTTCAGCGGCGCCGCCATGTTGCCGAAGCGGGTGGGCGAGCCGAGCGCGAGGCCGGCGCACTGCTCCAGATCGGCCAGCTCGACATAGGGCGCGCCCTCGTCCGGCACCGGCGGCTCGGCCACCTGGGTGCGTGGCGCGACCGGCGGCACGGTGCGCAGCCGAGCGGAGGCGCCCGGCACCTGATTGACCCCGCGCGCGACCAGCTGCGCCATGCTGCGCACGCTGCCGTGCGCGCTGTAATACAGAACAAGAATCTCAGTCATGGCCGGAAGTCGCTAAAGAGGGTGAAATCGACGAGGTCGAAGCTGGGGGTGTGCTCATGGCGGCGGCCAAAAGTCAGGGTGTATTGCTGCGGCGGCTGCCACACCTCGGCATCCATGCCGGTCTGGTAGAGGTGACGCGGCAGCAGCAGCCGGTCGGGGCGATTCAGGGCGGGCAGCCCCGGAACGAACAGCGCGGGTTCCGGGCTGGCCTTGCGGTGGCCGCGCAGCGGGCGCACCCATACCGGCTGCATCTGCGGCGACAGGCGCTCGACGCCGAGTTCAACCTGGCGTGCGTCGCGCATCCTGATCCAGCGGATCACGCCTAGCGACCATGCGTCCGCATCGTGGGCGCGTAGCGCCAGCGCGTCGCCGATTTTCAGGTTCAACGAGGTGTCCGGCGCGCCGCTCAGGGCCAGTCCCGCCGCGCTGTCGTTGTCGATCGTCCAGCAGCTGGCGCTGACCGGTGCGGGGGCAGCAAACAGCGGCCCGACATCGTGGATGGGCAGGCTATCGTCGGCATCGCTGTCGCCTTCGGCCGATTGGGGCACCGTGTCCAGCAGGCGGTGAATCGCGCTCACCCCGGCCACCACCTGCACGCTGTTGTCGGTAGCGGGATAGCGCTTGAAGGCGCGCTGCGCCCCGCTGCGCCACAATTTGAGGAGGTGTTTGCCAAGGCTGTAGCTGAGTTCGCTCCCCATGCCTTGCGGCAGGCCGATGAGGCGCGGCGAATCGCCGGTGCGCAGGCGGACGACCACCTCGTGCAGGTGTCGGCACAGGGGTTCGGCATCGAGCCACAGGCTGCCAGGCTTCAGGCTGGCCGGCAGCGGGCCGGGGCCACGGTCGCTGTCGGTGGGAACAGCAAACGCGCTGGGGGGCGGGCTCGCGGTCGCCGGGCGCAACCCGGCCAGCGCCGCGAATTTGTCCAGATACAGCCGGGTGTGGGCGAGTTCTGCCCGGCTCAGGTGCGGCGGATCGGCGAGCGCCAGCAGCAAGGCTTGGCGATAAACCTGACTGGGCGGCAGGGCGTCGCCCACCGCCTTGTCTGCCGTCCCGCTGGACAGAACCAGCTGGAACAGCTGGTGCATTTCCAGCCACAGGCCTGCCGGAGGCGGGCTGTAGGTCAGATAGCAGGCGACCTGGATGTCGCGCTGCGCGGCCAGCAGGCGCGCCGTGACCTCCGCGACCAGCCTGGGGGGGGTGCGTCCGAAACGGCGGTTGGCCAGCGTCAGCAGCAGGTGCTTGTAGCCGATGCTGTATTCGGTCAGCAGTTCGCGCAGCAAGACGCCGGCTTGCCGCTGCTGCACGAGGGGCGGCACACCGGCCTCGGCGAGCTGTTCCTCGAGGCTGGCGGCGACCTGCATGACCACCGGCCGGTACAGCGCCAGCAGCGTGTGGCGCTCCGCCACCCCCAGCGGGCGACGGTTGAGCGCATACAGCGCCATCATCAGTTGCCGGGCGGTGTCCACCGGGCTGGCAAATGGCAGGCGCGCCAGCCATGCGGTCGTTGCCTTGGGCCGGGTTTCGACCTCGTGCTGCGGCACCGCGTCTTCGGTGCGAGGGACATTGAGGGTGAGCATGGCTCAGTCGAACACGACCGTCTTGTTGGCGTACACCAGCACGCGGTTGTCGAGGTGCCATTTCACGGCGCGCGACAGCACCACTTTTTCCAGGTCGGCACCCTTGTTGATCAGGTCGTCGAGGCTGTCGCGATGCGAGATGCGCGCCACGTCCTGCTCGATGATGGGACCGTCGTCGAGCGTCTCGGTGACGTAGTGCGCGGTCGCCCCGATCAGCTTCACCCCGCGCTCGAACGCCCGGTGATACGGCTTGGCGCCGTGGAACGCGGGCAGGAAGGAGTGGTGGATGTTAATGATGCGGTTGGGGAAGTGGCGGATGAAATCCGCCGACAGCACCTGCATGTAGCGTGCCAGCACGATGAAATCGATTTTCTGGTTGCGCAGGATCGCCAGCTGCACCTGCTCGGCCTCGTGCTTGGCGTCCTTGTGGACCGTGAAATGCTGATACGGGATGCGGTAGGCGTCGGCCAGCCAGCGGGTGTCCTCGTGGTTGCTGAGGATGATCGGCAGTTCGCAGTGCAGTTCGCCGCTTTGATAGCGGTACAGCAGGTCGGCGAGGCAATGGTCGAACTTCGACACGAACACCGCCAGCCGCGGCTTGCGGCTCGATTCGGCGAGCCGCCAGGTCATTCCGAAGCGGGCCGCGATGGGCTCGAATGCGCTGGCGAAATCGGCGAGGTCGAGGTTGAACTCCGCCAGGTCCCATTCCACCCGCATCAGGAAAAGTTTCAGTTCGGCGTCCTGATGCTGGTCGGCGTGCAGGATGTTGGCATTGTGCAACAGCAGAAAATCGGCAATGGCGGCGACCAGTCCCTTCTGGTCGGGACACGAAATCAGCAGTACAGCGGTATGGCGCATGGAGAAGCCTGGCGATTCGGGAGCGGTTCTATTGCGCAATCATAACCAATAATGCCGATGGTCATCGCAGGGAAACCCGGCCTAACATTCCGCTGAACCGCCTAGTCGGGTTAAAATCCAGCTTGTTTATTAGTTGCTGTTAATAAACTTAAATTATGGCGCGCCTCCGCTTTGCCGGTACAGCGCCTGTCAATCTGGGGCTTTCTCGCATGTCATATTTCACCAATTCCATCGCAGTGAACCTCACCCTGGCCGTGTTGTTCGTGTTCTCGGTCGTCACCTGGATGCTGATCCTGTCCCGGGTCTGGCAGAACACCCGCAGCGGCAAGCGCGACGCCGTGTTCAAGAAGGCTTTCTGGGCCGCCAAGGATCTGTACGAGGGCGAGAAGCTGGCGAAATCGCACAGCGGTGACATGGCCGGGCTGACCGCCGCCGGGTTCGCCGCGATGGCGCAGACCAAGGAAACGAGCCTGAGCCTCGACAGCCTGGGCGACCGCAAGGACATCCTCGAGCGCACCCTGAAAAGCGAACTGCAGCAGATCCAGCACCGCAAGGAATACGGCCTGATGGTGCTCGCGAGCATCGGCAGCACCGCCCCCTTCGTCGGCTTGTTCGGCACCGTGTGGGGGATCATGCACGCGCTGAAGGACATCAGCCTGTCCAACTCGGCCAGCCTCGACATCGTGGCCGGCCCGGTCGGCGAAGCGCTCACCGCGACCGCCTTCGGCATCGCCACCGCGATCCCGGCGGTGCTGGCCTACAACTACGGCGTGCGCCGGGTGCGCACCACGGTGGCCAGCCTCGACCAGTTCGCCACCGACTTCCTCAACCTGGTGATCAAGACGCCTTACCGCGTCGAGGCCAAGCCCGCCGAGGGCAAGAAATAACATGGCGCTGCTGCCCCAGTCCGATTACACGCCGATGAGCGAGATCAACGTCACGCCGCTGGTCGACGTGATGCTGGTGCTGCTGGTGATCTTCATGGTGACCGCGCCCTTCCTGTTGCAGGCGGTGCCGGTCAATCTGCCGAAGACCGCGCCGGTGGCCAAGCTGATCCCGGTGAAGAAGGTCGAGCTCATCATCGACGCCCAGGGCCAGGTCTACGTCGACCAGGAGCAGGTTGCCGGCGACGATCTCGAGGCGCGCCTGAAAACCCTGATCGAGGCCGAGCCGGAACTCAGCGTGCAGTTGAAGGCCGATTACCGTGTCGCTTACGGCCGCATCGCCGAAGTCATGGCGGCGGTCAGCCGCGCCGGCATCACCCGGCTGTCCTTTGTCACGTCCTCCGACCGGCTTGATGGCGCGCTTTGAACGCTTCCCGTGGCTGCGGCGTGATGGTGCGCCGCTGGCCATCTCGCTGGTCCTGCACGTTCTGGCGCTGCTGCTGATCGCGCCGTGGCTGGTGATGCGCACCATCCCCGGCCCGCAGGTCGAAGTCGAGGTCATGCTCGAAGAGGATGTCCCGGAGCCGCCGTCCAGCCGGCCCGAGAAGGCGACACGCCTGCGCGATCTGGTGAAGGTGCAGCGCCCGCGGACCCAGTCGGTGCGTCCGCAGCGCGTGCAAATCCAGCCGCTGGTGTCGCAGCCGCAGCAATCCACGGTGTCGCTGGTGCAACTTCCGCCGAACCCGGTGCCCGCCACGCAGCCCGGACAGGGCGAGAGCGGGCGCGCCGCGCCGGCGCCGCGTGAAGTCGCGGGGTTGTCGGCGCCCGGTCAGGCCGCAAGTCGTGCGTCACAGCCGAGTGCTGCCGAGGCGATCCCTGCCGGGGAGACGCCGCTGCAGCCCAGCAGCGCGCTGGCGACCCCGGCTTCGCCGTCGCCCAGCCTGGGCAGCACGCCGCAGCCAAGTTCGCGTGCCGCGGCCGCGCCGTCGCGTCCGGGCGAGGATCGCGACGATGGCCCGGTCAACCTGGCCGGCCCGGTGCCGCAGGCCCAGTCCGCGCAGCCCGAGTTTCGCCAGGCCTCGCGCCTGGGCGGACAGTCCAGCCTGCGCGGCGGCAGCCAGGCCCCGGACAGCGGACTTGCCCCACAGCCGGGTTCGCCGGAGCAAACCGCGATGGTGGCGGCGCGTGCGGTGCCGCAGGCGCTGCCTGGAAGCGGCATCAGCCTGGGCGGCCAGCCGCCCGCGCTGGCCGCGCCGACTTCGCGCATCAGCGGACAGGGCGGCGTGGTGGCGAAGGAGAGCGCATCGCGCGCGGATCAACTTGCCCCAACTGGCGCGGGACAGGGGGCAGCCCCCAGCATCAGGCCCGTCAGCGGCGTCAGCCGCAGCGGGCAAGCGCCCGCGCCGGCCACGGCGGCGCCCCGCGGCAGCGGCCAGGGCAGCGTGGTTGCCAGCGAACGCGGATCGGCGGCCGGTCCCGGGCTGGCTGCGGCACCCGTCGCCGGGCAGAGCGCGCCGCTCGCCATCCGGGCCCAGCCCGGCAGCGGCCAGGGCGGCGCCGGCCTCGGCAGCGGCAGCCGCACCGTCAGCCCGTCCGAGCGCGGCAGTGGCCAGCTGGCCGCAGCGCCGTTGGGCACCCCCGGTCCCGGGACCGCGTCCGTCGGCAGCGGACCGGGCGCCGGCTTGTCCGGTGAAGGCCGCGCCCAGCAATTGGCCGGCAGCGGCAGCGCGGCGCGTGAATCGGCCGCGCCGCTGCTGGCTGCGGCGAGCGGCGGCGGTGCCGCGCGTGGCGCTGCGGAGAGCGGCAGCGCCCAGTTGAGCGGCCGCGCCGAACCTCCGGCGCCGGCGCAGCCGGTGCGCGAAGGGCGCGCCACGCCGATGCAGAATGTTCAGCCGACCGGGCAGGCGCGGGTGATCGATGAGCGCTTCACTGCCCCCGCGCTGAAAGTCGAGTCGCCGCGTTCGATCTGCGAGTTGCCGCTGCTGTTTGCCGGCTTCGACCGCAAACCGATTCCCAAGGGACTCGATACAATCAATGCCAGCGAGCCGATGCAGGGCGAGGTTCCGCCGCGCCATCTGCCGTCGAACGAGGCGCCGCGTTACCCGCTGGCGGCGCTCGCCGCGCGCGCCCAGGGACGCACCCTGGTGCGTGCCGAAATCCGCCCCGATGGTACGGTGGGACAGCTGTGGGTCAAGCAGGGCAGCGGTTTCCAGGCGCTCGACCTGGCCGCACTGGAAACAGTGCGCGTGTGGCGCTTTGTCCCCGCCCAGAAGCACGGCATGGCCGTGGCGATGTGGATGGATGTTCCGATTGAATACAAGTTGCCTTAAGGAGTGAACCGATGAACCGACTGATAGTGGCGCTGCTGTGCGCAGGCTTCATCCACACCGCCCAGGCCGCGGCACCCTTGCCGGACTGGCTGCGCTATTACCAGATGGCGGCCGAACGCGGCGACCCCGAGGCGCAGATGAAAATGGGCTGGGCCTACGAGAAGGGCGACGGCGTCGAGAAGGACGAGAAGCTGGCGGTCGAGTGGTACCGCCGCGCCGCGCTGCAGAACGAGCCGAGAGCCCAGTTCAACCTGGCGCTGCTGCTGATCGAAGGGCGCGGCGTGATGGTCAAGGACCCCGCTACCGGCGTCGATTTCCTCACCCGTGCGGCGTCGCAGAATCTCATCCAGGCGCAAACCTATCTCGCCGCGCTGTACGAGCAGGGACGCGAGGTCCAAAAGAACGACGCCGAAGCCGTGAAGTGGCTGACGCGCGCCGCCAACAACGGCGACGCCGCGGCAATGAACAACCTGGCGCTGAAATACGCACGCGGCGAAGGCGTTGCCCGGGATCCGGCGCAGGCGCAGAAACTGCTGACCGCTGCCGCGCAGCAGGGCAACGCGCTGGCGCAGGCCAACCTCGGCACGCTGTATCGCGAAGGCATCGAGGGCGCCGCGGTGGATTACGGCCAGGCGCTGACCTGGCTCACTCGCGCTGCCGAGCAGGGCAACGTCACAGCTCAGGGCAAGCTCGGCTGGATGCATCTCAAGGGCCAGGGCACCCCGGCCAACCCCACCGAGGCGGTGAAATGGTTCGTGCTGGCAGCCAAGCAGGGCGATGCCGACGCACAGACGCAGCTCGGCTGGATGGCCGAGCAGGGGCAAGGCATGCCGAAGAACGAGGCACTCGCCGCCCAGGCCTACAGCCAGGCGGCCGCGCAGAAGCAGCCCATCGCCGCCAACAATCTGGGCACCCTCTACCGCGACGGCCGCGGCGTCGCCACCAACCTGGACGAAGCCGCGCGCTGGTTCCGCGTCGCCGCCGACGCCGGCGACGCCAACGGCCAGTACAACCTCGCCACCCTGCTGGAAGGCGCGCCTGCCACGCAGGACGAAGCGCTGGCCTGGTATCGCCGCGCCGCCGAGCAGAACCTGCCGGCCGCGCAAAGCCGCCTCGGCTGGCTGCTGTTGAACCGCAACCAGGATGCCGACGCGGTGCAGTGGCTGACTCGCGCAGCCAAGCAGAACGACGTGCAGGCGCAGAACAACCTGGGCGTGCTGTACGAGAGCGGACGCGGCGTCGAGAAGAAGCCCGACCTTGCCGCGCAGTGGTATCGCCGCGCCGCCGAAGCCGGCGACGCCGCCGCGCAGAACAACCTGGGCGCGCTGCTGCGCGACGGCCACGGCGTGCCGCAGGACTTCGCGCAGGCCGCGGAATGGTTCAAGCGCGCCGCCGACCAGGGCTACGCCAAGGCGATGCTCAACCTCGGCGCGCTGTACGAGCAGCAGGCCAAGACCTCGGCGGGTGCGCCGCGACCGGCCGTCCCGGCGCAGGCGCCGCGGCCGCAGTCGCAGATCGTCCCCATCGCCAACCCGCTGCCGGTCGCCCCGGCACCGACCGCCATCCCCCTGCAGGCGCCGAGCGCGCCGGTGGGTCAACCGCTGAAGTAAGCGCGGGTTCGGCGGGCCGGGCTGGACCCGGCTGCCGCCGATGCGGCACGCTGTCCGGGCGGGCAGACGGCGCAAGCCCAAAGATTCAGCAGGGTTTGCGCAGCGCAAGGCATATTCGAGCGTTCTAATAAGCTGATTTTCAACGTATTCATCGGCCCGGTTCGACGTTTCTCGGCGCCAGCCCGCATCCCGTCATTCCCCTGTTCAATTTTTAGGCATCCTGCCCGGCAAAAACTTTGATTTGCCTTGGGATTTTTCGGTGTGGCAAAAATGCTGAAAAAACTCTGCGGGATATGGTTGACAGCTTTGCTCGGGTACCTAGAATTTGTATCCGCCGCGCCGTCACACCACAATATGTTGTGAATAAAGCTGTGCACGGGAGTCGGGCAAGTTGTGCATAAGTGGTGTGTTTTTCGCCGCTGCACCGGCCCGGTTTTTTGTCCTGCCCACCGAGGAGACCCATTGATGCTGAACGTCGCTACCGAATCCGCTGCGCCCACCCCGATTCCGCCCACCGAGCCGGCCGCACCCGTTGTCATCGACACGCGCTACGCCGACTACAAGATCATCCGCCGCAACGGCGCGGTGGTCGGATTTGCCCCGGGCAAGATCGCCATCGCCGTCACCAAGGCCTTCATCGCGGTGCAGGGCGGCCAGGCGGCAGCGTCGGCACGGATTCGCGAGTTGGTCGAGGCGATCACCAGCCAGGTCACGCAGGCGCTGCTGCGCCGCGCCCCCAACGGCGGCACCTTCCACATCGAGGACATCCAGGACCAGGTCGAACTGGCGCTGATGCGCTCGGGCGAGCACGAAGTCGCGCGTTCCTACGTGTTGTACCGCGAAAAGCGCACGCAGGAACGCGCTGCGCAGAAGGCCGCCGGCGTGCCCGAAGCCACCCTGCACGTGATCGAGGACGGCGTGAAGAAGCCGCTCGATACCGCGCGCCTCGCCGGCCTGCTGGCCGACGCCTGCACCGGCCTCGGCGACAACGTCAAGGCCGAGCCGATCATGCACACCGTGCTGCGCGACCTCTACGACGGCGTGCCGATGGCCGAAGTCGAAAAGGCGCTGGTGCTCGCCGCGCGTTCGATGATCGAGCAGGACCCCGCGTATTCCTTCGTCACCGCCCGCCTGCTGCTGAATTCCATCCGCCACGAAGTGCTCGGCGAGGCCGTCACCCAGGCGCAGATGGGCGCCCGCTACGCCGAATATTTCCCTGACTTCATCAAGAAGGGCATCGCCGCCGAACTGCTCGACGAGAAGCTCGGGCAGTTCGACCTGCCGCGCCTGGCCCGCGTGCTCGACGCCGGCCGTGACTACCAGTTCGGCTACCTCGGCCTGCAGACCCTGTACGACCGCTATTTCCTGCACATCGAAGAGTCGCGCATCGAACTGCCGCAGGCCTTCTTCATGCGCGTCGCGATGGGCCTGGCGATCAACGAGATCGACCGCGAATCGCGCGCCATCGAGTTCTACCAGGTGCTGTCCTCGTTCGACTTCATGAGCTCGACGCCGACCCTGTTCAACGCCGGCACGCGGCATTCCCAGCTGTCTTCCTGCTACCTGACCACCGTCACCGACGACCTCGACGGCATCTACCAGGCGATCAAGGAAAACGCCATGCTGCAGAAGTACGCCGGCGGGCTCGGCAACGACTGGACCCCGGTGCGCGCCATGGGCGCCCGCATCAAGGGCACCAACGGCAAGTCGCAGGGTGTCGTGCCTTTCCTGAAAGTCGTCAATGACACCGCTGTCGCGGTCAACCAGGGCGGCAAGCGCAAGGGCGCGGTGTGCGCCTACCTGGAGACCTGGCACCTCGACATCGAGGAATTCCTCGATCTGCGCAAGAACACTGGCGACGACCGCCGCCGCACCCACGACATGAACACCGCGAACTGGATTCCGGATCTCTTCATGCAGCGCGTGATGGAAGGCGGCGACTGGACCCTGTTCTCGCCCAACGACGTGCCCGACCTGCACGACCTCTACGGCCGCGCCTTCGCCGAGGCCTACACCGAATACGAGCGCAAGGCCGACCGCGGCGAGATCAAGCTGTTCAAGCGCATCCCCGCCCTGCAGATGTGGCGCAAGATGCTGTCGATGCTGTTCGAGACGGGCCACCCCTGGATCACCTTCAAGGATCCGTGCAACATCCGCAGCCCGCAGCAGCACGTCGGCGTCGTGCACTCGTCCAACCTGTGCACCGAGATCACGCTCAACACCAACGACCACGAAGTCGCGGTGTGCAACCTCGGCTCGGTCAACCTGGTGAACCACCTCAAGGACGGCAAGCTCGACCTCGACAAGCTGAAGA
>Ga0316600_10000771_pt1 | contig 14967 bp, 12 predicted proteins | sample OWC_soil_day5_CT_FD_207652 | JGI IMG/M metagenome (GOLD analysis project Ga0316600, IMG submission 207652) | Wetland soil microbial communities from Old Woman Creek delta, Ohio, United States - OWC_soil_day5_CT | ecosystem: Environmental > Terrestrial > Soil > Wetlands | place: USA: Ohio... | reverse complement strand
TTTTCTCGATCGCCTGAACCACTTCTCGCTGCCGAAGGAAAACTTCTCCGGCGAGCACGGCGTCACCACCGGCGAAGACCGCACCTGGGAAGACGCCTACCGCAACCGCTGGGCGCACGACAAGATTGTGCGCAGCACGCACGGCGTCAACTGCACCGGCAGCTGCAGCTGGAAGATCTACGTCAAGGGCGGCATCGTCACCTGGGAAACGCAGCAGACCGACTACCCGCGCACGCGCTGGGACATGCCGAACCACGAGCCGCGCGGCTGCGCGCGCGGCGCCAGCTACAGCTGGTACCTGTACAGCGCCAACCGCGTCAAGCATCCGATGGTGCGCGGCCGGCTGCTCAAGCACTGGCGCGCGGCGCGGCTGCAGCACGGCCCGGTGGAAGCCTGGGCCTCGATCCAGCAGGACGAGGCCAAGCGGCGCGACTATCAGAAGGTGCGTGGCCTGGGCGGGTTCGTGCGTTCCAGCTGGGACGAGGTCAACGAGATCATCGCCGCGGCCAATGTCTACACCGCCAAACAGTACGGTCCGGACCGGGTGATCGGCTTCTCGCCGATCCCGGCGATGAGCATGGTCAGCTATGCCGCGGGCTCGCGCTACCTGTCGCTGATCGGCGGCGTGTGCATGAGCTTCTACGACTGGTACTGCGACCTGCCGCCGTCCAGCCCGCAGGTCTGGGGCGAGCAGACCGACGTGCCCGAGTCGGCCGACTGGTACAACAGCACGTACATCATCGCCTGGGGCAGCAACGTGCCGCAGACGCGCACGCCGGACGCACACTTCTTCACCGAGGTGCGCTACAAGGGCGCGAAGACGGTGGCGGTGACGCCCGACTATTCCGAGGTCGCCAAGCTGGCCGACATCTGGATGCACCCGAAGCAGGGCACCGATGCGGCCGTGGCCATGGCGATGGGCCATGTGGTGCTGAAGGAGTTCTTCTTCGGGGCCACCGACGGGCCCGTGCCGGGCGGCCGCAGCGCGTACTTCGACGACTACGCGCGCCGCTACACCGACCTGCCGATGCTGGTCATGCTGAAGGAACACACACTGCCCGACGGCAGCACGACGCTGGTCCCCGACCGCTATGTGCGCGCCAGCGATTTCAACGGCAAGCTCGGCCAGGCCAACAACCCGGAATGGAAGACGCTGGCCTTCGACGAGGCCGGCAAGGTCGTGCTGCCCAACGGCTCGATCGGCTTCCGCTGGGGCCCCGAGGGCCGTGCCGACCAGGGCAAGTGGAACCTCGAGGACAAGGAAGCCCGGCACGACGCTGACGTCAAGCTGAAGCTGTCGGTGCTGGAAGGCGGTGCGCAGGAGCACGACGTGGTCGACGTCGCCTTCGCCTACTTCGCCGGCGCCGACACGCCGCACTTCAAGTCCAACGTGCAGCAAGGCGAGTTGAACCGTGCCAAGGTGCCGGCCGTGCGCATCCGCCTGGGCAAGGCCGGCGACGAGCGCCAGGCGCTGGTGGCCACGGTCTTCGACCTGCAGGCGGCGCAGTACGGCATCGACCGCGGCCTCGGCAGTGGCGCGAAGAACTATGACGACAACGCGGCCTACACGCCCGCCTGGCAGGAATCGATCACCGGCGTGCCGCGTGCGCAGCTGATCACCGTGGCACGCCAGTTCGCCGGGAACGCACACAAGACGCAGGGCAAGTCGATGGTCATCATCGGCGCGGCGATGAACCACTGGTACCACAGCGACATGAACTACCGCGGCGTCATCAACTTGCTGATGATGTGCGGCTGCGTCGGCAAGAGCGGCGGTGGCTGGGCGCACTACGTGGGCCAGGAGAAGCTGCGCCCGCAGACCGGCTGGACGGCGCTGGCCTTCGCGTTGGACTGGATCCGCCCGCCGCGGCAGATGAACAGCACCAGCTTCTTCTACGCCCACACCGACCAGTGGCGCTACGAGAAACTCGGCATGGACGAGGTGCTGTCGCCGCTGGCTGACAAGAAGCTGTATGGCGGCAGCATGATCGACTACAACGTGCGCGCCGAGCGCATGGGCTGGCTGCCTTCCGCCCCGCAGCTCCAAACGAATCCGCTGCAGGTGGCGCGCGATGTGGCCAGCGCCGGCGTCGACGCCAAGGACTACGTGGCCAAGGCGCTGAAAGACGGCTCGCTGGCGCTGAGTTGCACCGACCCGGACCACCCGGCCAACTGGCCGCGCAACCTGTTCGTCTGGCGCTCCAACCTGCTGGGCTCCAGCGGCAAGGGACACGAGTATTTCCTCAAGCACCTGCTGGGCACCAGCAACGGCGTGCAGGGCAAGGACCTCGGCAAGGAAGAAGCCAAGCCGACCGAAGTCAAGTGGCACGACCAGGCGCCGGAAGGCAAGCTCGACCTGCTGGTGACGCTGGATTTCCGCATGAGCACTACCTGCCTGTACAGCGACATCGTGCTGCCCACGGCCACCTGGTACGAGAAGAACGATCTCAACACCAGCGACATGCACCCCTTCATCCATCCGCTGTCGACCGCGGTGGACCCGGCCTGGCAGAGCAAGAGCGACTGGGAGATCTACAAGGGCTTCGCCAAGAAGTACAGCGAGGTCTGCGTCGGCCACCTTGGCGTCGAAAAAGAAGTGGTGCTGACGCCGCTGATGCACGACACCCCGGGCGAACTGGGCCAGCCCTTCGAGGTACGCGACTGGAAGCGCGGCGAGTGCGAGCTGATCCCCGGCAAGACCGCGCCGCAGATCGCGCTGGTCGAGCGCGACTTCCCCAGCGTCTACAAGCGCTTCACCGCGCTCGGCCCCTTGATGAACAAGGTGGGCAACGGCGGCAAGGGCATCGCCTGGAACACGCAGACCGAAGTCAAGCAGCTCGGCGAGTTGAGCGGCATCGTGCGCGACGAAGGCGTGACCAAGGGCATGCCGAAGATCGAGAGTGACATCGACGCCTGCGAAGTGATCCTGCAGCTGGCCCCTGAGACCAACGGCCATGTGGCGGTGAAGTCCTGGGAAGCGCTGGGCAAGATCACCGGCCGCGACCACACCCACCTGGCGCTGTACCGCGAGGACGAGAAGATCCGCTTCCGCGACATCCAGGCGCAGCCGCGCAAGATCATCAGCTCGCCCACCTGGAGCGGTATCGAAAGCGAGACCGTCAGCTACAACGCCGGCTACACCAACGTGCACGAGCTGATCCCCTGGCGCACGCTCACCGGGCGCCAGCAGTTCTACCAGGACCACCCGTGGATGATCGCCTTCGGCGAGGGCCTGTCGACCTACCGCCCGCCGGTGGACCTGAAGACCACCGCGGCGATGCACAACCAGCGCGCGAATGGCAACAAGGAGATCCTGCTCAACTTCATCACGCCGCACCAGAAGTGGGGCATCCACAGTACCTACACCGACAACCTGCTGATGCTGACGCTGAGCCGCGGCGGGCCGATCATCTGGCTGAGCGAACAGGACGCCAAGAGCGCCGGCATCGTCGACAACGACTGGGTCGAGCTGTTCAACGTGAATGGCGCCATTGCGGCGCGCGCAGTGGTCAGCCAGCGCGTCAACCCGGGCATGGTGATGATGTACCACGCGCAGGAGAAGATCGTGAACACGCCCGGGGCGGAGATCACCGGCGTGCGCGGCGGCATCCACAACTCGGTGACGCGCATCGTGCTCAAACCGACGCACATGATCGGCGGCTATGCCCAGCTGAGCTACGGCTTCAACTACTACGGGACCATCGGCACCAACCGTGACGAGTTCGTCGTCGTGCGCAAGATGAACAAGATCGACTGGCTGGACACGCCGGTCGGTGAGGAGCGCGTGGCGCTGGTGCAAGCCCAAGGAGAAAACGCATGAAGGTCAGAGCCCAGATCGCGATGGTGCTGAACCTGGACAAGTGCATCGGCTGCCACACCTGCAGCGTGACCTGCAAGAACGTCTGGACCAGCCGCCCCGGCATGGAATACGCCTGGTTCAACAACGTCGAGACCAAACCCGGCATCGGCTACCCGAAGGAATGGGAGAACCAGGACAAGTGGAACGGCGGCTGGGTGCGCAAGGCCAACGGCAGCATCGAGCCGCGCCAGGGTGGCAAGTGGAAGCTGCTGATGAAGATCTTCGCCAACCCCAATTTGCCGGAGATCGACGACTACTACGAGCCCTTCACCTTCGACTACGACCACCTGCAGAGCGCACCGGAGATGAAGGCCAGCCCGACCGCCCGGCCGCGCAGCCTGATCACCGGCATGCAGATGGACAAGATCGTCTGGGGCCCCAACTGGGAGGAGATCCTCGGCGGCGAGTTCAGCAAGCGCAGCAAGGACAGCAACCTCGACAGCTTCGACGCGGCGCAGAAGGCCATGGTCGGCGAGTTCGAGAACACCTTCATGATGTACCTGCCCAGGCTGTGCGAACACTGCCTGAACCCGGCCTGCGTCGCCTCGTGCCCGTCGGGCTCGATCTACAAGCGCGAGGAAGACGGCATCGTGCTGATCGACCAGGACAAGTGCCGCGGCTGGCGCATGTGCGTGTCGGGCTGTCCGTACAAGAAGATCTACTACAACTGGAAGAGTGGCAAGGCCGAGAAGTGCATCTTCTGCTACCCGCGCATCGAAGCCGGCCAGCCCACAGTGTGCAGCGAGACCTGCGTCGGCCGCATCCGCTACCTGGGCGTGCTGCTGTACGACGCCGACCGCATCCAGGAAGCGGCCAGCGTCGAGCGCGACCGTGACCTGTACCAGGCGCAGTGCGACATCTTCCTCGACCCCAACGACCCGAAGGTCATCGCCCAGGCACGTGCCGACGGCATCCCCGAGGCCTGGCTGGAAGGCGCGCGCAAGAGCCCGGTGTGGAAGATGGCGATGGAGTGGAAGGTCGCCCTGCCGCTGCACCCCGAATACCGCACGCTGCCGATGGTCTGGTACGTGCCGCCGCTGTCGCCGATCAGTGCCGCGGCCAACGCCGGGCAGCTGGGCCACAACGGCCAGATCCCCGACGTCAAGCAGCTGCGCATTCCCGTCGCCTACCTGGCCAACATGCTCACGGCCGGCGACACCTTGCCGGTGGAACGCGCGCTCGAAAGAATGCTGGCGATGCGCGCCTACCAGCGCGACAAGCATGTCGAAGGCAAGACCAACCTCGAAGTGCTGAAGCAGGTCGGCCTGAGCGAAGCCCAGGTCGAGGACATGTACCACGTGATGGCCATCGCCAACTACGAGGACCGCTTCGTCATCCCCAGCACGCACCGCGAGTACGCCGAGAACGCTTTCAACGTGCGCGGCGGCTGCGGGTTCAGCTTCGGCAACGGCTGCAGCGAAGGCGTGGGTGAAACCAGCCTCTTCGGCAGCGAGAAGAAGCGCACCATTCCCATCAAGGCAGAAGTCTGATGAAGACCACCAAGCCCATGTCGCTCACGCTGCGCGTACTGGCGCGGCTGTTGAGCTACCCCGACGATGCGCTGCGCGAGCACCTGGACGAGTTGAGGCAGGCGCTGCGATCCGAAGCCGCGTTGCAGCCGGCCCGAGCGGCCGAGGTCGAGGCGCTGATCGACGACATCGGCGCGCAAAGCGCCATCGACGCCGAGGCCGACTACGTGCAGCTCTTCGACAGCGGCCGGCGCACCAGCCTGCACCTGTTCGAACACGTGCACGGCGATTCGCGCGACCGCGGCCCGGCGATGATCGACCTGGCGCAGACCTTCGAGTCCGCCGGCCTGTACCTGGCCGAAGGCGAGATGCCCGACCACCTGCCGGTGGTGCTGGAATACGCCTCGACCCAGCCGCCGCGCGAGGCACGGGCCTTCCTGGCCGAGATGGCGCACATCTTCAATGTCATCTTCAGCGCGCTGGACCAACGCCGCAGCCGCTACGCCAGCGCGCTCGGCGCGCTGATCGAACTGGCCGGCGAGAAGTGCGCGCCGGTGAACGTGCCCGACGAAGAGCCGATCGACGAGAGCTGGGCCGAGCCCGCAGCCTTCGACGGCTGCAGTTCGGCCGGGCAGTCGCGGCCCGACCAGCCGCAGCCGATCCACATCCAACGCAAGACCCTCGGCCCCACCGCCGCCCCAGGAGCGCGCCCATGAGCAGCCTGACGACCTACCTGCACAACTTCGCCTTCAACGTCTACCCGTACATCTGCCTGGCGGTGTTCTTCATGGGCAGCCTGGCGCGCTTCGACCGCGACCAGTACACCTGGAAGAGCGATTCGTCGCAACTGCTGCGGGCGGGGCAGTTGCGCTGGGGCAGCAACCTGTTCCACGGCGGCATCCTGTTCCTGTTCTTCGGGCACCTGTTCGGGCAACTGACGCCGCATGCGGTGTACGAGATCTTCGTCACGGCGCCGCAGAAGCAACTGGTGGCGGTGGTCGCCGGTGGCGTGGCCGGCGTGCTGTGCTTCATCGGCCTGACGCTGCTGCTGCACCGGCGCATCTTCGATCCGCGCATCCGCCTCACCAGCCACCGCACCGACATTGCGATCCTGGTCATCCTGTGGGTGCAGCTGGCCATCGGGCTGTCCACCTTGCCCGCCTCGCTGCATCACGTGGACAACCCCACCACGATGATCCAGCTGGCGAGCTATCTGCAAGGCATTGCCACCTTCCGGCCGGACGCCAGCCTGGTCACGGGCACGGACTGGCACTTCCAGGCGCACATGCTGCTGGGCATGACGATCTTCCTGCTCTTCCCGTTCAGCCGCCTGGTGCACGTGTGGAGCGGCTTTGCCTCGGTGGCCTACCTGTTCCGCCCGTATCAGGTGGTGCGTTCGCGGCGGCTGAACCTGCCGGCCGGACACAACACGCCGCCGGTGCGCAACTGAAGGGCCGGCCATGGATACCACCCTCACGCCCACGGTCGCACGCATCAACGGCGTGCCGCTGCACGCCGCCAGCGAGGCACTCGACGACGACAGCCTGCGCCAGCGCGCCTGCACCGAACTGCTGCGCCAGGCGGCGATGCAAGCCGGGCTGCTGGCCATGGACGATGCCCCAGGTCTGGACGGCAGCACCAGCGAAGCCGCCAGTGCCGCCATCGAGGCGCTGCTGTCCGCCCAGCTGGAGATTCCCGAGCCTTCGGACGAGGCCTGCCGCCGCCACTTCGACGCGCAGCCTGCGCGCTACCGCAGCGGCGATCGCGCCCAGGTGCGCCACGTGTTGTTTGCCGTGACGCCCGGCGTGGACGTGCGCAAGTTGCGTGACCGCGCCGAAGCCCTGCTGCTGGAAGTGCGCTGCCATCGCGACGGCGAAGCCGACCGCTTCGCGGCCCGTGCGGCCGAGCTGTCCAACTGCCCTTCGGGCGCACAAGGCGGCGACCTGGGCTGGCTGCGGCGCGAGGACTGCGCGCCGGAGTTCGCACGCGAGCTGTTCGCCGGTGCGGAGATCGGCGTGCTGCCGCGCCTGGTGCACAGCCGCTTCGGTCTGCATGTCGTCGAGGTCTTGGCCCGCGAGGCCGGGCACGCGCCGGACTTCGGCGCGGTGCGCGGTGCGGTGGCGCTGGCCTTGCGCCAGCAGAGTTTCGTCAGCGCGCTGCGCCAGTACCTGCAGCTGCTGGCCGGTGCGGCCCAGGTCGAGGGCGTGGCGCTGGACAGTGCCGACACGCCGCTGGTGCAGTAGCGTCATGGACATCGCCAGCTTCGACGACCTGCTGCAGGCCGCGCGCCAGCAGCGCGAGTTGCAACAGCTGCTGTTCGTGTTTGCCGGCGCCGAGCTGCCGGCCGGCGCGAGCGCCGAACAGCGTGCGCAGTACGAGGCGGGCGAAGGCGGCGAACTCGCGCCGCTGATGTGCGCGGACAAGGCGGCGGCCGAGCTGGCCGGCTTCGACGCACTGTGCGCCGAAGCGGCGCAGGCCGGGCCGCCCTGGGCCATCGTCTTCACGGCGGCGCTGTCGGGCCGCAACGGCCAGCCGCCCTCCGGCGCCGACATCGAGGCGGCGCTGCAGCACATGGTGGATGCCATCAAGTCCGGCCGGCTCGACGGCATGCTGCCCTTCAATCGACAGGGCGAGCCGGTGCAGCTGGCCTGAGAGGCTGCACCGTGCCTGACGAGCTGCTGCAGCGGCTGCGCCGCTTCCACGATCACACCTTTCCGGGGGTGCAGGACACCTTCGAGACGCTGGTCAAGGAGGGGCAGCACCCTACGATCCTGTTCATCGGCTGTTCCGATTCGCGGCTGGTGCCCTACCTGCTGACCGGCACCGGGCCGGGCGAGTTGTTCCTGGTGCGCAATGTCGGCGCCTTCGTGCCGCCGCACGACATGTCGGCCGGTTTCCACGGCACCGCGGCCGCGATCGAGTTTGCGGTGCTGAACCTGAATGTCGCACGCATCATCGTCTGCGGCCACAGCCATTGCGGTGGCATCCGTGCGCTGTACGAAGGCGCGCCGGCGCAGGCCACGAACCTGATCGCCTGGCTGGAGCTGGGCCGCGAGGCGGTGCTGCCGGTGCGCCTGAGCCCCGAGGCGCTGCGTCGCACCGAGCAGCGCGCGGTGGTGCTGCAGCTGGAGCGGCTGATGGGCTACCCGATGGTGCGCGAGCGCGTCGAGGCCGGCCAACTGACGCTGCACGGCTGGCACTACGTGATCGAGGACGGCGAAGTGCATGTCTTCGACGTGCGCAGCGGCGGCTTTGTCGCCGCGTCGAACGCAGAGCACAGCGGCACCGGTCCGTACGTGCCCTATGCCGACGGCAAGCCGGACGGCTGAGGCTGCTGCATCGCCAAGTGCGAACCGATCGGCGAGATCGGCCCCCCGTCGTTCGGCTTGTGCCGTAGCTCCCGTGGGGGAGGGCGCTGTCGAGAACCGGGGACGGTTCGGGTCAGTCGCGGTCCGGTGCTCCGAGCGGAAAGTAATTCCGAAACGGTCTGGCCTCGTCGACGGCTCTGGCGAACGCAGGCCAGGCCAGCAGACGCGACCGGTACCCGCGCAGCGTCGGATACGCGGCGGCGATGGGGTGCACCCAATCGGCATAGAAGAGCGACGGCGCTGCGGCGCAATCGGCCAGGCTCAGGGTCTCGCCGGCGGCCCAGGTGCGTCCCTGGAGCCTTTGCTCCAACCAGCCGTAGGCCAGCTCGAGGGCCCGCCTGGCCTCCGTCATGGCTTCGTCGGTCCGCGGCTTGTCCTGCTTGAGGGCTGCGAAGACGGGCTTCTGCATCGCCGTCATGACATCGTTGTCGAAGAAGCGGTCGAGAAATCGAACCTCCAGTGCCTGGAGCGGGTCGCCGGGCAGCCACCGCGTTCGACCGCCATGCGCAAGCATCAGGTGTTCGATGATGATGGTGGACTCCACCACCGTGCGCCCGTCGTCGACCAGGATCGGAAAGCGGCCGAACGGCCAGCGGGCCTTCAGTTCCGCCATGGCCGACGCGTCCTCGAGCGTTCGATACTCGAAGGGCAGGTCGTTCTCGTATAGCGCCACGAGCACCTTCTGGCAGTACGACGAGAAAGGGTGGGCGTAGAGCGTGAGCGGCATGATGCACCTGAACGGGTTGCGAAATGGAATCGGCTGGAACGCTATGTCAATGGATCCGCGCCGGCGTGTCCTGTTGAAGCACACGAGCGCGCAAGCAGCGCGGCCACCTCCTCGGCGCCGCTGGCCATGACCGGGTCTGGATCGGGCTGTTGCCACAACGCCGCCAGGTCCTGCGCCAGGTGGCCGCTGCGCAGCGCCAGCGGGCTCACTTCCCTGGCCCGGGCATGGCGGTGCAGCCAGGGGATCAGCGCGTCCTGTTCGGGCCAACCCGGCCGTGCGGCATACAGCATCGGCGTGGCGTTGCACGCCGCTTCGACGAAGCTGCCGTAGCCGGGCTTGCCGATCAATGCGTCGACCGAGGCGATCAGGTCGGTGAAGTCCCAGCCGAGGGTCTCGATGGCGCTGACTCGCGGATGCAGCACCTGCCACGCGGCCGGCACCAGCCAGTGCAGTGACGGCGGGAAGGGCCAGTCTTCCATGGGCAGCCGCGAGTCGATGCCGCCAAAGGCGACCAGGATCATCCTGTCGCCACGCGCCGCGGCGCAGCGCGCGCGCAGTTCGTCGCGTCGGCGCGTGCCCAGCCGAGCCACCGGGGCGGCCCAGCGGCCGTTGGGCAGATCGGGCATGGCCATGCCGGGGCTCAGCTTGATGAAGGCCCTGGCACCGCGGTAGGCCTGCAGCATCTGCGCGTGGATCGGCGGCATCCACGGCTCGCCGGCAAACACATGGGCGAACAGGTCGGCCCAGTTGAGCGAGCTCATGCCGAAGGCGGGAATGCCCTGCCGCGCGGCCGCCGCCAGCGGCAGGTAGGCCGCGTTGGCCAGCACCAGGTCGGGCTGCTCGCGCGCCAGCCAGGCGCTGGTCTCGGCCAGCCGCTCGTCCCAGCCGGCATGAAAGGCACGGTAGGCGGCGGCGCTGGCCTGGCGTGCGATGCGGAAGGCGTCCTCCATCTCGAAGCCGATGTCCAGCGCCCGCGCCTCGATGCGGAATTCGCCTTCGATGCGCGCGTGCAGCCGCTGTGCCGGCAGCATGCTGGCCACCGTCAGCCGCAGTCCGGGGAGCCGGCGGCGCAAGGCATTGAGGACCGGCGCCGACTGCGCGAGATGGCCCAGGCCGTGCGACGAGATGGTGGCAACCAGGTGGGTCATCGGCGGCAGCCGAGGGCGGTTCAGGCAGGGTGCTGCGCGTGGAACAGCGCGCCGGTCAGCACGCCGCTGCGGTACAGGCCGACGAAGTGCTCGTAGGCCTGGTCGTAGCGGTCGAAGTGGGCCTGCCCCAGCCGGGCCACCGTCTGCGCCTGCAGCGAGCGGTACATCGCATGCCGCTCGACCAGGATGCGGGTCCACTCGTCGCTCAGGTCGATGACCTGCACCATGCTCAGACCGGCGTCGCGCAGCCAGCGCCGATAGTCGACTTCGGTCGCGATCTCGCTGAAGCGCATGCCGTCGAACAGCCGGCGCGCATCATCCGCGGCCAATGCGCCGCGGTGCAGGATGTCGGAGAACACCAGCCGGCCGTCGGGCCGCAGCACGCGCGCGATGCCGGCCACCAGCCTGGGCTTGTCGGGTATGTGCGCAAAGGCCTCCTGGCTGATGGCCAGCGTGAACGAAGCATCGGCAAAGGGCAGGGCCAGCGCATTGCCTTGCTCGAAGTGCACCCGGTCCGACAGACCCGCCGCACGGGTCAACTCGGTGGCCCCTTCGACCCGGCTGGCCGTCAGGTCCAGCCCGGTGACCCGGCAGCCGGTCTTCCAGGCGAGGTAGCGTGCCGGGCCGCCCAGGCCGCTGCAGAGGTCGAGCACCTGGTCCGCCGCCACCACCTGGGCCTGGGCCATCAGCCGGTCGACCGCGGCCGTGCCGCCGTAGTGATCCTGGTCGTGCAGCTGCAGCACCTCTTCGGTGATCTGCTCACGGGCGATGCCGCGTGCCGCCACCGCATCGAAGATCTGCCGGGCGCTGATCGGGTGGAAGTCGTAGAAGTGCTCGACGGCCTGCAGGCGGGGGTCGGTGGGCATGCGGGGATCCTGGTTGCGGTAGCCTTTGGGCGTGTCCAGCATAGCGGCTCCTGTCGTCGACGCCTGCCCTTGCGGGCTGGGCGCGTCCTACGCCGCCTGCTGCGGGCGCTGGCATCGGGGCCCATGGCGTCTGCAGGCGCCGACGGCCGAGGCGCTGATGCGCTCGCGCTACAGCGCCTATGTGCTCGGCCTGGACGCCTACCTGCTGGACACCTGGCATCCGAGCACACGCCCGGCCGGCATCGAGCCACAGCCGGCCGGCCTGCGCTGGCTGGGGCTGGAACTGCGCCGCTGCACGCAGCAAGGCGACGGGCATGCGACGGTGGAGTTCATCGCGCGCAGCAAGCTGGTCGGGCGCGCCCACCGCCTGCACGAGACCAGCCGCTTCGAGCGCGTGGACAATCGCTGGCTTTATGTGGAGGCGCTGGGCTGAACGCACCGGCCGAGCCAGCATGTTCGACAACCTGTCGTCGTTCTTCATCCAGTGGGCGGTCACTGCCTTGTCGCTGTGGCTCGCCAGCCTTCTTTTCAAGGGGGTGCGCTTCGACGGCACCGGGTCGCTGGTCCTGTCGGCGCTGCTGCTCGGCTTCGTCAATGCCGTGCTGCGGCCGATCCTGATCGTGCTGACCCTGCCGCTGACGCTGCTCAGCTTCGGCCTGTTCCTGCTGGTGCTCAATGCGCTGCTGCTGATGCTGGTGTCCAGGCTGATCAAGGGCTTCAGCCTGTCGGGTTTCTGGACGGCCTTTTTCGCCAGCATCTTCATCACGCTGCTGGGCCTGGTGGCCGGCCTCGTGCTGTTCGGTGGCGAGGTGAAATGGAACGCGCCGGTGCCGGCGCAGATGCATCCGCGCTGGATCTGATACCGAACTGCGTTGTGTCGACAAGAGGCGACAGGCGGATCGCGGCGCATGGCCGTCGTTCAATGCGCGCAGTTGAGGCACACGCTGTCCGCCAGCGGCGGTGGCCAACTCCGTTCAGCCAGGTTCTTATTCACTCCGTTGGCCACCCCGCTGTCGGCCAGATTCCGTGGTCCGCAAAGGCCGCTGAGCGCAGCGGCGTGCGAAGGCCGTGTTCCTGCTGCCGAAGCGCGCTGCGGGTGCCGGCAAAGCCGGCGAGGGGGTGGCCGGCAGAGTGAATTTGGGCTGAACGCAGCCGGCTACCCCCTCGTCGGCTTTGCCTGAAGCGGCGCCAGAACGCAACGAGAACAGCGAGCCTGAAATGAAGGGCGGCCAAGCGCCGCCAGCAGCCGCCGGCTTCTATCGTTGTGATCGCCGCTCGGTATGAGCCGCGCTTCAGCGCATCTCGAACAGCTCCTGGTGGAAGTGGGCTTCCGGCAGCCCCAGGGCCGTCAGGCTCGTCTTCAGGGCCTGCCCGAACCGGGCCGGCCCGCAGAACCAGACGCCGGCATCCCGCCAGCCGGGCACCTCCCGGGTGATGCGTTCGGCGTCCAGTCGCCCGTCGCGCTCGTCCCACAGCACGTGCAGCCGGACCTTCGACGCCTGCGCATCCTGCTCCAGCAGGCCGATGGCCGCAGGGTCATAGACCGCCGTGGTGTGGAACAGGTCGATGGTCTTGCCATCCGGTTCTCGGGCCAGCGCCTTCATGCGCGCAACGAAGGGTGTGATGCCGATGCCGCCGGCCACCCAGATCTGCTGCTGCGGCTCGCCCTGGAAGTTGAAGCGCCCGTAGGGACCTTCGACCTTGACCGCGTCGCCGACCGTGAGCCTTGCGGCCAGTGTTCGGGTGTAGTCGCCCAGGGCCTTGACGATGAAGCCGACATGCCCGTCGCCTGTCCATGCCGAAGTCAGCGTGAAGGGATGGGGCCCCTCGTCGTCGTGCAGCGTGACGAAGGCGAACTGCCCCGATGCGTGCCCGGGCCACCGGCCTTGCAGGCGTACACCGATTTCCAGCACGTCCAGGGCCGGATGACGCCTGACCGACTCGACCTCGCCCATGACCTGGCGTTTGCTGGCCACCCGGCGCAACAGCACCACGACGGCCGCGACGCTGCCCGCGGCCATGAGCACCGCCAGCAACACCCCCAGCGGGCTGCGCCAATGCTCGAACTTCAGCAGCACGACCGCGTGCCAGACCAGCGCCAGGTAGGCCACGGCCAGCAGGCGGTGGGTCTGGAAGAACTGCCGGTAGGGAAAGCGCTTGACCAGCGCCAGCACCATCAAGACCAGGGCCAGGTAGAAGGCCCATTCGCCGATGCTTTCGGCCAGGCCGCGCTGGCCGAGCAGGAACTGCTGCAGCGCCCCGTCAGGCGCGGGCCGAGGCCCGCGCGCGGGGCGGGTCAGCCAGCCCATGCCCACCAGCCACTTGGGGGCCTGTGCCAGCAACCAGTGGCTCAGCGCGATGACCAGGGCCGATATGCCCAGCCATTTGTGCAGCCGGTACATCTTGTCGAGCCCACCCAGGTAGGGCTCGAACACCACCGGACGCACGGCCAGCAGCATGGCCAGGCTCATCACGCCGATGCCGAGCACCCCACTGAACTGCATCAGTTCGGTGCGCCAGGCGAAGAAGTTCGGCAGTGCCGCCCAGTCGGTCCGGGCGACGGACCACCACAGCAGCGCCAGGCCGATCAGCCAGGCCCACAGGAATCGTTTGATGTTTCGCATGGGGAGCAGGTGGACATCGTTGTTGAAGGCCACTTTGGGGGCCGAAGGTCAAGCCAAGATTTCCGGGCCGTGACCGCTTCGTAAACGGCGGGCGGACAGGTGGCTGGCTCGTTGCCGCCTCCAGGGGCCGACGCCCTGGAGATTACTCCCTGAGAAAGGGCGTGTTCGCCGGGCAAGGCGAAGCTTGCAAGTGCCCTGCCAAGTGCCGGCTTATCGGGCCACCGCCATGGACGGCAAGGCCGTTCAATCGCCGCACCCATGTTGTCCACGCTGAAGACCCCAAGCGCGCCAGGCTCTGCGGCCGACGCCGCCTTCGGCCGCTTCGCGCTGCAGCGCGTGCTGGGCGAGGGCGCGCAGGCCATCGTCTGGCTGGCCTTCGACCAGCGCCTGGAGCGGGAGGTGGCCGTCAAGCTGATGCGCGCGCCGGCCGGAGCCGACCCGGTGGCGGTGGGCGAGTGGCTGCGCGAGGCGCGCAGCGTCAGCCGCCTGAACCACCCGAACATCGTGCAGGTGTACGACGCCGACGTGCACCGCGGCCAGCCCTATCTGGTCTTCGAATACGTCAGCGGGCCGACGCTGGCGGCGCAGCTCGAGGCACGCGGCGCGCTGAGCGCCAACGAGGCCGTGGCGCTGATGATCGACGTGCTCGACGCGCTGCAGGCGGCCCATGCCGCCGGCGTGGTGCACCGCGACCTGAAGCCGTCGAACGTGCTCATTGGCGCCAACGGCCGCGCCCGGGTGATGGACTTCGGCATCGCGGAGCGCCTGGACGATGCGCTCGACGGCAACCTGGTGGTCGGCACGCCCGGCTACATGTCGCCCGAGGCCACGCAGGGCGGGCTGCCGACGGCGGCGATGGATGTGTTCTCGGTCGGCGTGATGCTGGTCGAATCGCTGTGCGGCCAC
>Ga0316600_10000770_pt1 | contig 14978 bp, 20 predicted proteins | sample OWC_soil_day5_CT_FD_207652 | JGI IMG/M metagenome (GOLD analysis project Ga0316600, IMG submission 207652) | Wetland soil microbial communities from Old Woman Creek delta, Ohio, United States - OWC_soil_day5_CT | ecosystem: Environmental > Terrestrial > Soil > Wetlands | place: USA: Ohio... | reverse complement strand
GCTCGCAGCACCCGTCACCAGAGCCACCTTGCCGTGGAATGCCATGCCGTCCTCCGTGGTGGCGCCGATTCTCGGCGGTGGATCGGCCAGCGGCAAGCTGTACTACGCCTTCGCTCTTCCTCGAGTATGCGCAATGGGCGCTCGCAGACGCAGTCAGTCCGCGAGCGATGCGATGGCGTCGAATCGCTGCCGCTGGTCGTGCGCAAGGATGCCGCCGGCCGCGTCGGAGACGGCGGCGACCGCAGCGTCGAGCTTTCGGTGTTGCGCGCGGCTCGTCGAAGGACACGAAGCTGCCTCGGGCAGGAAGGTGAATCGCGGGGCGCTGCGCTTCTGGGAGACGTTCGGCTCATTCGAGTTCGCGCTCGTCTTCATCATGCAGTTGCGCGCGTTCCTCGACGGCCGTGTGCGCTCGGCGAGCTGGCGGCGCTCGAGCAGCGCATGGCCGAGGCGGAGCACGCCTCGCGGAGCCGCCGGGGTGATGCTCTCCGGTCCAGGGCGGAGCTCACACGAGGCCCAGCGCGAACCGGAGCGCTCGATCCACGGCCGCCACCCGTGCGGGTGCCAGCACCGCCAGGCGCTCGGCGAGGAGCCGCTTGGGAATCGTGGTGATGGTGTCGAGGTTGGCGACACAACGCCGTGGCAGGCCGTCCGTGTGATCGAGGACGACTTCGGTCGGGATGGCACGAATACGGGTGGTCAGTGGGGCGACCGTCACCAGCTCTCGGACGGCGTAGGCTTCGTCGCGTGACAGCAGGACGACGGGGCGCCGTCCGGCTGGTGCGGGCAGCTGAGCCCACCACACCTCGCCGCGGCGCATCACCACTCGTCGTCGTCGGCGAGCAGGCCGACTGCGGTCGCGAGCGCGGACTCGACCTCCCGGGCGCTCTCGGGACTTCGGCGGTAGCCCTCCTCATAGTCGCGCACCAGCTCTGCTCGGGCCTGCCGTCGCAGCCAATCGCGCAGCGCCTCCTGCACCACCGCACTGCGCGTCTTCCGAGCTCGGCGCCGGGCGCTCTCGAGGGCGCGATAGAGCTCGTCGGGAAGACTCACTGCCATCTTTGCCGTTGTTGCCGTCGTTGCCTTTGCTTTCGGCATCCGGACCCCATTCCTACCTGGGTATGACCGGATTCATACCAAGAACCCGGATTGGTGGCAAGCCGGCGCGCAGCGATCTCCGCTAGCGTGGCCAACGGCGGAGGCGTCGTGAAGCGCAGAGGAGAACGGCGAGGCGACGATGAGCCAGGCCGGAGGTCGTGAAGCGCATCCCGTCGATTCCCTCGCCGAACAGCTCGCCGCCTTCGTCGCGCGCGAGGAGCGGCTCCCCGCTGGCCGTGTGCGGGCCGCGAACTTGCGCCGCCTCGCGGGCGGCGCGTCGCGCGAGATCTGGTCGGTGGATCTCGCGATCGAGCGCGACGATGGCGTCGAGTCGCTGCCGCTGGTGGTGCGCAAGGATCCCGCCGGCCGCGTCGGCGACGGCGGCGACCGCAGCGTGGAACTCTCGGTGCTGCGCGCGGCGTACGCGGGTGGCGTGCCGGTTCCGCGGCCGCGCTGGGGCACCAGCGACGTCACCATTCTCGGCTCGCCGTTCTTCTTGATGGACCGCATCGAAGGCGAGGCGCTGCCGCGGCGGCTGCTGCGCGACGACGCCTACGCCGCAGCGCGCGCCGGCATGGCGCCGGCGCTCGGCGCGATCGCGGCGCGCATCCACGCGCTCGACCTCTCGCAGCCCGATCTCGCTGCACTGCCGCGTCCACCGGCGGATCGCTCGATCGCCCGCACGGAGGTCGAGCGCGTCGCGGCGGCAATCCGCCAACTCGCCGTCGAACCACATCCTGTCCTAGACCTCGGCGAGCGCTGGCTGCTCGAGCGCGCGCCGGAGCCGCCGCGCCTCGCGCTGGTGCACGGCGACTACCGCATCGGCAACGTGATCTTCGACGCGAGCGGCGTGCGCGCGATCCTCGACTGGGAACTCGTCCATCTGGGTGATCCGATCGAAGACCTCGGCTGGCTGTGCACACGCGCCTGGCGTTTCGGTTCGCCGTTGCCGGCGGGCGGCGTCGGTACGCGCGAGCAACTCGTCGAAGCGTACGAGGCGGCGAGCGGCACGAAGGTGGATCGCGAGGCGCTGCGCTTCTGGGAGGCGTTCGGTTCCTTCAAGCTGGCGCTCGTCTTCATCATGCAGTCGCGCGTGTTCCTCGACGGTCGCGTGCGCTCGGTCGAACTTGCGTCGCTCGGACGCCGTACGGTCGAAGCGGAGGACGAGCTGCTGCGCTTCCTGCGAGGCGAGGCGTGAACGACCGGCCCAGCGCGACCGAACTGCTCGCCGCCGTCGAGCGCTTCCTCGAAGAGACCGCCGTGCCCGGCCTCGAAGGGCCCGCCAAGTACCACGCGCGCGTCGCCGCGAACGTGGTTCGCATCGTCGCACGCGAACTCGCGACCGAGGACGAACACCTCGCGCGCGAGTGGGACGGCCTCGCCGCGCTGCTCGATTCCCAGGGTGAGCCGAAGCCGGACGAACGCGCGTCGCTGCGCGAGGCGATCGTCGCGCGCAATCAGGAACTCGTGCGCCGCATCCGCGCGGGCGACGCCGATGCGGGCGCCTGGCGCGGGGAGCTGATCGCGCATCTCTCGCGCGTGGTCGCGGACAAGCTCGATGTCGCGCAGCCGCCCCGAACCAAGGAGTCCCCTTGAAGACGCTTCGAGCCGAAACCGTGAACGGCGTCCGCCACCTCGTGCTGTGTCGCGCCGCCGAGTACAACACCATTACGCCCGAGCTGCGCGATGAACTCGCCGCCGCGATCGACGCGGCGGACGACGACCGCGACGTCCACGTGATCCTGCTGCGCGCCGAAGGTCCGGCGTTCTGCGCCGGCTACGGGCTCGACTGGTCCACCTCCGCCGAAGCGCAGCAGGTCGCGTACTCGGATGCAGCCGCCTCGCAGACGGAGTTCGAAGCGCCAAGCGAAGCCGACGCGCTCGATTCCCGCGTAGCGAGCCGCAGGCGAGCGGCGAGCTCACGAATTTGGGATTCGGTGGCGGACTACGGGATGATGAGCCGCTTCGTCGATACGTACATGAAGCTGTGGTACGCGAGCAAGCCGACGATCGCGGCGGTGCAGGGCTGGTGTATCGGCGGCGGCACCGACATGGTGCTGTGTGCCGACGTGATCATCGCGGGCGACGACGCCCGCTTCGGCTATCCGCCCGCGCGCGTCTGGGGCACACCGACGACTGCGATGTGGGTCTACCGGATGGGCCTCGAGCGCGCCAAGCGCTACCTGCTGACGGGCGACGAGATCCCCGCGGAGACCGCCGCCGAGATCGGCCTGGTGCTCGAGGTCGTGCCCGCGGCCGAGCTGCGCGCGCACGCGACGGCGCTCGCCGAACGCATGGCGCGGCTGCCGGTGAACCAGCTCGTGATGATGAAGCTGCTCTGCAACCAGACCGTCGAGAACATGGGATTCGCGTCGAGTCGGCTACTGGGGACGCTCTTCGACGGCGTCGCGCGCCACACACAAGAGGGTCTCGACTTCGTGCGGCGCTCGCAGCAGACGGGCTTCCGGCAGGCGGTCCGCGAGCGCGACGATCCGTTCGGCGACTACGGGAGTCGCAAGCGTCGCTGAGAGGCGCGCGTTCGCCGCCGGAAGACCGCGCGAGCGCGGCTAGTTCCCGAAGCGCCAGCCGAGCGCGAAATGGAACGAGACGTCGCTGGAGTTGCGGTTCTCGATCGCGCCGAAGTTCTCGACCACGGTCGTTTCGAGTGTCGTGCGCCAGGGCAGGTAGAAACGGAAGCCGCCGGCGTAGTAGTGCGAGAGATGCGTGAGCGGAGCATCGACGCGGGCGAGCGGACCGTAGACCTGGTACTCCGCGAGCAGACCGAACCAGCTGTGTCCGGGTCGCCATTCCGCGCCTACGTACGACATCCAACGCCACGGTGCGAGCCGGAACTCCTGCTCCGTCGCATCGCTGTAGTACTGCAGGCCGCCGCCGCCGAAGAGGTTCACGGTCTCGAACGGAAGCTGTGCGTGGAGCGCCAGGCCCGGCGAGACGCCTTCTCCGCCCATCGTGTCCCCGCCGCTCGGCAGACCGAGGCTCGCGACCAGCGCGGCGTCGAAGCCGAGTTCGGCTTTGCGCGCGAGCGCAAACTTGCCGCGCAGCGAGATGTCTCCGAAGCCGTCGTTGTCGCGCATGCGCAGCGTGCGGCTGCCGTCGTCACGCACCGCAATCGCCGCCCAGTTCGATTCCGGCAATTCGAAACGCGCCTGCACTTCCTGGCCGAGCGCGCTCTCGACGTCCTCGATGAATGGGTCGAGCGTGCCGTCGAAGCGGTTCGTGTACGGCACGTCGATCCCGACTTCGACGCGCTGCCACGGCGCGTAGCGAAGCTTCAGGACCGTGCTCACCGACTCGCCGTCGAACAGGTAGCGATCGGTCTGTGCGAGGTGGTTGGTCCAATCCACGACTGTGCGCACCGAGAAGGCTCCCGGTGGCAGCACCTCCGCGCTCTCCGGGTACGACTGCGGGCGCATCTGCGCGGGCAGGAAGACGTCCTGCAACTCGATCGGCCCGCCGAACGCGAACTCGCCCTTGCGCGGCGCGGGCTCTGGCTCGGCGGGCTGGGCTGCCTCCGGATCGTCCGCTTCCACCTCGGCGCTCGCAGGGATCGCGAGGGATGCGACGGTCGACAAGAGAGCGCAGCAAATCACCGAAGCGGCCGTGCGGATCATGTCGCGAGACGCCCTCCGCGAGCGCCGGTCACCACCAACACGATCCCGCCGAGAAGCGAGAGCGCGCCGACGATCGGCGGCAGCGGAATCGTCTTCGTGGTTTCCTGCGTCGCCTCGATGGGCCCGATGTCGAGGATCTTCTCTTCGGTCGTGTACGTGAAGCCCTGGTAGGCGAGAGCACCGATGCCGAGAACGATCAGCAACACGCCGATGAGAGTCGCTGCCTTCATGGGATCCTCCAAGCTGAGGTCGATCGCGGTAGGACCGCCGGACGGCCCCAGGTTCGCAAATGGAGCAAGTAGCGTGCCGCCGGCGCAAGCGAAGGAGGGTCGCCTGCGATCCTTTCGTTGTACGAGCAGCCGGCGGATGCGGGTAGATTCTTCAAAGCGGCGAGAGAATCAGCGCGCAGCGCCTGGCGATCGGCTGAGTCCAAGCCCGACTCGTTGGCACGTTCGGTGCACTCCCTTTGGAGATTCAGAGCTATTCCGCCGTTCGTCGAGCGGCCGGAGCGCCGGGTTTCTACCCGGACCCGCATTCCAAGGAGACGATCATGAGGCGAGCCTTGCTGATGATGGGATGTGCCATCGCGCTGCTGGTTGGAATGTCCGCAAACGCCGCCACGACGAGCGGCAAGGTCGTGGTCACGGACGCACTCACCAGCGCGATCACGATCGAGACGGATGACGGGAGGCAGTTCCAGTTCACCATGAACGACGCCACGAAGATCGAACACAAGGGAATGGGCGTCCCACTGGGAGATCTCCGGGAGGACTCCCGGGTCACCGTGACGACCGAGCAGGCTCCGACGGATCCGCTGGTCCCGATGCTCGCGACGCGCGTGCAGGTGGACGAGGCGGCGGTCGCCGCGCCGGCTTCCGAGTCTGCCGCCGGCACGGCACGCGTCGAATCGGCTGGCAAGGACGGCGGCCTGCCCAACCGCACCGCGCAAGTGCAATCGGCCGACTACGATGCGGCGCAGCGGACGGCCGAACGCCTGCCGAAGACCGCGACACCGCTCCTGCTGATCGCCTTGCTGGGCGCGGGCTTCCTCGCGAGCGGCCTCGTCCTCAGGATGCGGCGGCGCCGCTAGTCGCTCTTGCCGACGCGTACCGCGTGCACGATGAAGCGCTTCGGCGCAGGCCCGAGCGCGAAGAACGGAAAACAGGTGACGAGCGTGAGCGTCGGTTCCGGCGTGGGATCGAGTACCTGCACGTCTTCGGGGGATACGACGGAGAGGGCGCGAACTTCGTAGTCGTACGCCGCGCCCGGAGTCTCGAGCCGGATGCGGTCGCCCGGGGCGATGTTGCGGAGTCCGCGAAAGAATCCATCGCGGTGACCCGAGATCCCGAGGTTCGTTTCGATTCGGGTGCCCGCGACGCGTCCGACGCCGCGGTTGAGCGTGATCGCATCGGTGCCTTCGAGCAGCGCGACGGCGAGCCCGATGGAAGCGATCGAAAGCACGCCGAGAGGCGCACCGGAGCCCGTCCTCCGGCTCGCCTGCCACGCGACCCGCCGCGCCTCGGACCATTCGGTCGTGTCGGGAGCCATCGCTTGCGGCGGGCGCACGGCGAAACGAGCCGCGAGATCCTCCCGCGCGCCCTGTTCGCCGATGGCGGAGTCGATGCGCAGCGCCGCCGCGAAGGCCAGCGCGCAGATCCCCATCGCGATCAGGAAGCGCTCGATTGCGATCTGCATGGGTGGATCCCGGGAAGATTCTCGCTCTCGTCCCGACGACTAGACTTGCAGGGGAAGGGTCTTGGCCGCGCGGTTCTTCGCGATCTCGACCTTCGCGGGCTTGGCCTTCGTCGCTCCGGCCTTCTCGCGCACAGCCGCGTGTCGCAGCTCGGTGGCGAGTGCGAGGCGGTAGGCCCGCTCTGCGAGCGGACGATCGGAAGGCTCGGTGAGGGAGCCGAACAACTCCGTCAGTACTTCTTGGACGGCGGCTTTTGCCTCGCGTCGCGCGAAGATCGTGAAGTACCAGGAAGTGCGCGCGAAATAGCGGTCGTACAGGAGATCGAAAGCCTGCTGGTCGCCGGCCCCGGCGCGGCGCGCCAGCTCGGTCTCATCGCCGAGTCCCGCGGTCACCGTCGGGCATTCCGTCGCGTCGTCGTCATCGAACTGGGTCATGGTCGTCCGTTACCCCCGGCGCGACACAGTTCAAGAATCGTGCCTTGGCGCAGACAGTGGGAGGCGCCTCTGCGCAGGCGCGGGGCACGAACGACGGGATTTTTTGTACAGATGACCATCCTCCACGGACACACTTTGAACGGAGTCGCCCCGGGCCCGGCTGTCGCGAGCGCTGAGAGCGCGTCGAGTTGGCATGGAACGTGCTCCCTGGAACGATCGAACCCCGGCCCGGAGAATTCCCTCTGTCCGCGTATTCCAATAGGAGAAGCGTGTGACGACCGCAGCGTTCCTGAGCGACCTGACGCGGGTCCGCGGTCGGACGCGTCAGCATTCGACCCAAGGTGCCTCGGCCGCGGGCGGCGCCGAGCGTCACGCCACGGTCCTCCGGCTTCTGAACGACATCCTCGCGAGCGAGCTGATCTGGTTGATGCGTTACCGCCGTCGATACTTGCTGTCGGGCGGGAAGTCGATGATCGCCGACGGAGGTGCCGGCGAGGAGCCGACTCCTGCCGATCGGCTCGCGCGGCGAATCGTCGAACTCGGCGGCGAACCCGATCTCGATCCGGACCAGCTGCTCTCGCGGAACCCCGCCGACTACGCGTCTCGCGGATCAGTGGACGAAAGGATCCGCGAGGACTTGCGGGCGGAACGCATCGTGATCGAAAGCTACACAGAGGTCATCCGCTATCTGGGCGCTGCGGACCCGCCGACGCGGGAGATGCTGGAAACGAATCTCAGGAGGGAGAGAGCGCGCGTGGCGCACCTTTCCCAGATCCTTCGCGACCTCGATACCGAAGCACTCGACGAAGTCGGATGACGGGTGAGACGCCGGTGGCGCGTCCCCGCGGATCCGACCGGCCAGCTGTTAGAGTCCGCTCGTTCCTTACTTCCTTCCTTCCGGACGCCCGAGCCTCATGATCCTGACGACTCGCATCGCTTCGACGCTTCGCCGCTATGCGGTTCCTCCCGCGGCGGTGGCGGCGGTCTTCGCACTCACGCTCCCGCTTCGGGCCGATGCTCCCTACGTCGCCTATCCCTTGTTGCTCGCGGTCATCGCAGGGTGTGCGTTCGACGGCGGTTTGCGTGCCGGCCTGCTCGCGACCGCATCATCGTTGCTCGTCATCGGGTATTTCCCTGCCGAGCCGCTGGGCCAGATGCGCTTCGCGGATCCGACCATGCTGACCTTCGCCTTCTCGAGCTTGGTCCTCTCGCTCCTGCTCCGCGCGCGCATGCGCACCGAAATCGAGTGCAACGAGCTGCACGCTGCCGTCGCGACCGAGCGCGAGCGCCTCGAGACGATTCTCGACTCGGCGCACATCGGCATCGGCTTCGTCGATTCGAAATTGCGCTACCTCCAGGTCAACGAGGCGCTTGCCGACATCAACGGGATCCCTGTGCGCGAGCACCTCGGCCGGCCGGTCCACGACGTGGCTCCTTGGCTCCCCAAGGGCGTACTCACCACCCTGCGCGGTGTGCTCGAAGGCGAACCGGCGATCGGGCACGAGCTCGCCATTGGAGCTCCTCACTTCGGGGCCGAAGTTCGCCACTTCGCAGGGTCTTTCCTCCCGCTCCGCGGGCCGGATGGTGACATCGTCGGTGTCGGCTTGACGGTGAACGACGTGACCTTGCTCAAGCGGAACGAGGCCGAGCAAGCGCAGCTTCGCGCCAAAGCCGAGCAAGCGCAGCGCGTGGCTGACGAAGCCAATCGCATGAAGGACGAGTTCCTGATCACTCTCTCGCACGAGCTGCGCTCACCGCTCCAGGGCATTCTGGGTTGGGGTCGTCTGTTGCGCGGCGGTCAGCTCCAAGCGAAACAGGCCGATCAGGCATTCGAGACGATCGAGCGCATCGTGCGACAACAGGCCGAGCTCTTGAACGGGCTCTTCGACGTCTCGCGGATCATGGCCGGAAAGCTGGCGATCGCGCGCAGCTCCCTCGACCTGTCCGAGCTGACGCGGCAGGCGTTCGAAGACAAGCAGTTCTCCGCCAGGAGGCACGGCATCACAATGGCTTGCGACGCCGCAAGCGTGGTCCCCGTATTCGGCGATCGGGAACGCATCCACCAGATCCTCGGGAACCTGCTGGCGAACGCGATCAAGTTCACGCCCAGCGGCGGTCGCGTGGAGCTGCGTTGCGTTGCCGAAGGGCGCGAGGGCGTGATCACCGTGCGCGATACGGGCGAGGGCGTCCCGCCCGAGTTCCTCCAGCACATCTTCAAGCGCTTCTCCCAGGCCGATCGCTCGCGCGGGAGACGTCACCGCGGCCTCGGGCTCGGCCTTTCGATCGTGCACCACCTGGTCGAGCTACACGGGGGACGCGTTACAGCGGAGAGTCCGGGGCCGGGAGGCGGCACGACGATGACGGTGCGGCTGCCGCTTTCGAGCGCGCTCGCCGAACCGGCTTCCCCTGCGCCGAGGACCGCGGTCGCGCCCGTTCGGCTTTCCGGCATTCGTGTCCTGCTCGTCGAAGACGACGTCCACGTGCGCGAGAGCACCGCGGTCTTGCTCGAACTGCGCGCCGCGCAGGTCACGACCGCCGCTTCGGCGAGCGCGGGCATCGATGCGTTCCTGCGCTCGAAGCCGGACATCGTCGTCTCCGACCTCGGACTGCCCGGCGATGACGGGTACTCGTTCCTGCAACAGATCCGCGCACTCGACACGGGTGGCGACGTCCCCGTGATCGCCTTCTCGGGATATGGAAGCGCGCCCGAGCGCGCCCGGTGTCTCGACGCGGGTTTCGCCGCCCACCTCACCAAGCCGGTGGATCCCGAGATCCTGATACGAACCGTCGCGGCGGTGGTCTCGCGCGATCCGGGGATCGCATGACCCCCCGGGCCGCGCCCGAGACACTCACTGGTTTCGCTCGCGAGCTGCCCAGCTGCTTCGGGGTCTTCGTGCGCCGGTGCTTCGCGTCGATCGGGCGCGGTCAGCGGCCGGCGATCACGCTCGAGCAGCGCGTCGTCGAGCGAACCCAGGAGCTGCAAGATCTGAACGACGAGCTCGAGGCCTTTTCCTACTCGGTATCGCACGATCTCCGCGCTCCGCTGCGCCACATCGATGGCTTCGGCGAGCTGCTCATCCAACGTCTCGGCACCGGCGATGCGTTGGTCACCCACTACCTCGATCGAATCGTGGACCAGACGCACCGTGCGGAAGCGCTGATCGACAACCTGCTCGCGTTCTCGCGCATGGGCCGGGCCCCCCTCGAGCGACACGACGTCGATGTGCAGACGATGGTGGAGGAGGTGGTGGCCGACCTCACGAGCGAGCAGCCCGCGCGCGACGTGCAGTGGACAATCGAGCGCCTCCCACACGTGGACGCGGACCCGGCGATGCTTCGCGTCGTGTGGAGAAACCTGCTCGATAACGCACTCAAGTACACCCAATCGCGAGCGGTGGCGGAGGTACAGGTCGGGACTTCGCGTCGCGAGGGCCAGACTTCCTTCTTCGTGCGCGACAACGGCGTGGGCTTCGATGTGCGCTTCACGGCGAAGCTCTTCGGGGTGTTCCAGCGACTCCATCATGCGGAGGAGTTCGCGGGTAGCGGAATCGGTCTCGCGACGGTGCGGCGCATCGTGGCTCGCCACGCCGGACGCACAGGGGGAGAGGGAGCGATCGACCGCGGTGCGACGTTCTGGTTCTCGCTCCCGGATCCCAGGGGAGGACTCGCATGTCCAAGTCCCGCGTGAGCCCCGAATCGCGCGCGATCCGGATCGTTCTGGTCGAAGACGACGCGGACGATGCGGAGCTCGTGCGGGCCCGCTTGGCGGAGGCGGGATTGCGCATCGATCTCGAACGCGTCGAGTCGCGTCCGACGTTCCGCGCGGCGCTCGTCCGCGGCGGCGTGGACCTCGTCATCGCGGACTATTCGCTCCCGCGCATCGACGGCGTGGCCGTTCTGGAACTCGCGCGCGAACTCAGCCCCGGCATTCCCGTGGTGCTGATCTCCGGCGTGATGGGCGAGGACCTCGCGGTCGAGACGCTGAAGCTCGGCGCCACCGACTACGTGCTGAAGCAACGGCTCGACCGGCTCGTGCCCGTGGTGCTGCGCGCGCTGCGCGAGAGCGAAGCGCGCCGCCGCACGCTCGTGGAAGTGCGCGAAGCGAGCCGAGAGGTTCGCGACTGCGCGACCGCGCTGGAGTCCGACCAGGCCGAGCCGCTGAGGAGCGTCTCGCTCCGGGCGCTCACGATGCTCCACGGCGCGATCGAGCAGTTGGAACTCCTGCTCGCCAAAGCGCTGGGCGAGCGACCGCGAGCCTGATCCGGGACCCGCAGAGCCGCAGACCACCCGACCTTCACTCCGAGTTGATCCTGGGATGGCGAGCGCACCGAAGCGGCGATGGATCACTGGGGATATGATTCTGATCGGCGTCATACATCACGGGTAGAGGAGGGGAAAATGCTCGAAACCATCGCGATCATCTTGATCATCCTGTGGCTGGCTGGTCTGGTTACCTCGTACACAATGGGCGGCTTGATCCACATCCTCCTGGTCATTGCGGTCGTCGTGATCCTGGTGCGTGTCATCCAGGGTCGAAGGCCGTTGGGATGATCAGCAGATGCTCTCGCCCCGCGCTGCCTCGCACGGAGCGGATTTCTCTGCCAAGGGAGGCGACGCGATGAGCGCAGTCAAGATCGTCGGAATCGCGCTGATCGCGGCCGGAATCCTGGGGCTGGTGTACGGTGGCTTCAGCTACACTACGGAAACCCACGAGGCCAAGATCGGCCCGCTCGAGCTGTCGGTGAAGGACAAGGAGACGGTCAGCGTGCCGATCTGGGCTGGCGTGGGCGCGATCGTGGTCGGCGGGCTCCTGCTGGTGGTGCCCGGGAAGCGTTAGCTGCCGCTGCCTTCGTCGCTCGTGGCGTCAGCCGTCGCGATCCGCTCGCGCTCGCGGACGGGCGAGCGCCATGGCGCGACCGATCGATTGCGTGTCATGCTGCGATGACCGTGGACTCGGCCAACTCGGAGTGGGAGCGGATCGAGCCGCAGGCGATCACGCTGAATGGCGATCGGGTCGTCTATCGAGCGGCGGGCAAGGGGCCCGTGCTGCTGCTCGTGCACGGCCTCGCCGGCAGCGCGAGGACGTGGCGGCACGTCATGGCGCCGCTGGCACAGCACTTCACGGTGATTGCCCCCGATCTGCTCGGGCAGGGACAATCCGATAAGCCCCGCGGCGACTACTCACTCGGCGCCCACGCCGACATGCTTCGCGACCTGCTGGACGCGCTCGGGCACGAGCGGGCCACGTTCGTCGGCCAGTCGCTCGGGGGCGGTGTGGCCATGCAGCTGGCCTATCAGTTCCCGGAACGCTGTGAGCGCCTGGTGCTCGTGAACAGCGGCGGTCTCGGGCGAGAGGTGAGCGTGATCCTGCGGCTGCTCAGCCTGCCCGGAACCGAATACGTCTTCCCGCTCGTCTGCACGCCACGCCTCCGCGATGCGGCAAGCCGGATCGCCCCATGGCTCGGCCGCGCAGGCATTCGTTCTACACCAGCCCGTGAAGAGATGTGGCACAGTTACGCGTCGCTGACGGACGCCAAGAGCCGCCGTGCGTTCTTTCGCAGCCTGCACGACGTGATCGATTGGGGCGGCCAAGCGGTGAGCGCCCTCGGTCGACTGCACCACGCAGCGCAGATACCGACCTTGATCATCTGGGGCGCTCGCGATCCGTTCATTCCGGTGAGCCACGCGCGCGCGGCTCACGAAGCCATCCCGGGCAGCCGCCTCGTGATCTTCGAGGGGGTGGGCCACTATCCACACTGTGAGGCGCCGGAGCGGTTCGTCGAAACGATCGCGGCCTTCATCGCCTCCACCGAGCCCGCGCGGTTGCCGATACGCTCATCGCCGCGGCGCGTCTGAAGAACTTGCCGTACTCCCCGCTGGAGGAGGCGAGCTTCTCGACCTGCTCGGCGCCCGAAGCGCCGACCAACCCGGAAGCGCTCGCGAGAACCTGGTTCTGCGCGTCGCCTCCGGGCAAGATCCAAAGTCGAAGCGCCGCAGCTTCTGGAAGTATCGGCGCTCTGCGAAGCGATCAGGCGATCAGCCCTTGACCGCAGACTTCACTTTGTCCACGACCTTCTCGGTCGTCTTCTTGACGTTGTCGGCGATCTCCTTCGCCTTCTCCTTGATGTCGCCGGCTGCATGCTGGACCTTGCCCTCGCGCTCGAGGCGCTTGTCGCCCACCAGCACGCCTGCGGCTTCCTTCGCCCGTCCCTTGGCCTGATCGATTTTCCCACCCATGCTTCTAGCCTCCGAGCGCAACGTCGCGCTCTGTTACATGCGATTCTCAGCAAACATCATGCCCACGTGAGACCCGAGCAGTCGATGTGACATGTGAGCATTTTTCGTGGTGCAGCTCCCCGGAAGATGACTGCTCCCTCTGGTCTCACACCTGTGTCACACCTGTGCCAGCGGAGCACAGCGATGCGAGCGCCGGCTATTCGACGGGTGCAGCATCGGCCCGTGCGGCACGAGGAGAGCGTGTCCGCTGGGCGACCACTTCCGAACGATTCCGGCGCGCGAGCGCAGCTTCAGAGTCTCCCGGTCAGCACCAGGATGAGCAGAATGAGCACCACGACACCGAGCAACCCGCTCGGGCCATAGCCCCAGCTCTGGCTGTGCGGCCAGGTCGGCAGCACGCCGACGAGCATCAAGATCAACACAATCAACAAGATCGTTCCCAAGCCCATGAGTTCCTCCGTGATCGGTGTACTCACCGAGACTGCACTAAACGTGCCGTGTAGGGCGGCACCAATCGTCGAAGAGCGTTGAAGGGCGCGTTCTGGGGCGCGTCGCGTCTCATCACGGCGCCGCCCTTCGCTTCCTTTCCCAGCCGTCGGTGCCCACGGCACGGCCGCGATCGGCCTTGCCGTCACTGATGTTCTCGCCCGCGTGGAGCTCTTGCTTGTCGTTTGTACATCTCGGAACTGCGCCGATCGTTGTGGCCGCACTGTGGCCTTGGATCAGCGCGCGCGCCGCGGAAACGGCTTCTGCTAGCAGAGCAGGATCAGCAGGATGATGCCGGGGATGATCGCGAGGAGGAAACCGAGCACGATCGCGATGATTTCCCCGCTTCTCGGCGTCGCGCAGCGACGAAGAAGCCCAGCCGAGTTTCGCGACGACAGAGCGTGCGCGCTCCACAGGAGCGACGGCCATCTCCTGTGCGGCCGCGAGGCGGGGCGCCGCCGCGATCCGGTCGCGCAGCGCGGTCAGTCCTGCAATCGGTGCGCAGCCGCACCGGGCGGCTACTGGCTGGTGCGCGCGGGTGCGTTCGCGAGCAGCAGCGAAACTGCGATGAGGAATGGGGAGATCCCGCGCATGTCCATGGCTGTCCTCGTGTCAGCGACTCGCACGTCGCAGCATCGGAGTGTTCACCGCCGCGTTGCTCCAGTTCGCCTGGGCGAACTCCCAATTCGTCAGATGATCGAAGAAGGCTTCGAGGTAGCGCGCCCGCTCGTTGTGATAGTCGAGGTAGTAGGCGTGTTCCCAGAGGTCGGCGCAAAGGAGCGCGTTCTCGCCGTAGCGAAGCGGGAGATCGGCGTCGGGCGTCGTCGTGATCCGCAGGCCGTCGCGGTGCGACACGAGCCAGAGCCAGCCCGATCCGAAGTGGCCGGCGCCGGCTTCGAGGAACTCGTCCCGCAATCGCTCGAAACTTCCGAAATTGCCGACGATCGCTTCGTTCAGCGCGCCTTCAGGCGCACCGCCGCCGTCGGGATGCATCGATCGCCAGTAGAAGTCGTGGTTCCAGATCTGCGCCGCGTTGTTGAAGATCGCGCCTTCAGAGCTGCGAATCATCGACTCGAGACTCTCCGTCGCTTCGGGTTTGCCCGTGACCAGCTCGTTCAGCTTCTTCACGTAACCGGCGTGATGCTTCTCGTAATGGAGAGCGACGGTTTTCCGGCCGACGTGCGGTTCGAGCGCGCGCTGGCCGTAGGGGAGAGGTTTGAGCGCGAAGTGTTCCATGGCGAGAACAGAGAGCAACTCGCGTGCCACACGCAGGGTGCCTGCTCCGCGAGCGAGGGTCTACGCGAGCCACGAGATTTGTAACTCCTTCCCTCGGCTTGTAGCAATCGCCGCCGCATCGGCGAGCGGCGATCGTTCGCGACACCACCGGCTGGCACGAGACGT
>Ga0316600_10000768_pt1 | contig 14991 bp, 10 predicted proteins | sample OWC_soil_day5_CT_FD_207652 | JGI IMG/M metagenome (GOLD analysis project Ga0316600, IMG submission 207652) | Wetland soil microbial communities from Old Woman Creek delta, Ohio, United States - OWC_soil_day5_CT | ecosystem: Environmental > Terrestrial > Soil > Wetlands | place: USA: Ohio... | reverse complement strand
GCGCAACAGCCTGCGCATGCGGCCGGACCGGATCGTACTCGGCGAGGTGCGTGGCGCGGAGGCTCTCGACATGCTCCAGGCGATGAACACCGGCCACGATGGATCCCTCACGACGATCCACGCGAATACGCCGCGCGACGCGCTGGGGCGCGTCGAGAACATGGTGTCGATGACGGGCATCAGCTTCCCCGTGAAGGCGCTGCGCAGCCAGATCGCCTCGGCCATCGACGTGGTTATCCAGGTCGAGCGCAGCGAGGACGGTCGCAGGCGCGTCGTGAGCCTGCAGGAAATCAACGGCATGGAAGGTGAGATCATCACGATGTCGGAGCTGTTCACGTTCGAGCGCCGGGGGCTGGACGAGAAGGGCAACGTGCTGGGCGAGTTCCGCGCGACCGGCATCATCCCGGCCTTCGTCAAGCGTGTCCGCGAGCGCGGCATCGACCTCCCGGTGGATCTGTTCCGCACGGATTCGGGTTCCCGGCGTCGGTAGGAGATTTGCCTGTGAGCAATGGCATCTGGATATTTGTCGGCCTGGTCTTCCTCGCCGTCTTCCTGCTGGCGCAGGGCACGGTCGTCCCGGTCTTCGGCGAGGGACGCAAGGTTCGCAAGCGATTGCAGGCGCGACTGCAGCAGGTTTCGACGGCTTCCAGCGACGCTCCACTCGCATCGCTGCTGCGCGCGAAATATCTCACGGAGCTCTCGCCGCTCGAGCGAAGCCTGGAATCCCTCCCGTTCATGGAAGCCCTGAGCCGCATGATCGAGCAGTCCGGCAAGCACACCCGGGCCTACCGGGTGGTGCTGCTCTCGCTCGCGCTCGCGGCCGGCCTGGGCATCGGCGGCTGGGCCATGACGCGCCTGCTGCCGGTTGCCGTGGCCGCTGCGCTGGCCGGCTTCGTCGCACCGTACCTCAAGGTCTCCCGGGACCGTGCCGCGCGACTGGCGAAATTCGAGGAGCAGATGCCGGAGGCGATCGACGTGATGAAGCGGGCGCTCAAGGCGGGGCACCCCTTCAGCCAGTCGCTCAAGCTCGTGGCGGAGGACATGGACGAGCCCATCGCGCACGAATTCGACCTCACCTTCGCCGACGTCAACTACGGCAACGACGTGCGCCGGGCCATGCTCGGGCTGCTCGAACGCGTCCCCAGCGTGACCGTCATGGCGCTCGTGACCTCGGTGCTGGTCCAGAAGGAAACGGGCGGCAACCTCGCCGAGATCCTCGACCAGATCAGCTCCGTCATACGGGCCCGTTTCAAGTTTTACCGCCGGGTGCGGACCCTGTCGGCGGAGGGCCGGCTCTCGGCGTGGATCCTCTCCCTGGTGCCCCTGGTGCTGTTCGTCGTCATCTGGTTCACGACGCCGACTTACCTCCCGCGCCTGATCGAGGACCCGGACGGGCACGGGCTGATCTTCGCGGCCGTCGGCTTGTGCATCGTCGGCATCCTGTGGATACGTCGCATCATCCGCATCGAAGTCTGAGCGGGACCTCAACATGGAAACACTACTCGAAGTCCTGCGCGCCACCCTCGGCGACAACGCGCTCACGAGCACGGTCTTCGTGGGCCTCGCGGCGGTCGCCGTCTTCGTGTTCAGCCTCGGCGTGTCCGCGATCGTCCTGGGGCTGGCCGACCCGATGCGCCGACGCCTCAATCGACTGGCCGGCGTGGAGCGCGATGACACCTCGCGCGCGGACTCAGTGGCGGCCCTGCTTCAGCCGTTGTCGGCGTACATTCTGCCGAAGAAGGACTGGGATCGCTCGCAGGTCGGCCGACAGCTGGTGCACGCCGGCTACCGTTCGCCGCATTCGGTGACCTTCTATTACGCGGCGCGCGCCTTGCTGCTGATCGTGCTGCCGGCCGCGGTGCTGATCGCATCCTACTGGATGCCCGAGGTACCGACGGCGAAGATCCTTTTCTACACGGCCGTGGCAGCCTTCGTCGGTTCGATCATCCCCGGGGCGCTGCTCGACCGCCTGGTTGCGAGGCGCAAGCGGGCCCTGCGGGTTGCGTTCCCCGATGCGCTCGACCTGCTGGTGGTCTGCGTGGAATCGGGACTCGGGCTCGCGCCGGCGCTGCAGCGGGTGGCGGACGAGCTGGCGGTGAGCCACCCGGAGCTTGGCGCCGAGCTCATGCTGGTCAACGCGGAGGTTCGCGCCGGGGTGGAACGCTCACAGGCGCTCAAGAACCTGGCCGATCGCACGGGCTTGGAGGACATCCGCGGGCTGGTCGCACTGCTCACCCAGACCATGCGCTTCGGCACGAGTGTCGCCGATGCGCTGCGGGTCTACTCCGAGGAGTTCCGCGACAAACGCATGCAGGCGGCTGAGGAACAGGCGGCCAAGATCGGTACGAAGATGATCTTCCCGCTGGTCTTCTGCATGTTCCCTGCCTTCTTCCTGGTGGCCATCGGCCCGGCCGTCCTGCGCCTTATCGATGTCTTCGGGCAGATGGCGAAGTGAGCGAATCATGAGCCGCACGGATCGAGCCTGTGGGTTGACGGTGATCGCCAGGGCGCTCGGCCCCGCGATCCTGGGGGTCCTGCTCGCAGGCTGCGCAACCGAGCCTGACAAGCCGGTCGTGGCGGAGTCCGACGAGCTGTACTCGGGACAGCCACGCGCAGTCTACGGAACGGAATTTCCGGCGGGTTCCGCTGCCGAGGCGGCTCTGCGCGGCGACATCGCGCTGGCCAAGGGCGACTTCGACCGGGCCCTCTACTTCTACGTCGAGGCCGTCAGGCTCGAGCCGGAACACGTGCCGACGTTGCTCAAGATCGGAGCCGTCCACAGGCGGCGCGGCGACGACGACCGCGCGCTCGCTTCCTACCGACGCGTGCTGGCCATCGAGCCCGATAACGCACACGCACTGGAGGGCGCAGGCCTAGTGCTCCTGGATCGTCGGGCTCACGACGCGGCCCGCGATCTGCTGGACCGCGCCGTCGCGCGGGACCCGGGCCGCTGGCGAGCCTACGAAGGCCTCGGCGTGCTGGCCGACTTGCGCGGCGACCACGAGCAGGCAATCGAGAACTACGCGGCAGCCCTGAAGGTGCAGCCGGGCCAGGCTTCCCTGTACAGCAACCGCGGCTATTCCCGTTACCTGGCGGGTGATCTGCCGGGCGCAGAGGCGGACTTCCGGGCCGCGCTGCACGTCGACCCACGATTCGAGCGTGCCTGGCGCAACCTGGGGCTCGTGCACGTCCGTCAGCAGCGTTTCGAAGAGGCGCTCAAGTCATTCGAGCGCGTCGAGGACCGGGCAGCCGCGCTGAACGACGTGGGCTACCTTGCGATGCTCGAAGGACACTACGGGATCGCCGAGACCTACCTCAGCGAGGCCTTGGTCGCGTCGCCGACTTACTATCGGGTCGCCGACGAGAACCTCGAGCGCACTCGCCAGCGGCGCGCGCAGGCGGAACTCGCAGCAGCCACGGACACCGGAAAATAGCTGGCGTGTCATCGGGTTCGGCCAGTCGTGCCTCAGCGCATGCGTGGTACGACGCGCATGGGAGCAGTTCGCGTCGGCGTAGAAGTCGAACCACGCGCCGGGTACTCGTCGCGGGTGCGGAAGAACACGTAGGGGAGACCGCCCGGTGCGCCGCAGCCGGTTAACGGTTGGACCCTGGTCTGACGCAGCGCACCGAGCGGTTCCACTACTCCATCGGCCCGGCCGTTCTGACGAGGGCGTGGTACGGAGAGCGGCGCTGGAATAGATTGAAGACAAAAGGCGAGGCTCACGGCAGGGACAAAGCCACGGTGTTCAACCTGCTGTCATGGTGGCACGGCAAGCGCGTTCAGGCCGAAGTGCGGTGGTCCGGTCGACCGGAGCAGGCCCACCGCGTCACGACCACCATGAAAATTGTCGCGACGGATCGGACCGACGCCAACGAAACGTGTGGAACCCGAACTCTCAGTTGGCGAAGGGCGGGGACCGTGGCGGGAGCCATGGGCGGAGAATGACGGATCAGTGATTCCCTGTCTCCGGATGACCCTAAGCCCTTGACAGGGTTGGCCCGGAGGACCAGGTTGCCGGGGTCTCAGGAGTACGGTTCGGGTCGGATTCGGCTTGTCAGACGCGCAGGTCAAGGCGCTTGAATGCGACGTTGCGGTGACCCCGTCGTTCGCGACCATCTCCAACGGATGGCAAGCGGGGAAGAGGTCAGTGAGACACACGCGCATCATCGTTACTCACTACGGCGGACCAGATGCACTCCGGGTAGTTGAAGAAGAGTGCCCCGAGCCGAAGGATGGTGAGGTGCGGGTAAGAGTGCTGGCGGCAGGCGTCTCCTTGCCCGACGTAATGGCGCGCGAGGGTGTTCATCCCGAAACGCCCCCGCTGCCCTTCACGCCGGGGTGGGATCTGGTTGGCGTGGTCGATCGGCTCGGCGACGGTGTCTCTGGAATCGAGCCAGGCCAGATGGTTGCTGCGCTGCCGATCAGCGGCGCGTACGCGGAGTTCGTCTGCCTGCCGCAACGTGAACTGGTCCCGGTGCCACCTGGGTTGGACGTCGCTGAGGCCGTCAGCCTCGGCCTGAACTACGTCACCGCCTACCAGATGATGCATCGCTCCGTTAAGGTCCGGTCGGGCCAGCGCGTGTTGATACACGGCGCGGCAGGCGGGGTCGGCACGGCGCTGCTGCAGCTCGGGCGCCTCGCCGGGCTGGAAATGTACGGAACCTGCTCATCGAGAGGTACGTCGACCGTTTCCGACCTGGGCGGAATCCCAATTGATTACCAGCATCAGGACTTCGTGAAGGAAGTTCGCCGCCTCACGAGCGAGGGCGTGGACGTCGTCTTTGACCCGATCGGTGGCCCTCACCTCTGGCATTCCCGAGAGGCTCTCCGTCCCGGCGGGACGGTGGTCGGCTATGGCCTCATTTCCTCGATACGTGGGGAGGGACTGGCTTCGGGTCGCCCGGGTCGTCGTCAACGCTTTCGTGGAGCCGCCATCTTCGGCTTGTACATCGCCGGCGGCTGGCTTCTCCCGGGCCGGAAACGGGTGGTCCCCTACAGCATCCAGACGCTCAAACGGCTGAGACCAGACTTGTTTCGACAGGATTGGATTGCCCTGTTGGAGCTTCTTCAGCAGCAGAAGATCAAGCCGCTCATCGCGCAGCGATTTCCTCTCGCCGAGGCAAGACGCGCGCAGGAGTTGCTCGCGAAGGGAGGTGTGATCGGCAAGATCGTGCTCGTGCTCAACGGGCCATCGTCTCAGTCAGGGGCGGCGTAGCAAAGGCCTGCAACGGACCGCACTTCGCGCCGCGCAACGCACACGGAAGGGGGAATCGGGTCACTGCCCCGATCGTCAAACCACAGTCAACCGCTCGAAGTCCGAATCGGCCGTCTCGAGCTCGGCACCGTGCCGGCTGGCACATGCAGCAATCAAGATGTCTGTTGCTGGCACCGATACCCCGGCCGAGCGCGCTCGTTGTGCGAACTGATACGCGCCCGCCCACACCTCGGCGTCGATCGGCCGGCCGGCGTCGATGTGCTGCGGCAGCCGGTGCGCCCACCAGGAGAACCCGCGCTCCCGGCGTTGCGTCCACTCCTCGTCTATCTGCAGGCGCTCGTGGAGGTACCTGAGGGTGACCGCGCCGACATCCCTCGCGGCCGCTGCCGCGACCGGCGTGACGATGCGGTGGTCCACGTGTGCACTCTTCGCCATGGTTCGCTCCTTCGTTGCCCTGGGGTCGGGCCGCATCCGCCGAAATGGCGCGCCACCTTGCCGAGCTGGGCAGGTTGGCAGGGGCAAAGGCCCCTTCTGGATGCACCGTCAATTATACGGATCGCAGGCTCACCATGTGAGCCTGTGACGCAAACGTGCACAACCACCGACTCAGATTGATATGGCACCCACAGTGGCGGTGGATCCGTGCTCGGCCAATCCAACGAGTCGATCGGTTCTAGCCATGTGGCAGTCAGGGACGGAATCGAACCATCGACGCGCGGGTTGACCAATACAGGGTCACATAAAGGACCCCGGCGCGCGGCCGGGGTCGAGACGGGATACCGCTGCGAGACTTGGATGGGCGGCGAGGCGCAATCTCAGTCGTCGAAGCCCGTGCAGGCCGAGTCCACGGTCCCTTTGAAGTTCGTACCAAGGTCCACGCTCGACTCCTTGTCGCCGCACCAGAGGTCCACCCAGTTGTTACCGCTGGCATCGGTCGGCTCGTCGATCGGCCCCAGGTCGATGAGCGTCGAGCGTCGCTGCACGCCGATGCCGTGGTGGGCATTGCCGGTGATGCGATCACTGGTGACCTGGAGCGTAGAGTCATTCAGGCAGAAAACACCGGACTCGCCATTGCCAGTGATCTCATTGCTGTTCATCACGATGGTCGCGCCGAGATAGCCAAGCACGCCGGTCTTTCCGTTGCCGCTGACCTTGGCGCCATTGACGCCGATCACCGCACCCGCCTGCGCCACCACGCCGTGCTCCCGATTGTGGTGGATGTCATTGCCACCGTCGATACTGGCGTGAGAAGTGGACACCAGGATTCCCGTGGCGTTGTTGAAGATCTCCACGTTGCTGATTGTGCCGTCGGAACCGTAGTCCACGTTGATGCCGTGCCCTTCGTTGTCGCTGACCGTGCCACCGTTGACGGTCACGGTCGAGTTATTCTGCGTGAAGATGCCGGCGAAGTGGCTGTACCTGAAGTGGCTGTTGACGACCCGAGCAGAGGCCGCTCGCCCCAGCACCAGTCCCGAGGCACCGGCATACTCGACGGTGTCGTTGACGATTTCCATGTCACCGGCACGTATCAGAATGCCATTGTTGGCCGTGTTCCGTACCATCACATTCCTGACCCCGGCGAAGAACGGACCCTGCAGACGGATGCCGTTGAAGCCGCCCATCACCGTCAGGTCCTCGATGTTCACCGTGTCCTTCGAGATCACGATGGTGTCTATGGTCGAGTTCGGGCCATTCACCGTAGGCTCCGTGCCGGGCTGACCTCGCAGTGTCACGTCGTCGCGGGTGATCGACACGTGCTCGTTACACGTGCCCCGAACGACCACGACCAGCGGCCTGCGAAAATCGCCCTGCTTCAGGGCGTTGGCGATTGTCTGGCCGCGATTGCAGTCGACCGTCATCGTGATGGACTGCGCCGAGGCTGTCGGCAGCAACCCAACCGCGATCAGCGTCAAAGCTGTCGCACGAATGATCCGTTTCATGGTTCGCCTCCTTCCCTACCGGGAGTTCGGCGCACCACGAACGGCGCGTCGTCCGCCCCGTGGATTCAGACTAACAGCGCGCGCCGAACAAGCCATTCGGGCTTTAGGCAGTGCTTTCTGTGCCGGCGCGCACGGCAGAAAGTGGCGACGGTAGGCGGGGAGCGCGGTGACGATTACCCACCCACTTCTCGATAGTCCGCGGGTGATACCCGGAACTGCATGCAAATCATGGAGTTGGAAGTGGTGTGCAGGGACGGAATCGAACGATCGACACGCGGATTTTCAGTACGACGGAAAGCCAGGTTCGGTGCGAGCAAGCCGAAGGTCCGGAACCAGTCTTCGCGTGGCCGACCGAACCGCTAGTCGCGACCGAACCTCTTCCGAACCGTGCTCCGAGTGGCGCCCCGCGGGGCCGACGAGCCTCGCGCATCGCTGCCAGGGCCCACCCCGGGTGACCTGCCGCGACACACGATCATTTCGGCACCGTCACGTTGAACTTGATCGCCGCGAGCTGCTCTGGCGACTCGCCGATCTTTTGCAGGAACGGTAGCCAGCGCGGGTCGTCGTGGAGGTTTGCAAACAGCGGTTCAGCCACGATTTCCGACAGACCCGAGTCCTTGTACTCCACTGCCTTGTCCAGCCATGCGAAGGCACGATCAACCTCGCCGCGGTAGGCCAGCACGTAGGCGATGTTGTACGCCCAGCCTTGCTCGTGCTCTTTGAACAACACCTGCAGCGCCGCATCGGATTCGGCTTTCCGGCTCAGAGCGTGATATGCCATCACTTGGCCGAGCAACCGGAAGACCTCGGACGGCTCCCTCTGCATCGCCTTCAGCGAGGCCTGTGCCTCGCCCTTGAGCAGCAGTGCCACACCAGTCAGAAAATGGGCGGCAATGTAATCCGGGCTAAGCCGCACGGCGGCGCCGAACGAGGCGATGGCCGCATCCCAATGTCCAGCCCAAAGACAGCTGTTGCCTAAGGCGACATGCCATCGGGGGTTCAGAGGGTCGCGGGCAGTCATGTATTCACCGAGCAAGACGGCCTCGTCGGGCCGTCCAAGGCTTTCCAGGAGCCCGGCGGAGCTTCGAATAATTTCCTCGTTGGCTGGTTCCAGCTCCAGCGCCCGCTCCAAGTGCCGTGCTGCGGCCGCCAAATCCTTGTCAAAGGCCATCGAGACCCAACCGAGCGTGGCGTTTGCCAATGCGTAGTTCGGATTGATGACCAGCGCCTTCTCAGCAGCCTCGCGGGCCAATTGATACCCTTCGTCAATCGGCCGCAGACCTTTGTCAGCCTCGCGATAGTAGTTGACAGCCAGTCCGTTCCAGGCGGCGGCGTAGTCAGGGGCTATCGCTAGTGCCTGCTCGTACAGCGTATTGGCCTGCCGAAAGTCTGCCGCGGTGGATTGGCGGCCCAAGTGGCGCGCCTGCAAGTACAGCGAGTAGGCCTCGGGGTTGATTTCCCGTGCATTTGGCGCCTCACCCAGCAAGGTCACTTTCAGGCGTGCCACCACTGCGGCGGCGATTTCATCCTGGATGGCGAAAATATCGTTCAGTTCCCGGTCCCAAGTCTCGGACCACAGGTGCGTGTCCGAGCGCGCCTCGATCAACTGAGCAGTGATGCGCACTCGGTTGCCGGATTTGCGCACCGAGCCCTCCAGAATATGCGCCACGTTCAAACGCCGCGCGATCTCGGGGATCTCCAGTTTCTGGCCCTTGAACGAAAACGCGGACGATCGCGAGATCACGCGCAAGTCGGGAATTTTCGCCAGCAGGTTCAGCAATTCCTCGGCGATGCCGTCGGAGAAATACTCCTGGTCCTTAGTCGGGGACATGTCCACGAACGGCAGCACCGCGATCGACTTCTCGCCGTAGGATTCGACCACGGCCTCGATGCGGCCCTCCGTGCGTGCCGCGTCCGTCCGCTCCGCCTCTCGCTGCGGCGCCAACACGAACTTGTCGAAGGCGAAGTAGCCGAGCGCGAGCGCCAGCACCACCATGACCACGCGATCGAGCTTCCTCCCGGTCTGCGGTGTAATCGACTGGCTGCGATCGACGTCGCCCTCGCGCTTCAGGCCTTCGGGCGTGAGTTCAAAGGCCCACGCGAAAATCAGGATCGGAAGCAGGCCAATGGCCAACGCCACGACGACGACGCGGAGCACCGTCTCGCCAAAGCCGAAGAGTGGGAACAGGGTCTGGGCGACTTGGATAAGCAACCACGCACCCGCGACGTAGACCGCGCCGACGCGCAGCACGTTGCGACGCCTGAGCTCGGCGATGAAAGACATCACCGTCGTTACGCCTCCCTCTGAGGACCGATGATGTCGAAAGCGCGGGCGATTGTCGACCAGGACCGCCCACGGTATGTCGGCCAATGGTCGATCGCGGGTTGCACGACCGCTCTCGGCGATCGGCATTGGGGCCGGTCTTCGCCGCCTCACCCGCTTCTGGTTGGCCGCTATCCGGTGCCTCTGTATCGCACTAGCTGTTGTTCGAAACGGCTTGCGTCAAGGACGTGTGCATCCTTGCATTGCGGGACGCTGCCGCTCGATCCCGCTGCCCTGCTGATCGTTGGCCCCGAATGCATCGACTGACCGGGACCGGCGGTCGAGCATTGCCCGCAATCGCACGTGGCCGGGCTGCGACGTTTGATGACATTTTTTGGCTCACTTTATTGTTCATTCAATCATGTTCAATGGATTAGACGCGGCCGTCGACGCGCGGTCACGCTCGCAGCGCCCACGCGTGCACCCAGCCGCGAGCAGGGCGCCGACCGTGCGGCGAAGTCATTCTCCTCGCGCCCCGGGGCGACAGGCGGGGGCCCGCCAGTGGGGGAGCCATCGCCGGGGCCCGACTGCCCCTCAGCGGGCCACTCCGGGGCGACTCGGGGCCCGCCGCAAACCGCCCGCCGCGGCGCGTCGCCCGGCTCAGCTGGCGCAGTTCCAGCGGAATCGGCGGTCGTCCATGTCTTGACTTGAGGCGCCAGAACAGGCGCCAGCCTGCTCGGTGCCAGCGGATCAGCGTCTCGGGCCGAATCACGGCCAGGGCATCGCGCCAATCGAAGAGCCGGGAAAGCACCGCCAGCGACACCCGCGTCGCGGCGTCGACGCGCCTTGGCCTGAGCGACAACACAACGAGGCCCGCCAGGTCGGCAAGTAACCGAAGGACGATTCGAGCCAACGCGATCACGCTGCGATCATGCCATAGCTCGGCGAAGGTCCCGCAACGGGGTCAGTTCGTCCCGGATCTAATATTTGCGGAGCACAGCCGTCGATCAGGTGCTCTTCCGGCACGGGAGCCGGCAACACAATCGATTCGCCGGATCCCTGTTTCATATGCCAGTGCCTTTCATGCCGCTCCCTCCCCGCTCATTGCTCCTTCGACGAATTAAGCTGACAACACCGTCACGTGAGATGCGCTGAATCCATGACGTCCAGTTGGGCTGAATAAGTCGGGGGCGCGACGTTAATTGGCTGGCGGCGTTCCCGGCCCAGTCGCGGGCAACCCCTCGAGGCCGGTCTCCTTGAGCAACGCCTGCATCCGCGGGTGAGCGATCACCTGTTGGATCTCCGGCAGGAAACGAGCTATGGCCAACAAGTCGGCGGACGCGACCGTGCGCTCCAGCCAGTAGAGCCCGCTGTCGACCTCGCCAATCATGAAACTCGCGCCGCTGACAAAGACCTCGAAGCCTGCACCGGGTGGAATCTTCGAGCCGACGCCGGCGAGAAGGTCGCGCGCACCGCGCTGATCGCCCTGCGCAAAGAGGACACGTGCCCGAAGAATCTGCACCAGCAGTTCCGCTCGCGGACCGAGCGCAGCGCACCGCTCGACCCAGAGTTCCGCCTCGTCGATGCGGCCGACCCGCAGCAGCACGTCGAGGCCAGTCCACCAGAGGAATGGCGTGAACCCAAGTTCGCCGAGTTGGACGGCGCGTCGCATCATGCTCTCGGCGTCGCCGTAGCGCCCGAGGTTCACGAGCACCGAGGCCGCGTTTGCGTAGTACGACTGCGACAAAGGGTCGAGCGCCAGTGCCTGCTTGAAAGCGGCGTTGGCCTCCTCCAGGCTGCCCAACGCGGTCAAGGCCATTCCCAGCCACTCGTACCCCATCGCTGAGCTCGGATTCAGGGCCACGGCCCGGCGTGCCTCTTCTTCGGCGAGCCTCCAACGCCGCTCATGCCAGAGGATGTGCGACAGCGCCGCATGCCCTTCGGCCGACGTCGGAGCGCTCGCCAGCGCGCGCCGGGCAGCATCGGTCGCCCTCGCGTACGCGGCCTCACGATCCCGCACCTGGTGAATCTCGTGGCGCAGCACTGCGGTCTCGGCCAGCGAGGCCCACGCGTCGCCGAACGAAGGATCGTGCTCGACCGCACGCTCGAACAACGCCTCGGCGCGTGCGAGGTTCTCATTGTTCCAGGACCACATCTCGTACCGGCCGCGCAGGTACAGCTCATAGGCTTCGGGGTCGATTGCGTTGCGCGTCGAACCAGCGAGCGCGCCGCCGGCGGCTGACGGTTGCCCGCTGAGCAATGTGGCCTGCAGCTGCCGCACTACCGCGCTGGAGATCTCGTCCTGGATTGCAAACACGTCCGAGAGCTCGCGGTCGTAGCTCTGGGACCACAGGTGCGAGCTGTCCGCAGCCCGGACGAGTTGGGCCGTAATGCGTACTCGATTCCCGGACTTTCGCACGCTGCCCTCGAGCACATGCGCAACACCCAGCTTCCTCGCGATGGTCGCGATGTCCACCTCCTTGCCTTTGAATGAGAACGACGACGTGCGCGCGATCACGCGCAGCTCCGGCACCTGGGCCAGGAGGTTCAGCAGCTCCTCCGAGATGCCGTCCGCGAAGTACTCCTGCTCCTTGTCCGCGCTCATGTTCACGAACGGGAGCACGGCGATGGAACGGTCGGTCGCAGCGGCAGCGGCGGTCGTGGACGCGGTCGCAGACTGCGCAACAATCGGCGACTCCGGCGTCGCGCTCATGTGCTGGTAACGCCATAACAGGCCGCCGCCGAGCAGGAACAACATAGTCAGGATCGCGAACTCGGTCCGGGTGACGCGCCGCTCGCCGCGGTCGCCGTGGTAGCAGGCGAGAACGAGGACTATCGGGAGTCCGATCAGCAGGACGAGTGCCGCGACCTGCTTGGTCGCGTCGGGCCAGTGGAAGGCATCCGCGAGGAAGCCGATTCCCTGCAGCAGCGCCCACGCGCCGGCGGCGTAGGCGACGCCCCACTGCACCACCTTGCGGCGGCGCAGTCGGGCCCACGTGCCCTCACCCCCAACCTCGGTCGGCGTGTCGGTCACTTACCTCCCCCTCAGGGGCCGAGTCTAGCGGGAGTGCGGCAGCGTGAGGAACCGCCACGCCCCACCGAGCCTATCCCGAACCGGAGGCGTGAAAACCTGACCCGCGATCTGGAGGGCCGATCTGGTTCAACGGCTTAGGCGCATCGCGACCGAACTCTTTCCGAACCGGGCGGCCGAACGCAGCCGCGGCGGGTCGGCGCTAGCGTCACAAGTCGCCGCCCGCCAGGATCCGTCGAGCGGTTTACTTCGCCTGTTGCGCTTGCGATCCCGTCCATGTCCACGCAGCGATCTTCCAGCCGCCCGTGGCTTTTCGCAGGGCGAACGTCATGTGCGCGGGCTCATTCATCGCGACTCCATTCTGCTTGTACGAGTACACAGCGGCGATCGCGACGTAGGCGTTGTCAGCCGTGGAGTCGGTCAGGCTCACCTTGCCGAGCGTGACCTGCTGATCGGTCATGCCTGCACTCTTGTCGTGGGTGTCCAGGTCCTTGGCCCACGCTTTGAACGCGCCGGGACCCTGCCATAGATACGGCGGCACCTCGTCGACGATGGTGACACCGGTCGACAGGTTCGCCGCCTCGGCAGCGGCGGAATCGCCCTTGTTGAAGCTGTCGACGAACTGATGAATGGGTGCCAGCAGTTCGGCCTCCGGAGTCGCCGCACCCGCGGTGGCAACCAGACCCATTGAGCACAGAAGCGCCACCATTAGATGTTTCATGTTCTCTCTTCCCCTGTTTCCATCAGTATGTGATCGGCAGTTCGCGGAGTCTGCGCCGGAGGGCAGCGGTGTCAACAGGCGTCCAGGGGATTCTCGTTCAGCGACCGAACCGCCCCGCTCGACCGAGCCTATCCCGAGTCTGGCACGCGAAAACGTGCCGAACTTGACCGCTGGACCATGCCGGTCGACGGCTTGCGCACATCGCGACCGAACCCTTTCCGAACCGCGCGCCGGAAGGGGCCCGCCGGGTCCGGCTTCCGTCGCCCGCGACGAGGCCACGACGCGCCCCCAGTTCGGCTGCGCGGGGTCGGGGACGTGGGAATCCGGAAACCTGGCGAACCTGGAAACCTGAGAGCCCGCGTGCTGCGGAGGCAGGCTTTCAGTTTTTCATAATTTTCAGGTTCCTCACCGCGTCCGATCTCGTCGCCCGGCGACGCAGGGAGGTAGTTGCACGGGCGAGTTCGAGGCGATCGCGATTGCGGGGACGACTCGCAGCCGCGCAGTTTCGATGCTACGACTCCGGCGCGCTGGACTCGTTTCGCGGTTGGCTCCACTCGTGTGGCACCGTTTACAAAGGTCGTCCCCACATGACTAACGCAGCCGGCTGCGAAGGACCGCCCGCGCGCTTCGACAGCCAAGTGCGGAGCGATGAGTCGTAGGCCCAATAGTTGCTGGCGCTTGTCGTAGCCAGACCTTCGTATTCACCATTAAGGTAGGCGTACGTTTCATTGCAGCCTCCGATGATGAGGGTGACGTCGTAGACATTGAATGCCCCGTCCAGATGAGGCGCCAGTGTCCCATTGCCGGTACAGGCCGAATGCGCGCTCTGAAAGAACAAGCGCCCCGTACCATCGACGTTCATGATCACGTCGCCGTCGGACGCGAATTCCGCGAGCTCCTCCTCGTACTGGCCGGCCACGTTCTGTAGCCTGGCCGGTAGCACGTAGAAGTTGTCCCACGACTGCAAGTCCAGCAACCAGGTCCCGATCGCGTCATTCACGTCTACCTGGATCTCGCCCTGGATGCCGTCGGAATCGACTGCAATGCGGACTTCACCAAACACGTTGTTACCGCATAATCCGACGACGTCACGGGGGGGGGCGCACCCCTGGGCGACGATGACGCCAGTTCCAGATGCCCGGTTCCCCTGCACTTCGAGGTTGCCGACAAACTGTGCGGAACTTTCGGGCCTGGTTAGTTGGACTGTGCCATCCGAGTGATAGGGACCCCCGACATATAGTCGAACCGCGCCGTCGACGGTGAGTAGCGCGTCGCCGAAGTATTCCGCATCGCCAATCTTCACCGATCCAACGAAGCGTCCATGCAACGACTCAGCGGCGTAAGGTGGCACCGGTCCTGGGGCGGGCGGTGGCACCGGTCCTGGGGCGGGTGGCGGCACCGGTCCTGGGGCGGGTGGGGGCACGGGTCCCGCGGAGGTTGGTCCAGGGTTCTTATCGCCGCCGTTTCCGCCGCACCCAGCCAGGGCCTGGGCCAACAGAAGGCTGAGCAAGCAAACCTCCATCGACCGCTTGTTTGCGAGTGGACTCTTGCGTACCCGGCGCTCGTTCGACATGGTCCACCTCTATGACGCGAAATGGGGGGCACTGCGATTCCGGGCGAACGCTGCTGCAAAGGCCGCTGACAGTCCATCACGGCACGCTCAGCAATTTGCCAAATATTTCTCCTTCGCTTAGGCGCTGAAATCACAGCGAAATCTGCGAGATGTCCCCCAAGGCCGACATCGCCGCAAGGAACGACATCCAGCCCCCGGAAAGTTCGCTCGAAGCCTGCGTCGGCCGCAAGCGACCGATCACGCCGCC
>Ga0316600_10000766_pt1 | contig 14998 bp, 12 predicted proteins | sample OWC_soil_day5_CT_FD_207652 | JGI IMG/M metagenome (GOLD analysis project Ga0316600, IMG submission 207652) | Wetland soil microbial communities from Old Woman Creek delta, Ohio, United States - OWC_soil_day5_CT | ecosystem: Environmental > Terrestrial > Soil > Wetlands | place: USA: Ohio... | reverse complement strand
CTGAGGCAGCTTTAAAGGCAGCTAAGGCTCATGGCGTAACTGTATCCGTTGACTTAAACTTCCGTAAGAAATTATGGTCTTCTGAGAAAGCTCAGAAGGTTATGACTAACTTAATGCAGTATGTTGACGTATGTATCGGTAACGAAGAAGATGCAGAGAAAGTACTTGGCTTCAAGCCAGGCAACACTGATGTCACTTCCGGAGAACTGGAATTACAGGGATATGTTGATATCTTCAATCAGATGGTTGACAAGTTCAACTTTAAATATGTAATCAGCTCTTTACGTGAAAGCCATTCCGCTTCCGATAACGGCTGGTCTGCATGTATTATGGATGGAGCTACCCGTGAATTCTATCACTCCAGAAAGTATCATATCACACCAATCGTAGACCGTGTAGGCGGCGGAGATTCCTTCGCAGCAGGCGTAATCTGCGGTATGGCTGATAAGAAAGATTTCAAGGCTGCTCTGGAATATGCAGTAGCTGCTTCCGCATTAAAGCACACCATTCCTGGCGACTTTAACCTTGTATCCAGAGAAGATGTTGACAGCCTTGCTGGCGGTGACGGATCAGGACGTGTTCAGAGATAATCAGGCTGAACTGTTTACGGCAGTAGATATGACTGCCTCTAACTGAACGAGGAAAGACATCGGGGGTCATTATGCATGACCCCCTTTTTTAGAATCTATGGAGGAACGATCAAGATGAGTGACAGACCATTTGATTTATTAAGCCTGGGAGAATTGCTTTTACGTCTGTCTCCGGACGGAGTGGAAAGACTGGTCCGGGGAGATTCCTTTCAGAAACAGGTTGGTGGAGCAGAGTTAAACGTTGCGGTAGGAGCGGCTCTTTTAGGGCTTCATACCGGTGTGGTTACCCAGCTTCCTGCCAATGATATGGGAAATTTTGTAAAGAACAAAGTGCGTTCCTATGGAATCAGTGATGATTATTTTGTTTATGATAACAGCTCCAATGCCAGACTTGGACTTTATTATTACGAATATGGTGCATATCCGAGAAAACCCAAGGTAATTTACGACAGAAAGAACAGCTCTTTCTATAATATCAGTGAAGCCTCTTTTCCAGAGGACATGTACAAAGCAACCACCTGCTTTCATACCACCGGCATTACCCTTGCTCTGTGTGAGAATACCAGAAAGACTGCCATTGATATGATACGCAAATTCAAAGAGAGCGGCACCATCATTTCTTTTGATGTAAATTTCCGCGGTAATTTATGGACCGGAGAGGAAGCAAGAGCCTGCATCGAGCAGATCCTTCCCTTTGTGGACATTTTCTTCTGCTCAGAAGATACAGCAAGGCTGACCTTCAAAAAAGAAGGAACAGCCAAAGAGATGATGAAGAGCTTTACAAAAGATTATCCCATTTCCATCGTGGCTTCTACGCAGAGAATCGTACATAGTCCGAAGAGCCATACGTTCGGTTCCATTATTTACGATGCTGCAAGAAACGAATATTATGAGGAAGAACCATACCATAATATTGATGTTGTTGACCGGATAGGAAGCGGAGATGCTTATATAGCAGGTGCGCTTTATGGCCTTTTAAGCACTGGTGGTGACTGCATGAAAGCAGTTCAGTACGGCAATGCCACTGCGGCTTTAAAGAACACCATACCAGGTGATCTTCCAACCTCTGATTTAAGCGAAGTGAATACTGTAATTCGGGAACATAATGATAAGGGACCTCAAAGCGAGATGAGCAGGTAGGGTAATTAGATCCATTGACAGGCGGAACGGGATAATGAAAATCCTGCTCCGCCTGATTTAATATTATAGTGATCATCCTACAATAAATTTAAACCTTTAAATGAAATAATAGGTTCTGAATCATATAAAAATAAATTTATAATGCATAATTGACAAAATAAAAATTATATTATATAGTTAGATTAGTTAATATGTGTAATAAAATTCTATAATTTATAATTTAAACGTTTAAATAACGCTTAAGCTAAAAGATTCTATATCATCTTTTAGCTTATCTTAAACTCACTGGTTTAAACGATTAAATAAAAAATAATCTGGAGGGAAAATTTTATGAGAAGGAAGAAATTATGGGGATTACTTTTTCTGACAGCGGCTGCAGTGGGAATGCTGGCCGGTTGCAGCACAAAGGGAGGAGAGACAGCAGGGGGTGCAAAAAAAGACGGAGGGCAGAAGGTTACCATCGCTGTATGGAATGAACCCAATAAGGATGACGCGCTGAATATGTATGCCCAGGCAGAAAAGGCAACCGGTATTAAAGTAGAAGTAACGGTGATTCCGGAAAGCGACTATTCTTCCAAACTAAATCAGATGGTTTCAACAGGAGATAATTCTGCTGACATCTATGTGATCTGGGAGAATGATATTGCCAATTTTGCCAAGGCAAAAGGAATCATTCCCATGGATGATTACCTGAAAAATTCATCCGTTAAAACAGGAGATTTTATTGACGCAGTTTCCACACTGTCTGCCGGACTTGGAGGTACATACGGTCTGCCATGGTGCGCTGCGACAGAGCTTCTTTTCTATAATAAAGATATGTTTGATGCTGCCGGAATTTCTTATCCAGATAACAACTGGTCCTATGAGGATTATAAGTCCGCTGCAGAAAAGCTGACCCAAAAGGCGGCTGACGGTACAACGAAACAGTATGGCTGTACACTTCCCAATACCCAGACCTGGTGGGCGGGAATTGGCGGTGCAGGCGATCAGGTATATGACCCTTCCAAGGGGCAGCTGGTCATTGGAGACGGAGCGGTATCCTTTGTCTCAGATGTGGCAGCTATGGCAAAAAACGGGGTGATGCCGGAACCATCTTCCGATACGGCAGATTTATTTGCTTCTGGCAAGGCGGCTATGAGCTGGCAGGGAAGCTGGAATATCGGAACTTATGGTAGCAGTCTACCTTTCCAGTGGGATATTGCTACCATACCTACAGATAAGGTAAAATACAATACCCTTCATACTGGCTTTTACAGCATTAACGCAAAAAGTAAGAACAAGGATGCCGCATTTAAGGTAATTGAATATCTGATGGGAGAAGAGGGGCAGGCCATTAACTCAAAGTCCAGCGGCAATCCATCTGCCATCAAATCCATTGCTGAGAAAGGTGCATGGAAGGTGGAAAGTGCCACTACCATCAAAAACTGGGATGCAATGACCGATTCATTAAAAGCCGGGGTTTTCGGATATACCTGTCTTCCCTCCGGAGTTACCAACAATGCAGTCAGCGAATTTAATGCGGCGGTACTTGGCCAGAAGACACCCGAAGAAGCTGTTAAAAAAGCTGATGCCTATGCCCGGGAAACCATTGGTTATTAGACGGTAAGCTGGAAGGAAAGTGAATGATGATGGAAAAACAAAGCAGTAAGACGGCGAAGAAGAAAAAGCTTATGAATCATTTGACAGCCTATGCTTTCTGCGCTCCGTGGATGATCGGATTTGTATGCTTCACCCTGTTTCCCATTGCCTTTTTATTTGCTGTCAGTCTGACAAACCGGAAGCTTAATGGTGTTTCCCGGTTTATAGGTCTGACCAATTATGTAACTATGTTTCAAAGTGCCACGTTTTGGAATTCCATTCGTGTTACCTTGTTTTTCACAATTGTTATGATGATTGTAACTACTGTATGGGCAGTGGTAATGGCCCTGCTGCTAAATTACAGACAAAGGCTCAATGGTCTCTTTCAGTTTTGTTATTTTCTACCGTCGGTCATTCCGACGGTAGCACTTGCCTATACGTTCCGAACCATATTCGGAAAGGAAGCAGGGCTTTTAAATGGGATTATTTCTGCATTAACCGGAAAGAATGTGATGATTAACTGGCTGTACGACAGCCGTACCGTCTATCTGGCTCTGTTTTTTATCACCCTGTTTACGTACAACACTGGACAAATGATGCTGATATTCCGATCTGGTTTAAATGATGTGCCCAGAGAGCTTTATGAGGCATGTGAAATCGATGGAGCCAGCCCGTTAAAAAAATTCGTTGGGATTACCCTTCCCATGATATCACCCATTATTCTGTTTAATGCGGTAATGGGTTGTATCAGTGCATTGAATGGCTCATTTGCTCTTTTATATCCACTGACTGGAGAAAATGGTGATCCAAACGGAATGTCACAGGTGCTCAGCCTTCTGATCTATAAAGAAGCGTTCAGCAATATGAAGGTAGGATATGCCTGTGCCATGTCTGTCATACTTTTTCTGATTGCGTGTTGCTTTGGCATCGGAATATTTGCAATCTCAAAAAAGATTGTTTACTATGAAAATTAAAGGGGGAGAGACATGAAATCGGCAAAAACGAAAAAAAGAGCCAGCCGGATTCTGGTTTTTATAATGAAAATTCTGGTTGGGATAATCATGTTTTCTCCGATTATCTGGGTGATTACCGGTTCCTTTAAAACCTTAACAGAATTTACTTCATCATCTGGTATTTTCCCTCAAAAAGAGACCTTAGAAAACTATAAGTATATTTTTTATCACTCCAATTATGTGCTTTATGTCAGAAACACAGTTCTTCTGATGGCTGGTACCACGGCAGGAACTTTAATTTCCTCCTCACTGGTTGCCTATCCTCTGGCCAGAATGGAGTTTCCGGGGAAAAATCTGATTTTTTCCCTGATTGTGGGAACAATGATGATTCCCAATATCGCACTCATTGTTCCCCAGTATATCATGTTTGGAAAAGTTGGCTGGCTGGATTCTCTGCTTCCTATGATTGTTCCTGCTTTTTTTGCCTATCCCTATAACGTATTTTTGTTCCGGCAGTTTTTCCGTTCCATACCAAAGGAACTGGATGAGGCTGCTACCATGGATGGCTGCAGCAGAATCGGTATCTTTTTCCGTGTGCTGATACCTTTATCAAAGTCAACCTTTACCACAATTGGCGTGTTGTCCTGCGTCTTCTGGTGGAATGAACTGACCCAGCCGGTTTTTTACATAAACAGTGATAAATGGAGGACTCTGACCATTGCACTTATGACTACATTTATGTATACTTCAGGTAATGCGTTTGTAATAAACTGGCCTTCCATAATGGCTGCTTCCACGCTGATGATTCTGCCTCCCATGCTGCTTTATCTGTTTGGATCCAGATTTTTAGTGGAAGGAATTAAAACGTCCGGGCTGAAGGGCTAAACTGGGAAAAGGAAAGAGAGAGTAGAGAATACATGACACTAAAGGAAATTGCATCAATGGCAGGAGTTTCCGTGGCAACGGTATCGTATGTATTAAATAATACGGCACAGGTCAGTGATGAAACCAGAAAAAAGGTAGAGAAAATTATTAAGGAAACCGGTTATCGGTCCAATATCCTGGCAAAGAGCTTAAGAAGGAATGAATCCTTTCTGGTAGGAGTGATTGTAGAGGATGTAACAGTATGGCATACGGCTTATATTATTGACGGAATTAATGAGATTGCAGAAGCTAGAGGTTATAACACCATACTGAGCAATTTAAGGCTGTTAAATAAAATTGAGTCCCAGTTCGATCACATTTCCAACTATCAGAAGGATATAGATAAGGCACTGGATGTAATGATTGGAATGCAGGTGGACGGCATTATTTATGTAGGCATGCATGACCGGAAAATCAGTCATATCCTGGGCAATATAAAAAAACCGGTGGTTTACTGCTACTGTTACACAGACGGAGAAGGATCATCGGTTCGCTATAGCAATGAAAAGACAGTTTATCATATGACAAAAATGCTCATTGAAAACGGACATAGAGAGTTTGGGGTTATTAATGGATTAAAGGAGTCAGAGCCCGCCGCATTAAGATACAATGGGTTTTTAAAAGCTTTAAACGAGGCCGGTATTACTATGAAAGAGGAAAATATAACCTGTGGAAACTGGAAGTACCGGGAAGGAAAAGAAGCTGCGAAGAAACTATTGAATAAAAGTGGTCACCCCACGGCTATTGTAGCGATGAATGATGACATGGCAGTGGGGGTCTGTGATGCAGCAAGAGAGCTGGGACTGAAGGTACCTGATGATGTTTCTGTCACTGGCTTTGACAACTCCGATATTATTCAATACGTAACGCCAAGAATTACAACCGTGGATCGGCCTTTGCAGGAGATGGGCTACCGCGCTATGGAGCTGCTGCTTGAAAATGTAAGCGGAGTCAGCGTTGGAGATGTGAGCATTACACTTCCCTGTACTCTGATTGAGGGGGAGTCGGTAAAAAAACTGAATCAGGAAAATAGATAGCAGAGCGAGGAAGAGGTATGGTGGGAAATAAACTGACGGGTGCAGATTTAAAACACGTTACAATACAGGATACATTCTGGGGCAAATACATTGATCTGGTGGATGAGGTGATTCTGCCATTTCAATGGGACCTGATTAATGACCGGGTGGAAGGAGCGGAAAAAAGCTACTGCATCAGGAATTTCCGTATTGCAGCCGGGAAGGAGGCAGGAGAGCATAAAGGCATGGTATTTCAGGACACTGATGCGGCAAAATGGCTGGAGGCAGTTGCCTGTTCCCTTAATAAAAACAGAAATGAGAGCCTTGAAGAAGCGGCAGATCAGGCCATTGACCTGATCGCTGCAGCCCAGTGTGAGGACGGATACTTAAACACTTATTATACAATTACCGGAAATAAAAGATGGTCAGACTTATTCGAAGGACATGAGCTTTATACCGCTGGTCATATGATCGAGGCTGCTGTGGCGTATTATGAGGCCACTGGAAAAAGAAAATTTCTCGATGTAATGTGTAAATTTGCAGATCATCTTTGCCTTGTTTTTGGACCGGAGGAAGGTAAAATTCATGGCTATCCGGGGCATCCGGAAGTTGAGCTGGCTCTGGTGAAATTATACCGGGTAACGGAAAACAGAAAGTATCTCTGGCTTGCGGATTATTTTGTAAGAACAAGAGGAGAGAGACCCTGCTATTTTTTAAATGAGGATTGTATTAAGAACGGAAACTATATATTCCCTGAATTTAAAGATTTTGATCTGGATTATAATCAGTCCCATATGCCATTAAGGGAACAGGAGACAGCGGAAGGCCATTGTGTCCGGGCTGTTTATCTTTACAGTGCAATGGCAGACTTAGCTTATGAATATCAGGACGGAGCCCTTACCAGCCAGTGTGAAACCCTGTGGGAAAATATTGTGAATAGGCGGATGTATATAACCGGCAGTATTGGATCAGCCGCCTATGGCGAACGGTTTACAGCAGACTATGACCTTCCCAATGATACCAATTATTCAGAATCCTGTGCGACGGTAGGCCTTGCCATGTTTTCCAACCGGATGTTTCATCTCACCAGAGACGGAAAATACATGGACGTCGTGGAGAAAGCTCTATATAATACCCTTCTTGCAGGAATCGCCATGGATGGAACGCATTTCTTCTACGTAAATCCTCTGGAGGTAGTGCCTGAGGTGGCGAAAAAAAATCCCACATACCGGCATATAAAAACTACCAGACAGCTTTGGTTCGGAGTGGCATGCTGTCCGCCCAATATTGCCAGAACCCTCGCTTCCCTTGGTAATTACATATACGCTTTAAATGAAAGTACGATCTACGTCAATCTTTTTATACGAAGCAGAGTGGAGTGTCAGCTCTCAGGATTTGGCATCTGTGTAAGTCAGGAATGCAATTTTCCTGAAAATGGAACGGTCACTCTTTCCATAAATCCGGAAAAACCAGGAAGCCAGTTTACTCTTGCTGTGCGTATTCCTTCTTACTGCAAGGGATCGGTAATTAAAATCAATGGAAAAGAAGAGACCGGAACCCTGGAAAAAGGGTATCTTTATTTAAAACGAATTTGGGAAATGGATGATAAGGTTGTTATAGAACTGAATGTTCCGTTCCGATACGTCAGATCCAACCCCAGGGTGCGCCATAATATAGGAAAAGTAAGCCTGATGAAGGGACCGGTGGTTTATTGCCTGGAAGAGGCGGATAATGGAAAATATTTATCAGGGGCGGTTATCGATACCAGCGTAGAGCCACAGGAAGAATATGACCATGAGCTCTTAAGAGGCACTCTGTGCGCCAGATTACAGGGAAGCCGTATTGATTATGAAAAGGCAGGAGATTCTCTATATGGAGAGGAAAGGCCGGTTTATAAAAAAACAGAATTGAAAGCAATCCCTTACTTTTGCTGGAACAACCGGGGAGAGGGAGAGATGACTGTCTGGATGAGAGAAAAGGAATAGAAGAAAGCCTGGATCACTTTAGTTGACTGATCCAGGCTTATTATTTTTAGTTTCCGCATTCCACGCTGATTTCGTTAAACTTTTCAAGAATAAAGTTAATATCCAGGCCATTTTTTTCTTCCTCTGCGCAGTCCACAACTGCATTGCCCTGATGCATCATCAGAAGCCTGTTTCCGTAATCCACTGCGTAGCGCAGGTTATGGGTTACCATGATGGTTGTCAGCTGTTTTTCTTTCACAATCTTATCTGTCAGCTGCATGATAATCTCAGCCGTTTTCGGGTCAAGCGCTGCTGTGTGTTCATCAAGAATCAAAAATTCGATGGGAGTCATGGTTGACATCAAAAGCGCCATGGCCTGTCTCTGACCTCCGGATAAAACTCCTACCTTTACGTGAAGTTTGTCTTCCAGTCCAAGACCTAATGTATGAAGCTGTTCTTTGTAATAGCCAATCCGCTGCTTATTGGTTCCGGGAAGTAAATTAAAGGGTTTCCCTTTCGTATCAGCCAGTGCCATATTTTCCATAATGGTCATGTTGGGGCAGGTTCCCATGGCGGGGTTCTGATAGACTCTTCCAATGCGCCGCTGGCGGCGGTATTCGGGCATGTTGGTGATATCGGTGCCGTTAATGAGTATGGACCCGCTGTCCAAAGGAATGCTGCCGCAGATCAGATTTAAAAGAGAAGTCTTTCCGGATCCGTTGCTTCCCACAACAGAAACAAACTGCTGATCCTTTATAGTTAATTGAAAATTGTGGAACAGGCACATTTCATTGACAGTTCCGTGGTTGTAATATTTATGAATATTTTTCAGTTCAATCATGCTTTCACCTTCTTTTCCCTGCCGTTGCTTAATACCAGAATGGCCAGGAATAAAACTGATGTAATTAGTTTTAAGTCTGAAGCTTCCATTCCTAAGTAAATTGCAAAAGATACGCAGGCTTTGTAAATGATAGAGCCTATAATGACAGCAGTGGTTGATTTGACAAATCCGACCCGCTTAAAAAGCTTTGTACCGATAATGACATTGGCAAGCCCGATGACAATAGTTCCGGTTCCCATGCTGATTTCAAAGAAGCCTTTTTGCTGGCAGTATACAGAACCTGCCAGAGCAGCAAGACCATTTGCAATTGCAAGACCCACAATTTTAACCATCCCTCTGTCTTTTGCCAGAGAAGTGACAAGTGTTTCGTTATCCCCAACTGCCCTTAACAGATATCCGGAGCGGGTTTTCAAGTACTGGTCTAAAATAAATTTCACAATGAAAACGATGACTGCCAGAATCACAACCACAGTAACGCCGCTTAGTGACGCCGGAAACAGCCTGTTAACCAGGCTGTTTTCAAAAATGGTGCTCACATTGAAAAATGGAACATTGGCTTTTCCCGCAACTCTTAAATTAACGGAGTACAAAGCAGTCATGACAATAATACCAGACAAAAGATCCCGCACTTTTAATTTTACATGGATAAAACCTGTGATGCACCCGGCCAGAGCTCCGATGGCAAATGCGATAAACAGGGTTGCCAGAGGATTCATACCGGCTAATATAAGTGTAACGGTAACAGCGCCTCCAAGGGGAAACGTCCCATCAACGGAAAGATCGGGAAAATCCAGAATCTTATAGGTGATGTATACGCCCAGCGCCATAATGGCATAAACCAGACCTTCTTCCAAAACGCCAAGTATAATTGACATGATTTAACTTCCTCCACTCAGTTTCTTCTTATTTTGTTCCTTTTGAAATATCAGTAAACATCTGGGCAGCAGAATCGGTCAGTTCCTTTGGTAAGGTAATACCAAGTGTATCAGCAACCTTGGAATTTCCGTAAAATGCCGCATCTTTGATTACTTCAAAATTTAATTCGCTTGCTTTGGCTTCTCCTTTTAATACCTTAGCAGCCATAACACCAGTCTGTTTTCCTAAATCCACATAATCAAGACCCATAGCTGCAAGACAGCCGATTTTTACCTGTTCCACTTCACTTCCGAATACCGGTATGTTTTTCTTGCCTGCTTTGTCAAGGATAAGCGGGAGAGAGCTGACTACGGTATTATCCGTTAAATTGTTAAGGCAGTCAACCTTTTCTAAAAGGCTGTCAGTTGCCAGGGAAATATCAGCAGTAGACGTAACTGCGCCTTCCACAATTTCAAACCCATAATTTGCAGCAGCAGCTTTGTATTCTTTGATGGCTGTCTCTGAGTTTACTTCGCTTGTGCTGTATAAAATTCCGATTTTCTTTGCATCCGGAAGAATCTTGCGGATCATTTCCAACTGTTTTTCAACGGGAAGCTTGTCGCTGGTGCCGGTTATTTCCCCTACCGGAGTTCCGTCTTCTTTAGCAAGTGCAGCAGCTACCGGGTCGGTTACGGCTGTAAAAATAACAGGAACGTTGACTTTTTTAGCCCCGCCGTAGGCAGCCTGTGCCATGGGGGTTGCAATGGCGCAGATCAGATCAGTCTTCTTGGCTAGAAAGTTGTTTACGATCTGGCTTGCAGTTCCACCGTCGGCCTGTGCATTTTCGTAAAGGACAGTTAAGTTCTTTCCTTCCTCAATCCCTTCTGCGGCAAGTCCCTGCAAAAAACCTTCCCGGCAGTTGTCGAGAGAGCCGTGCTCTGCAAACTGGGCTATTCCGATGGTATAAGTTCCTGCTTCGCTTTTTGCAGATGCTGCTGAAGTGGTTTCCTGTGTCTTTTCCGGTGCTTTGCCAGAGGCACATCCGGTGAGAGAAGCAGCGAGTGCTGCAAGTAACATGATTTTTAAAGATTTTTTCATAATAATTCCTCCTAGAATTTATTTTTATTAATAGAATCCCTTTTGTTGCATAAAAAAAGTCCCAAGTATGTTATACACATACTTGAGACGAATCATACAATCCGCGGTGCCACTCAAATTGGCTTACTATAAGCCCTCTTTTCATATACTAACATATATGCCACATCATATAACGGTTGTGGATTCCGTCAGCCCCTACTTCCATTCGGTTCAAGGCTGCCCTCAAAAGTCCATTCAGCTATCTGCACTATACCGCACTCACACCACCGGCGGCTCTCTGAAATACTGCTGGGAAAGCTTACTCTTCTTTTTCAACGGTTTCTTTTATTAATCAATATATTAATGCGTGAAAGGAATTTTGTCAACAGGTAATTAAAAAAACTTTATTTATTTTCCGGGATCTGTGATAGAATAAAAAAAAGATGTGGGATGAAAGGAGAAATTATGAACAGACTGTTAGTTGTGGTGGACATGCAGAAGGATTTTATAGACGGTTCATTGGGGACCAGTCAGGCACAGACAATCGTTGCCAACGTAAAAAAGAAAATCGAAGAATATCAGGCGGCAGGAGACGATGTGATCTTTACTCTTGATACTCATGAACATAACTATATGGATACCCAGGAAGGAAAGAACCTTCCAGTTCTGCACTGCGTGAAGGGAACCGCCGGCTGGGAGCTGGCTGATGTTTTAAAAGAGATTCCAGGCAGACGTTTTGAGAAAAACACCTTTGCCAGCACGGCTGTGGGGGAATATGCAGCATCAGGCAATTATGAATCCATAGAGCTCATCGGTCTGTGCACCGATATCTGCGTTATTTCCAATGCCCTGTTAATCAAGGCTTTTCTTCCGGAGACTCCGGTACTTGTGGATTCTTCCTGCTGCGCGGGAGTAACACCAGAGAGCCATGAAAATGCGCTGAATTCCATGAAGATGTGCCAGGTTACCATTTTATAATTAAGACATAAAAAAAGCAAAAAAACAGATTTGTACACAGCTGTTTTTTTGCTTTTTTGTTGTAATTATCTGCCCAGGCGTTCTAAGTCCTGATAGAAACCGGGGTAGGAGATATTTACGCATTCTGCTCCCTTAATTTCGGTTTCCCCCTCTGCACATAATCCGGCAACAGCGAAGGTCATGGCAATTCTATGATCCAGCTTACTGTCAATCACAGCTCCATGAAGGGGTCTGCCTCCACGGATGATCATTCCATCCTCAGTCTCTGTGACATCGGCGCCCATTGCAGAAAGATTGCGTACCATTACTTCAATGCGGTTGGATTCCTTTACCTTTAATTCCCCTGCATCTCTTATTACGGTTTCCCCCTCTGCAAAGCATGCCATGGCAGCTATGACGGGAAGTTCATCAATTAATGTGGGGATGATGGAACCACCTATTTCCGTTCCGTGAAGAGTACTGGATTTTACAAGAATATCAGCAGTCGGTTCACCGGAATCGGTATTTTTGTTAAGCAGTGTGATGTCCGCACCCATATCCCTGCATACGGAAAGAATTCCGTCTCTGGTTGGATTGATTCCCACATGTTTTAAAAGTAGTTCGGAGCCAGGTACTAAAAGACCTGCTGCAATGAAAAAGGCAGCAGAGGAGATATCTCCAGGAACGACGATTTTATTTCCGTACAATTCCTTTGCAGGCTGTATCGAAGCAGTAGTACCTTCTGTGGATACATCGGCACCAAAGTATTTCAGCATGATTTCAGAATGGTTTCTTGATACATAAGGCTCCGTCACCTTTGTCTCGCCCTCCGCATAAAGACCTGCCAGAAGTATGGCTGATTTTACCTGGGCAGAGGCTACCTTGCTGGTATAATGAATGCCGTAAAGCTTCTTTCCGGTAATGGCAAGCGGCGCACAGCCATTGCCCTCCAGGCTTCTTATGTCTGCGCCCATGTGTGAGAGCGGATCCATGATTCGTTTCATCGGCCGTTTTTTAATGGAGTCATCGCCGGTAAGAGTGACGTCAAATTCCTGGGCAGCCAGAATACCGGATATGAGGCGGGTGGTGGTTCCGCTGTTTCCGCAGTCCAGAATTGTATCCGGTTTTTTTAGCCCGAACAGACCGTTTCCGCGAACAATCACAGAGTTCCCGTTATTTTCAATCCTGATTCCCATTTTTTCAAAGCAGGCAATGGTGGACAGACAGTCAGCGCCCTGAAGGAAATTGGTGATCTCAGTGATTCCCTTTGCCAGAGAACCGAACATAATACTGCGATGGGAAATGGATTTATCACCAGGTATGGATAGTTCTCCCCTGAGAGGGGAGGCTTTTGTAAATTTCATAGGATACCTCTCTTAATTGGATATTAATTCATAATGATAGAGTTCCAGCTGCTTCCAGGCCTGATCCATGGTTTCCTTGTCGTAAAATGCAATGCGCAGAGTTCCTTCTCCGTGCTCCCGGTTATGATTGATTCCGATGTTTCGGATGCTGATCCCTTTGGCAGCCAGGATAACAGAAAGGGTGGAAATGGCACCAACTTCATCTGCCATATCAACGGTAAAGGAATATTCAGGTGCAATGGGTCCGGTTGCTTTTTCAGAAAAAGAATTCCGGTAATCCCTGGAGGTTTCAAACAGCTGGTTAATATAACTGCCATTTTTATTATTTAATTCACCCAGTATCAGATTTAAGGAAGCGATATAGCGCTCCAGAATAAGAGAAAGATTCTTATGGTTTGTCATACAGATCTGTTCCCACATTTCCGGTGAGGAGGAGGCAATTCGCGTTATATCCTTAAATCCTCCGGCTGCAAGCCGTTTCATAAGTCCTTGTTGGTTGTCAGAGTCCTTTACTAAGTTTACCAGACTTGAGGCAACGATATGGGGCAGATGACTGATGGCAGCCGTCACAAAATCGTGCTCATGATAATCTAAAACGATGGGAATGGAACCGATCATCTCTGCAATATGAACGAGACGATTGGTCTGGGCTTTGGTCGTCTGCGCAGTGGGAGTAATGATATAGTAAGCATTTTCCAGCAGATGATCCGTAGAATTTTCATAGCCTGTTTTTTCTGATCCTGCCATTGGGTGGCCGCCCACAAACCATGATTCCATGCCAAGGCGGATCACGGCTTCATGGATGTCGGTTTTGGTGCTCCCCACATCGGTGACGATGGCCCCCGGTTTTAAAAAGGGTTGGATTTTGCTTAAATAATCTGCGTTATATTCTACTGGTGTACAAAGGAATATAAAGTCACATTCCGAAAGCTCTTTTCCAATACCGTCAAGGATGACATCCACGATGCCGTCTTCCTTGGCTTTGTCAAGTCTGGAACGTGTCCGCATATATGCCATTATTTTTGTGTCTGGTGCTTCCCGCTTGATCCCCCGGGCTATGGATCCCCCGATCAGACCAAGCCCGATAAAGGCTATGACTTCATCATTCATTGAAAACCCTCCCTGAAAGTTTTGCGTATGGCTGTAATTGCTTTGTTAATTCTTCAAACTGCTCAAAGGTAAGAGATTGAGGACCATCAGATAATGCACAGGCAGGACAGGGATGAACTTCCACAATCAGACCGTCTGCACCAACTGCAAGGGCTGCCTTTGAGATCGGCTCAATGTAAGCACGTACACCAGTGGCATGACTGGGATCTACAATAATTGGAAGATGGCTCTTAGACCGGATAACCGGAATTGCGCTGATATCCAGGGTATTTCTGGTTGCAGTTTCATATGTGCGGATTCCTCTTTCGCAAAGAACAATGCTTGGATTGCCTTCGGAAGCGATGTATTCTGCTGCATTTAACCACTCATCAATGGTAGCACAGAGACCTCTTTTTAAGAGAACAGGAATTCCTGCTTTACCTGCTTCTTTTAAAAGCTCAAAATTCTGCATGTTTCTTGCGCCGATCTGGATCATATCAACGTATTTTACCGCAGTTTCCAGTGCCCTTAAACTGGTCACCTCACAGATTACATTCAGCCCAGTCGCCTCTCTGGCTTCTTTCATGTATTGTAACCCTTCTTCTTCCAGACCCTGAAATGCGTAGGGGGAAGTTCTTGGCTTGTAAGCG
>Ga0316600_10000765_pt1 | contig 15002 bp, 13 predicted proteins | sample OWC_soil_day5_CT_FD_207652 | JGI IMG/M metagenome (GOLD analysis project Ga0316600, IMG submission 207652) | Wetland soil microbial communities from Old Woman Creek delta, Ohio, United States - OWC_soil_day5_CT | ecosystem: Environmental > Terrestrial > Soil > Wetlands | place: USA: Ohio... | reverse complement strand
GAATTAAAACGGTTGCTGTATACTCGGAAGCGGATCGGGAAAGCCTTCATACCCTTCTGGCAGATGAAGCCATCTGCATCGGACCGGCACCGTCCACTCAGAGCTATTTAAATATGGAACGGATTCTTACTGCTACCGTAGCCATGAAAGCAGACGCAATTCATCCGGGATTTGGATTTCTTTCTGAGAACGCCCGGTTTGCAGAACTCTGTCAGAAATGCAACATTACCTTTATCGGACCAGATGCTGGAATCATCAACAAGATGGGAAATAAATCGGAAGCCAGAAAAACCATGATGGAAGCAGGCGTTCCGGTAGTACCAGGCGGTAAAGAAGCCGTTCATCACGTGGAAGAAGCCAGACAGATGGCAGAGCGGATCGGTTTTCCGGTTATGATCAAGGCATCATCAGGGGGCGGCGGAAAAGGGATGCGTATTTCAAGAGGTACGGAAGACTTTGAAGCCAATTTTAAAAATGCACAGATGGAATCGGTAAAAGGATTTTCTGACGATACCATGTACATTGAGAAATATATTGAAAAGCCAAGACATATTGAATTTCAGATACTTGCAGATCAGATGGGTCATGTCATTCATCTTGGAGAACGGGATTGTTCCATTCAAAGGCGTCACCAGAAGGTTCTGGAGGAATCCCCTTCTGCAGCAATTTCTGAGGAGCTTCGCCATCAGATGGGCGAGGTTGCAGTACGTGCAGCTAAGGCGGTAGGCTATGTGAATGCAGGTACCATTGAATTTTTGCTGGATAAGGATAAGAATTTTTACTTTATGGAGATGAATACAAGAATTCAGGTGGAGCATCCGGTAACAGAAATGGTAACGGGACTGGATCTTATAAAAGAACAGATCCGCATTGCAGCCGGTGAACCTCTTAGTGTATCACAATCTGATATTACAATCTCAGGCCATGCCATTGAATGCAGAATTAATGCGGAAAATCCATCAAAAAACTTTATGCCATGTCCTGGTCTGATTAAAAATGTTCACGTACCGGGAGGCAATGGGGTACGAATTGATACCCACATTTACAATGATTATAAGGTTCCGGCAAATTATGATTCCATGCTGATGAAGCTGATCGTCCATGGGAAGGACCGTACAGAAGCCATTGCTAAGATGAGAAGTGCCCTTGGGGAGCTTATTATCGAAGGAATTGAAACAAATATAGATTTTCAATTTGATATATTAAGTCATGATGCATATCGAAACGGTGATGTGGATACAGACTTTATTCCCAAATTCTTCCCGGATTATGTCCGGTAAACAGGGAAAGGAGCAGATCTTATGTTAAAAGAAATGTTTAAGAAAACTTATACCCTGATTGACAGCAAATACAGGACGGTGGAGAAAACCGGAGAACCCAATATTCCGGAGGGACTTTGGAAAAAGTGCAATAAATGTTGTCAGCCAATCTATGCGGAGGATGTAAGAAGCAATCATTACGTCTGCCCAAAGTGTAAGGGATACTTCAGAATTCACGCCTTTCAGAGAATTGAAATGACAGCAGATGCAGGAACCTTTGAAGAATGGAATAAAGAGATGGAATTTGAGAATCCTCTTGATTTCCCAGGATATGAAAAGAAGGTTGCTGCAGCCAGAGAAAAAACAGGACTATCAGAAGCAATTGTAACAGGTGTCTGTGAAATTAACGGCCAGAAAGCCGTGCTTGGCGTCTGTGATGCAGGGTTTATTATGAGCAGCATGGGGCATGCAGTAGGAGAAAAGATCGCCAGAGCTGTTGAGCGTGCGACTGATGAGAAACTTCCTGTAATATTATTCGCCTGTTCTGGTGGAGCCAGAATGCAGGAGGGTATCGTGTCCTTAATGCAGATGGCGAAAACTTCTGCAGCATTAAAACGCCATCATAAGGCAGGGCAGCTTTATGTCAGTGTTCTTACTGATCCTACAACCGGTGGCGTCACCGCAAGCTTTGCAATGCTAGGAGATATTATTCTGGCTGAACCAGGGGCTTTAATTGGTTTTGCGGGCCCGCGGGTCATTGAGCAGACAATCGGTCAGAAACTGCCGGAAGGTTTTCAGCGGGCTGAATTTTTACTGGAACATGGATTTGTTGATAAGATCGTTCCAAGAGAAGAGATGAAGGATATATTAACTTCTATCTTAAAGCTCCACAATCCCCACAATAAGGAAATCTTTTGTGTGGATAACCAGACAGCAGATGAAAATGCCTGTGGAAAAAAGAGTGGGTTCTGGCCGAAAAAGAATAAACGTAGCCCATGGGATACGGTGCAGCTGTCAAGAAGTGCTGACCGCCCGGTAGCTTCGGATTATATACATCAGCTCTTTGATGATTTTATGGAGTTTGCCGGAGACCGTTATTTTAAAGACGACGGGGCAATTATAGGCGGAATTGCATCCTTTCATGGGCTGCCTGTCACTGTGATCGGGCAGGAAAAAGGTAAGAATACAAAGGATAACATCAGACGTAATTTTGGTATGCCTTCACCAGAAGGTTATAGAAAAGCCTTAAGGCTGATGAAACAGGCAGAAAGTTTTAATCGCCCCATTATCTGTTTTGTGGATACGCCGGGAGCGTTCTGTGGTCTTGAAGCAGAGGAGCGGGGGCAGGGAGAAGCCATTGCCAGAAATTTATTCGAAATGGCAGATTTAACAGTACCGGTACTTTCCATTGTGATTGGAGAGGGCGGAAGCGGAGGTGCTCTTGCCATGGCAGTTGGAAATGAAGTCTGGATGATGGAGAACTCTATTTATTCCATTCTGTCTCCGGAAGGCTTTGCCTCTATATTGTATAAAGACAGTAAAAAAGCAAATGATGCAGCCAGAGTCATGAAGATTACGGCTAAGGATCTGATGGATCTTGGTCTTATTGAACGGGTAATACCGGAGGAAGAGCCTGCCTGTGCAGAAAATATTCCGGAGGTTGCCAAGGAGATGGACCGGGCCATGATAGAGTTTTTTGCCGGATTCCTTACCATGACGAAAGAAGAACTGACAAATCAAAGATATGATAGATTTAGGAGAATGTGATGGGAACATTAAAACCATTGGTAATAGGAGATCTGGTGGCAAAATATCCGGTAATTCAGGGTGGAATGGGAGTTGGAATCAGCCTTTCCTCTCTTGCAGGAGCTGTGGCTAAGGCAGGAGGAGTTGGCATTATTTCAACAGCTCAGATTGGTTTTAAACAGCCCGATTTCCTTAAGAATCCCCTGGAAGCCAATTTACGTGCGATTGGTGAGGAAATGAAGAAGGCCAGGGAGATTGCTCCAGAGGGAATTATAGGCTTTAATATTATGGTTGCCACCAAGAATTATGCAAGCTATGTGAAAAAAGCGGTGATAGCAGGTGCTGATATCATCATTTCAGGAGCCGGTCTTCCTGTAAGTCTTCCAGAGTATGTAGCGGAAGCCGCAGAAGAAGCTGGAATTAAACTGAAAACAAAAATTGCCCCCATTGTTTCTACTGTAAAGTCTGCTATGGTTATTTGTAAGATGTGGGATCGTAAATTTAACCAGGCTCCGGATCTGGTTGTTGTGGAAGGCCCCCTGGCAGGCGGCCATCTGGGATTCTCCAGAGAAGACTTATCAGAACTGGGCGTTGATACAGCGGATGTGGAACACACCTTTAACCAGGCGAAATATGACGAAGAGGTAAGGGGTATTATCCGCCTTGTAAGAGAGTACGGGGAAAAGTATAATAAAGTAATACCGGTAGTGACTGCAGGAGGAATCTATACCCATGAGGATGTCATGCATCAGATTGATCTGGGTGCTGACGGTGTCCAGGTTGCAACCCGGTTTGTCACAACCCAGGAATGCGATGCTCCGGAGGAATTTAAGGAAGCTTATATAAAGTCAGCCAAAGAAGATATTGTCATTACGAAAAGTCCGGTTGGAATGCCAGGCAGAGCAATAAAAAATCCGTTTTTGGAGCATGTTGCCAATACCCCCTTTAAACTGGAACACTGCTACGATTGTCTGGAGAAATGTGACAGAAAGACCATACCTTACTGCATTACAAAAGCCTTAATCTCATCAGCAGAAGGAAGAACTGAAGATGGACTGGTATTTTGCGGCAGCAATGCTTACCGGGCAGAGAAGATGGAAACGGTTGATGAAGTAATGAAAGATCTTGTTTTTGGAGAATAACATTTCATAAACTCTTCTTTTTAGGAATAGGATAAAAAGAAAACAAAGAAATGTGGAGTGATGGATGTTAAATTATCTCTGGGCATTTATGCTATTGATAGGAGTTATCTGGGGAGCACTACATGGAAATTTAAGTGCTGTAACAGACGGAGCTTTAACTTCTGCAAAGGAAGCGGTGATGCTGTGCATTACCATGCTTGGAATTATGTCTTTCTGGACCGGACTGATGGAGATCGGAAGGAAATCAGGACTGATTGAACGGTTGTCTGCCAAAATGGGGCCAGTGCTTCATTTTCTGTTTCCAAAGATACCTGAAAAGCATCCATCTCTGGAGTATATTTCTACCAATATCATTGCAAACATTCTGGGCCTGGGATGGGCAGCTACGCCTGCTGGCCTGAAGGCAATGGAATCGTTAAAGGATTTAGAGGAGACCAGAAGAAAAGAGTATTCTCAGGGAAAAAAAATCCCCAAACCGGTTTCCGAGGGTACTGCAAATAATGAGATGTGCACATTTATGATTATTAACATATCGTCGCTTCAATTAATCCCGGTCAATATGATTGCTTACAGAAGCCAGTATGGCAGTCCTGATCCAACAGCAATTGTAGGGCCTGCCATTGCAGCAACATTATTTTCAACGGTAATCGGTGTTGCTTTATGTAAGCTGCTTGATCGCTGATTTCTTATAAGACAGAAAAACCGCCGGTCCTCCAAACGCTTGGAGGACCGGCGATATTTATTTATTTGGTATTAAAAGAACAGTTGCTGACTGTGGCGCCCACAATCACATCTTTGCTTGCACCGCCGCTGGAGATACAGTCTGAAAACTTATGAGTTCCTGAGGAAGGAGCTGTTGGGAAATAGAAATTAACGTTGTTATTCTTTCCTGTACAATTTTTAAGGGTGATATAACCGGTATTGTTATTCTGGTCATATCCTCTTTTTTTATTGCCAATAGCAATGCAGCCTTCCAGATAATGGTTGTCGCTGGTATAGTTTCCGCCTACTTTAAAGCCCTGTCCGTTTCCATCACCTTTTCCGTTGTAAGAGGCTTCGCAGTTGTATAATTTAACTGCATTGCCTGCGGAATAGAAATCAAAGCCGTCATCAGAATTGTTAAGAGCAATACAGTTTTTAAATACATTGCCGCTTCCGATGCTTAACTTGGCTGCAAAGCCATCTGCATTCTCTCCGTTGGTTTTGGAGTCGTAGTTATAAGTAGAGGTGACACGGGTAATTACATTATTGTTTGCCCCGTTACTCATCTGAAGGCCGGTATCTCCGCATTTGGTAATGAAGCAGTCTGTAACCTTGTTGTTGCCTCCGCTGATATGTATTCCGTTATCTCCCGCGTTCTGAATGGTAAGACCGGCTATAACCCAGTAGTTTCCGGTGATCTGGAAGCCTCTTGAGCTGTCAGCATATGGCTGGCTGGAGAAATCGACAACTGGCGTGTGACCGCTGTAATTTATAATTTGGATTGGAGAACCGGATGTACCGCTTTTGCTTAATTTGAAGGTAGTAGATGATTTGTAGGTTCCATTCATTAAATAGATGGTAGTACCTGCGGAAGCGTTGCCTAATGCCTTATCAATGGTCTTATAAGGCTTGTCTTTAGACTGTCCGTTATTGGAGTCGCTGCCGCTTGCAGAAACATAGTACTCCTTTGTAGCACCATGCGCTGGTGTGGGACTGATGACACATAAACTGGTGACCATAAAGCAGGTAGTGATGATACTGATGATTCTTTTTCCATTTCTCATTTTTTATCCCCTTTCTTTCTATCTAGATTCCGTGCCAGTTATTTGGTCCGGTACTTCTAGCAAAAGCATAATAAAAAAACAATAGTATTTAAACTATAATTAGATACTAAAATAGTAAAAAACAATTGTCAATAAAAAACAAAGGAATTATTAAGTTATTCCAAAATGTCATAAATAATACTATAATTAACAAGTGAATAGAATGTAAAAAAGAAAAAAGCATATAGAAATGATCGGGTATTCTCGTCATTTCTATATGCTTTTTTCTTATATGAAAGATTACTGATTGCTTTCCTTATATTCTTTTAATGCTTTGGACAGCTGATCCGGGCAGGAAGTAGGACGAAAGCCGCATTTAATTCCTTCCAGACGGCGAATGGCATCATCAACATCCATGCCTTCTACCAGTCTGGATACGCCCTGTGTATTTCCTGAGCAACCGCCTACAAACTGTACATGACCAACCTTACTTCCTTCTATTTCAAAATTAATTTCCTGGGAACAAACTCCGTGTGTTTTATATTTCATCATTCATACCTCCGTATAATTGTAACGCTTACCTCAACTGGAACTTTAAAGAATTATAACGAATTCCATGGCAAGTGTCAATAGATCATAAAAGGAAGAAATAGGAAGGATCACTCAGCTAGACCTCTGGCATAAATTCTTTCTGTTCTTTTAAATATTCATACAATATATTGGATTTGTCTACTAGTTGGGGATTGATACAGTTGGAGGATAACTTGGTAAAACCAATATTTGTTTTAACCGAATTTCTGATCCTGTAATAGGTAAGGTTTGGAAACATCTGAAGATTAGCAAGCTGCCTGGGTAAAATCGCACAGCCGCCTTTTTGAGACAAAAAAGACAGAAGCATCATATGTCGGGGGAACGTCCCTGCAATACTGCCTGTGTATCCAATATCATAAAGTTGTTTTTTTGTCAGCCGGTAAATATCAGACTCCTTGGCAATGGTGTAGATATTATCAAATTTAAAGCCATTTAAATCAATCTCACTGCCTTGTTCAAAAGGAAATACATTCTTACTGCAAATCATCACCATCTCATCTGAGACCAGAGAAACCGTATCATATTCTGTGTCTTTCATTAAATCCGTACGGCAGATAGCCGCATCAATTTCCTGCTGAGAAAGCATCTTTAGCAGATTTGACTGGTCATCCTCCACAATTTGGATAGAATAATTACCAAATTTCTCCTGAAAGTTAAGAAGCAGCTGCATAATCCCGCTTTCCGCAAGGCATGGAATGGTTCCTACGGTCAGCTCTGTGACATAGCAGGAAGTACCGAACTTTTCCAGTTTAGTTCTTAAGTCCTGGGTGAACTTGCGGATGTTTAGTGCATATTCCAGATAGACATTGCCTGCTTCTGTCAGTTCTGCCTTTGTATTACTTCTGATAAACAGTACAATTCCCAGCTCATTCTCAATTGCCTTAATATGTTTTGATAAAGCAGATTGGGAAATATAAATGCTTTCGGCAGCGGTAGAAAAATTTTTGTACTTTGCCAATGCTAAGAAATCATCAATCCATTTTGTCATAATCAAATAGCCCCCTTAAGTTACTGATAAATCGTAAAAATCTACACTCAGATGTACGTTTTGTCATTAACACTATTATAATACAGAATGATAAGAAGGAAAATATGTTTATACTATTTTGTCATGACATTTTAGAATACTTTTAAATATTAAAAAAACTTAAAGTTAACTATCATTTTAATGGTAAAGTACAATAAAATGCGTATTTATAAATCGATTATTTTGGATTTACCATTTGTTATGAATCATAATTGAAAAATTTAAAGATTTTTTGATTCCATTATGGAATACTTGCGCGAATTTAATCGAATTGCCACGAAAATTGTAATTGATTATAATTTAACTATGTTGGAAAAATAATCCAACTGGGAACCGTATCAGCATCATATGAAGAAAATCAGGAGGAAAATTTATGGCAAAAGTTTATCAGGATTTGCGCAGTTTCCTTTCCACTCTGGAAGAAAACGGTCAGTTAGTACGAATTAAGGAGGAGGTTAATCCAGAACCGGATATTGCGGCAGCAGGCAGAGCAGCGGCAAACATAGAGAGTGGTCCGGCGGTTTTATTTGAAAAGGTAAAAGGATATCCTTACAGCGTAGTTACCAATGTTCATGGTTCGTGGGCCAATCATGCCCTGATGCTTGGCATGGATAAAACCGCAACAACCAAAGAGCAGTTCCATGAGATCAACCGCAGATGGGACCGATTCCCGGTTAAGCCTGAAATCCTCAAACGAGAAGAAGCACCATGTAAAGAAAATACCATTGATAAAGCGGAGGATATCAACCTGTTTGAACTCCTTCCCTTATACAGAATCAATGATCAGGATGGCGGTTTCTTCCTTTCTAAAGCGTCCATTATTACGGCTGATCCTAATGAGCCGGACAATTTTGACAAGTTAAATGTTGGTACATACCGCATTCAGGTCAAGGGAAAGAATCGTGTAGGAATTCAGGCACTGGCATTCCATGACATTGCAATCCAGTTGGAAGCTGCTGAGAGAAAGAATGAAAAGGTTCCGATTTGTATTACAGTTGGAAACAGCCCTCTGGTAACCTATATGGCATCTACGCCAGTTATGTATACTCAAAATGAGTATGAATTTGTAGGTGCGCTCCAGGATGGAGTTCCCACACAGATTGTTCAGTCCGATCTTTACAAAAACCTGTATGTTCCAGCCGGTTCAGAGGTTGTTTTAGAAGGTTACATTGAGCCAAGGGTACGTGAAGTAGAAGGTCCGTTCGGAGAATTTCCGGGCTCCTACTCAGGTTCCAGACGCCAGTGTGTGATTACAATAACTCATGTAACCCACAGAACAAATCCTATTTTTGAAAACCTTTATCTGGGTATTCCGTGGACTGAAATCGATTATCTTATGGCTTTAAATACATCAGTTCCTCTTTACCAGCAGATCAAACGGGATTTCCCTGAGGTACAGGCGGTTAATGCCATGTATACTCATGGAATTGGCTGTATTATTTCCACAAAGGTACGGTTCGGCGGTTTTGGTAAAGAAGTGGCATTCCGCCTTCTTTCCACTCCTCATGGCGGTTCGTATAGTAAGATTATTATTATTGTTGATGAATTTGTTGATCCGTTTAATCTCCCTCAGGTTATGTGGGCACTGACTACCCGTGTGAGACCGGATAAAGACGTTGTGGTAATTCCGAACTGTCCGGGTATGCCTCTTGATCCATCCTCATATCCGGCTGGAATGCATTCCAAACTGATTATAGATGCGACAACACCAAAGGATCCGGAACCTAATCCAAGAGAAGTTGAACTTTTAGAGCCTCCGGTTGGCTATGAAAAGTATGAAGCTTTAATTCGTAAACTGATGTCTGAGATGTAAGTTTTATAACGAAAGGAGATTGAAACTATGAAATGTCCACGCTGCGACGGAAATAAAATTGAAGTGATTGCAACCTCTCCTGTTGGAAATGTCTGGGAAGTTTATGAATGTATGGATTGCTTTTATTCCTGGAGGTCTACTGAGACGCCCCATATTCATGATAAATTTAAACTGAAAAAAGAACAGATTGATACGTTACAGGTAATACCCCCCATTCCGCCCCTCGATAAATAATTTACATAGCTCCTGACTCTTAAGGCTTTCCCCCAAGCCTTAAGAGATCCTAAAAAAGATTAGCTTAATGATTCTAATCATGAAAGGAGAAGCTTCAGTGACATTCACTAAACAGAAATCAGGCTTTTTAATCGGTATTATTATTTTTGTTCTTGTCCTACTTCTTCCGCTTGACGGCCTGTCCAGAGAAGGACAGATCTGTCTTGGATTAACACTAATGACCGTAGTCTGGTGGGCTGCACAGGTTGCCCAGTCAGGTTACGTGGGGGGATTCTATCTGGTCTCCGTATGTCTTTTAAAGCTTGCTGATACAAAAGTGGTATTTGCAGGCTGGACAACTTCAACCCTGTGGCTGGTTATCGGTGCTTACATGATTGCGGCAGCAGTTAAAAAGTCAGGATTAGGGGAACGGATCTCTTATGCCTACATCCTGAAATTTGTAAGATCATGGAAGAGCATTATCATCGGCATTTTTGTATTGACTTTTATTTTATCCTTGTTTATACCTCACCCCTGGCCCCGGGCATTCTTAATCATGTCGGTTATGTCCGTAGTGATTAAGGCTGCGAATATGCCAAAGGAGGATGCGGTTAAGGTGGGATTTACGGTATTTGCAGCTTCGGTTCCGGTTTCACTTATTTTCCTCACTGGAGATTCCGTTATTAACCCGCTGGTAGTGACTTACTGTACAACAGAGAGCATCAATTTTGTACGCTGGTTTCAGATTATGGGACTTCCGGCTCTGTTTTTAAGCATTACCACCCTGATCTTAATCCTGATTTTATTTAAACCATCTAAAGCAGTTAAAGTTAATTTCGATGAGGTGCGTACCGCTCAGTCTGCTCTTGGTAAAATGACTGAAAAAGAGAAGAGAACTTTAATCTGGATTATGATAGCAATAGGTCTCTGGCTTACCAATGGTATCACCGGTCTTGATGTTGGCTGGGTTACACTGGCGGTAGCCATGTGTATGGCTCTGCCTGTAATCGGTAATGTTTTAACGGTAAAAGAGTGGAGCGATGTTCCCGTTCATGTTCTGGTATTTTTAACTTCTGCCATTGCAATTGGTAAGGTTGGAGCAGTAACCGGTATGAATGAATGGATTGCAGCTACTCTGCTTCCCAAAACCATGCCGGGTAACATACTGGTACTTTCCATTATGATTGCAGCAATTGCCATTCTGATTCATATGTTTATGGGTTCTGTGATTGCAGTTATGGGAGTTGCCATTCCGGCGATCCTAGTGTGCACCAATGCACTGGGAATTAATGAGCTGGCAGTAATTTTTGTTATTTATCTGGCTATTTCAGGCCATTATATTCTTCCGTTCCATCACCTTAATATCCTGGTGGGGCAGGGAGAAGAAAACGGAATGTATACACAGAAGGAAACCATTAAGATGGGGGTTCCGCTTCTTATTCCGATTTTCCTGACAGTTGGTTTTGCCGTAGCGTGGTTCGCAGTTCTTGGCATTGTATAACTGTTTATAAGAGAGGTGTTTAAATGAGAATTATTGTAGGAGTATCAGGAGCAACCGGCGTGGTCATGAGTCTTTATCTGCTGAAAGCGCTGAAAAGTTTTAAGGACTGTGAGGTTCATCTGGTGGTATCGGATTGTGCCAGAAAAACCTGGGAGTTAGAAACTGATTATCCCTTTGAGAAGCTGGTTGAACAGACAGATTATTATTATAATGTGCATAACCTGGCTGCAGCAATCTCAAGCGGCTCTTATCAGACAGACGGAATGATTATACTGCCCTGCAGTATGAAGACTCTGTCAGGAGTTGTGAATGGCTTTACTGATAATCTCCTGATCCGTGCAGCCGACGTCTGCATGAAAGAAAATCGGAAGGTAATTCTGTGTACAAGAGAAATGCCTCTTGGCAAGGTTCATCTTCGCAACATGATGGCAGCAGCAGATTTAGGCTGTACCATAATTCCTCCAATGCTTACTTTTTATAATGGTCCTAATTCCCTGGATGATCAGATTAACCATGTGGTTGGAAAGATCCTGATGCAGTTTGGACTTGATTTTAAAAATTTCGTCCCATGGCGCGGTGCAGATTAACTGCAAAAAAGGAATTGTAAAAGGGAGAGATATTATGATAAACAAAATTTACGGAGCCGGAAAGTATGCGGTAAGTATGAGCGTCCATATAACAACAGGAAACGGACTTGCAGCTTTTATAAGCGGCGGGGAAAGACCACATCTTGGAGGAGTGGCATTGGCATCCCCCAGTGCAGAGATTGATGGACAGCAACTTTCCAGCTGCGACCTATGGACCCTGACAGTACCTGGGCATAAGGACGCACAGCTGGCGCAAAAAATCGCAAAGAAGCTTTGCACTGCGCTGGGAGAGCCGGTATCTGTAAGTCTTGGCGTTCATGTTGAACATGCCACAATGGATGAGATTAAGCTTCTGTGTGATAATGTGGAAGCTGCAGCAGATTTATTTTTGAAAGAGTATCTTGAAAAGGACTGATTGGAGTAACTATGGATCATTTGATTTGTGTTGACATACTGGATCGGGAAATAGGGAAAGCGACCAAGGAAGAGTGTCATCAAAAAGGATTGCTTCACAGGGCTTTTTCGGTATTTTTGTATCATGAGGGAAAATTACTTCTCCAGCGGCGTGCATTGGAAAAATATCATTCCGGAGGTTTGTGGACCAATGCATGCTGCTCTCACCCCCGATATCAGGAATCTTTAGAGGAAGCAGTTAAAAGGCGTCTTTATCAGGAACTTGGAGTCGTCTTAAACTGTGAAGAAGCAGGTTCTTTTATTTATTATCATAAGTTTCATGATGAAATGTTTGAGTATGAATATGACCACGTGTTTATCGGTCAGTATTATGGAGAAATCAGTCCGGATCCGGAAGAGATTATGGATCTGAAATGGATGAAAATAGCTGATTTGTCTGAAAGCATGCTGCAAAATCCGGAACAGTATACGGTGTGGTTTTTAACTGCAGCACCTATGGTAATTAGAAAACTGATGAGCGGAAAAGTACCAGGGTAATAACCTGGATTTTTCGCTGTTCAGAGATAGACTGGCTTAAAATAAATACATAATGGGAGGTACACTTATGAGTGACAAGAAAGGGTTTAAGGTTTGGATTACAAATTTATCGGTTAAATGGAAATTATCAATTGGGTTTGGTGTTGTGTTTTTAATATTATTAATCTCGCTGGGTACTTCTGCAAGCAGTATATCCAAAATTGGAAACCAGGTAGAATTATATTCAAAATTCACCTACCCTCTTACCGCTAACAACCTGGAAGCCCAGCGGGATGCTGTGTCAGTACAGAGATTTTTACTGATGGCGCTTCTTGAAAAAGAATCGGGGAAGGATTATCAGACCTCCCTTGACATGTCCAGTCAAAGCGCACAAAATTTTATGGAGGTTTTTGACAAATTTGCTAAAAACCAGCGAAGTACAGCAAATGATAAAAACATAGCAGATGTAAATCAGCATGTACAGGAGGCGGAAACAGCCCGTAATAAAATTCTTGAACTGCTAGACGATCCATCCACAAAAGATGCATCAGCTGCCTATACAATTTTCCAGGAAGAATTTTTACCACCCTTTAATCAGATCACAGATATAATGGAACAGATGAATGTGGTTGGTGCACAGAAAGCGGATGTTCAGAAACAGACAGCAAAAACCGTTATTGCAGAGTCATGGGTAATACTTATGGTGGTACTGGTGGCATCTGTTTTAGCTACCCTTTCCATTATAATTGTACTGACACGGGCGATTCTAAAACCTGTTAAAGAAATAGAAGATGTGTATAAAGATATGGCAGAAGGAAATCTTCATTCAGAGATTCACTACGAGAGCCGCGATGAACTGGGACGTATGGCGGAAAGCATTCGTTCCACCAATGCAAGACTTATTACTTATATTGAAGATATTATTTCAAAACTCACTATGCTTTCTCAAGGCAACATGAGTTTTACGGTTGATCTGGATTATGTTGGTGATTTCTCTGCAATCAAACAGTCTTTAATCAGTACAATTTCCTCACTGAATGCAACTATGCAGGTAATTCATTCAGCAGCGGAGCAGGTAAACTCCGGAGCAGGACAGGTATCTGATGCTTCTCAGGCACTTGCATCAGGAGCAACAGAGCAGGCGGCAACCATTGAAGAACTGACGGCTTCCATTCACAGCGTAACGGAAAAGGCAGAGAAAAACACAGTATCAGTGCGCAATGCTACAGAATCCGTGTTCCAGGCTGGTCAGGGAGTAGGAGAAAGTAATAACCGGATGAAACTCCTGAATGAAGCGATGAAAGAAATCAGCCATTCTTCAGAAGAAATTTCCAAGGTAACAAAGATTGTGGAAGACATTGCTTTCCAGACAAACATTCTGGCATTAAATGCAGCAGTAGAAGCGGCAAGAGCCGGTGAGGCAGGAAAAGGCTTTGCTGTAGTTGCTGATGAAGTGAGAAATCTGGCCGCAAAATCAGCGGAAGCAGCCAAACAGACAGCAGATCTGGTACAGAAATCTACGGATAAAGTAGCAGAAGGCGAGCGGATGGCAAACGAGAGCTTAAGGCTTTTAGATGATGTGGCTGAAAAATCTTCAATGGTAGAAAAAGCGATTAAACAGATCGAGTCCGATACCCAGGATCAGGCAAATTCCATTGTGGAGATTAACCAGGGGCTTTCCCAGGTTTCCGCTGTTGTACAGACCAATGCTGCAACTGCAGAAGAAAGCTCTGCTTCCAGTGAGGAACTGGCTGCACAGGCACAGATACTCAGGGAGCAGATTTCAAAATTTAAACTCTCAAATGTATCTGTCAGCACAGGAAATGAACCGTTCACTAAAAGATTTGCGGAACCGGAGATAAAGCAATCTGCAGCCTTTGATTCTGCGTCCGGAAAATATTGAAATTAATTACACAATTGCTCCATTTTCCGTTATAATAATATGGTAGCCGGTGAAACAACGGGTAAAAACATAAAGGAGGACTGCTATGTTAGGGATTATCGGAGCAATGGATGTGGAAGTTGCAGAAATAAAAGAATCCATGAAGGATGTTACGGTTGAAACCATAGCGGCAATGGATTTTTATAAAGGAACATTAAAAGGACTGGAAGCAGTTGTAGTCCGGTGCGGGATAGGTAAGGTCAATGCAGCCATCTGCACCCAGATTCTGGCGGATCATTACCATGTGACTGCAGTTATTAATACAGGAATTGCGGGTTCTTTAAAGAATGAGATCAATATTGGAGATGTGGTGCTTTCCACAGATGTAGTGCATCATGATATGGACGCAACAGGCTTTGGCTATCCGGCAGGACAGATTCCCCAGATGAAGGAATTTTCATTTCATGCAGATGAAAAACTCCGCAATCTGGCTGAGAATTGCTGCAAAGAGGTGAATCCTGAAGTTGGAATTTTTAAAGGAAGAGTGGTTTCAGGGGATCAGTTCG
>Ga0316600_10000764_pt1 | contig 15016 bp, 16 predicted proteins | sample OWC_soil_day5_CT_FD_207652 | JGI IMG/M metagenome (GOLD analysis project Ga0316600, IMG submission 207652) | Wetland soil microbial communities from Old Woman Creek delta, Ohio, United States - OWC_soil_day5_CT | ecosystem: Environmental > Terrestrial > Soil > Wetlands | place: USA: Ohio... | reverse complement strand
GACCACCGCTGTTTGCCAGCAACAAAAAAACGGGGCCGAAGCCCCGTTTTTCTTTGCTGCACCAACTGCACTCAACCCAGCATTTCGGCCCAGATGTTCTGCGACCAGGATTCGGCGTAGGCGAAGTTGAGTTCGTCGCCCTTGCTCGTTGCACCGCCGTCGGGCTGGGTGACATAGCCCTTGCCGGCCTCGAAGCGGAACACGTTGGCGACGTAGCCTGCCGTGGTGTCGGACACGGCCGAGTAGCAGGTGTTGGCGACGACCGGGATGGGGTCGGGCTGACGGCCGGCCAGCAGTTCGACGATGGCGGCGGCGCACACCTTGGCGTGGTTGGTCGCCATGTGGCCGGACTTCGGCAGGTTGGACAGCACCGAGTCGCCCAGGATGTGCACGTTCGGCACGGTGGTGGACTCGAAGGTCGCGAGGTTCACCGTGCACCAGGTGCCCGTGCTGTCGTTGCGTGCGCCAGCCAGTCCGCAGACTTCGCCCGCGCGCTGCTTGGGCACCACGTTCATCACGTCGGCCTTGACGTCGTCGAACTCGGTCGAGACGACCATCTTGGTACCGTCGACCGCGGCGGGGGCGTTGTTGGGGCGGTACTCGATCATGCCGGCATACAACTCGTTCCAGGCGCCCATGAACAGGCCTTTCTTGGAGGCGACGTCCGGGTTGCCGTCGAGCAGGATGATCTTCGACTTGGGCTTGGCCTTCTTGAAGTAGCTGGCCACCAGGCAGGCACGCTCGTAGGGTCCGGGCGGGCAGCGGTAGGGCGCGGTCGGCACCGACATGACGAAGACGCCGCCGTCGGGCATGGCTTCGAGCTGCTTCCTGAGATGCGCGGTCTGCGGGCCGGCCTTCCAGGCGTGGACGACCTTGCCGGCGGCCTCGGCTTCCTGGTAGCCCTTAACGCTGCCGGTCAGCACTTCGACGCCGGGGGCGAGCACCAGGCGGTCGTAGCTGATACTGGCGCCGCCCTTGGTGGTGACCACTTTTTTGGCGGGGTCGATGCCGGTGACGTAGTCCTTGACCATCTTGATGCCGCGCTTGGACAGGTTGTCGTAGCCGTGGGTGATGTCGTCCATGGACTTCATGCCGGCCAGCACCCAGTTGGAGATCGGGCAGGAGACGAACTTGTCGTTCGGCTCGATCAGGGTGACGTCGATGTTGGGGCCCCAGGTGCGCAGGTATTTGGCACAGGTGGCGCCGCCGAAGCCGGCACCGACCACGACCACATGGGCCTTGGTTTTGGAGGTGGCCGTGCTACCGGAGGTGGCGCAGCCGGCCAGCGTGACCGCAGCACCCGCGCCGGAAACTTTCAGAAAATCGCGACGATTCAGAGTCATGTTATTGGTCTCCTTGAGTGGATTACTTCAGGCCGGCGAAATAGGCGCCCATGGCCTCGAATTCGGCATCGGTGTAGCCGGCGGCATGCTTCTTCATGATGGTGCCGACGCGCTTGCCGGACTTGTAGTCCTGCATGGCCTTGACGAAGTAATCCTTGTCCAGACCTGCAATGCTGGGGGCGGCGCCGACGCTCTTGCCGCCGGGGCCGTGACAGGACATGCAGGTGGACGCAATGACTTGGGTGTGAATGTCCGCAGCGCCGGCGATGCCGGACAGGGCGAGACCGACAAAGCCGGCAATCGCCAGGGTGGTCTTCTTATGCATAGACTCCTCCAGGGAATTGAAAAAAAGGCTTCGGTCTCCCAGAAAGCCTTGTTTCTGGCGGGGCCTAGGGTGGCCCCGTCCATAAGTACCATGCTGAGGGAGCCCCAAACCCCTGTCAACAAGCGGGCGCTTATATACCGCGCGTTTTCAGGGTGCTGGATGGGTTTTTTTATCGTTCGTTCGGCTAACGCTGCGCGCCGAGGCTCATCGCCAGGTTTTTGCTGGTCTGGCGGGCCTGCTCGTCGGCCTCGCGATCCCAGGTCTCGCTCACCCAGCCCCCCAGGTTTTCCACGGCGATCCGGCCCAACGCATCGATCCATTGCGGATGCTCGTTGAGCGCGGGAATGTAGTGGAACGCCTTGCCGCCCGCGCCGAGGAAGCTGGCGCGGCCTTCCATCGCCAGTTCTTCGAGGGTCTCCAGGCAGTCGGCCGTGAAGCCCGGCGCGACCACGTCGACCCGGTTCACGCCTTCGCGGCCGAGCGCTTCCAGCGTCTTGTCGGTGTAGGGCTGCAGCCATTCGGCGCGGCCGAAACGCGACTGGAAGGTGAGGCGGAACTGCTTGGGATCGAGCCCGAGCGCTGCCGCCAGCAGGCGCGCGGTTTTCTGGCACTCGCAGTGGTAGGGATCGCCCTTGTCCAGCGTGTAGCGCGGCACCCCGTGAAAGCTCATTAGCAAGACGTCAGGACGGCCATGCATCTGCCAGTAGTCACGGATGTTGGCGGCCAGCGCCTGAACGTAGGCGGGGTGGTCGTGGTAGTGCTTGAGGGTACGCAGCGCCGGCTGGTTGCGGGTTTGCTGCAGCCAGGCGTAGGCCGCGTCGAACGCGGTGGCGGTGCTGGACGCGGCGTATTGCGGGTAGGACGGCAGAATCAGGATGCGATCGCAACCCATGGCCTTCATGCGCGCCAGGGTGTCGGAAACCGACGGATTGCCGTAGCGCATCGCGTATTCGACCATGAAGGGACTGGCGATTCTTTCGCCCAGCCAGCCTTTCAGCAGCTTGGCCTGCTTTTCGGTGTGGACTTTCAGCGGCGAGCCGTCGGCGGTCCAGATCGACGCGTATTTCTCGGCCGATTTCTTCGGCCGGGTATTGAGGATGATGCCGTTCAGAATCAGCCACCACACGGCGCGCGGGATTTCCACCACGCGCGGGTCGGAGAGGAATTCCTTGAGGTAGGGCCGCAGCGCCTTGGCGGTAGGCGCCTCGGGGGTGCCGAGGTTGATCAGCAGGATGCCGGTTCTGGCCTGCTGGCCGTGGGTGTAGTCGGGTTCTTTCAGGTATTTCATCAGTGGTGGGACAGCGCGCTCGATAGAAGTTTGGCGGTGATGTCGACGATCGGCACCACGCGTTCGTAGGCCATGCGGGTGGGGCCGACGACGCCGAGCGTGCCGACCACCTGGCCATCGACGGAATAGGGCGCGGTGACCAGGCTGCACTCGTCGAGCGGCAGCAGTTCGGATTCGCCGCCGATGAAGATCTGCACGCCGGCGGCGTTGCGCGACTGGTCGAGCAACTGCAGCAGCCCGGTCTTCTGCTCGAAGGCGTCGAACAGGCGGCGCAGGCTGCCCATGTTGCTGGAGAGGTCCTCGACGTCGAGCAGCTTGCGGCTGCCCGATACCACCACGTTTTCCTGGCTGGCCGCCTGGCTGCCGGCATCCACCGCGGCAGACATCAGGTGCGTGATGTCGTCGCGCATGCGGCCCAGTTCATCACGCAGCTTCGCGCGCACCTGGTCGAAACTGTGGCCCGCGAAATGCTGGTTGAAGTAATTGGCGGCCTCGGTCAGCGCGGAGGCGCTGTAGGGCTGCTCGGTGAGAAGGACGCGGTTCTCGACCTCGCCTTCCATGGTGACGATGATCAGCAGGATGCGCTTCTCCGACAGGCTGATGAATTCGACCTGGCGGAACGCCGGGCTGCGCCGCGGCGTCATCACCAGTCCGGCGAAGCGGCTGAGGTCGGACAGCAGGGTGGAGGCCGCCGTCATCAGGTGCTGTGGATCGGACGATGTCAGGCTGTGCTCGAGCTGGCTGACCTCGACCTGCGCCAGCGGACGCACGGTCAGCAGGGAGTCGACAAAAAACCGGTAGCCGCGCGGCGTCGGAACCCGCCCAGCCGAGGTATGCGGGCTGGCTACATAGCCCATCTCCTCGAGGTCGGCCATGATGTTGCGGATGCTGGCGGGCGACAGGTCCAGCCCGGAGTGCTTCGACAGCGTGCGCGACCCCACCGGCTCGCCCTCGGTGATGTAGCGTTCAACCAGGGTTTTCAGCAGGATGCGGGCGCGGTCGTTGAGCATGGGGGGATTATATTGGCGCGGCGGGTCGAGGGGGGAAGGGGGCGGCCTGTTTTTGATAAAAACTGCGACGCCGTGTTCCCCAACGCCTGAATCCCCAATCGGCACCGCTTATAATCGCCCCTCATGCAAACCCCTTTTCGCACCGTCGGCCTCGTCGGCAAATACGATAACCAGGGCATGGAAGCGTCCCTGCGCGCGCTGGGGGAGTTCCTGCGCGGACGCGGGCATGCGGTCCTGATGGCCTGTCAGTCGGCCGAGCATCTCGGGATCACCGATTTTCCCACCCGCGACCTGCACGATCTGGCGACCGAGAGCGATGCCGTCGTGGTGCTGGGTGGCGACGGCACCATGCTGTCGATCGCCCGCGAGCTGGCGCCGCACGGCGCGCCGCTGATCGGCATCAACCAGGGGCGGCTGGGTTTTCTCACCGACATCACGGTCAGCGACATGAACGACGCCGTCGCTGAAATTCTCAGTGGGCAGTACGTGGCGGAGGAACGCATCCTGCTGAACGGACAGATTCGCCGCGGCGGCGAGCGGGTGTTCGAAGCCACCGCGTTCAACGATGTGGTGGTGGGCAAGGGCGGCTCCGGTCGTCTGATCGATCTGGAAATCGCCATCAACAGCGAGTTCGTCTACAGTCAGCGCGCCGACGGCCTGGTGGTCACCAGTCCAACCGGCACCACCGCCTATGCGCTGTCGGCGGGCGGTCCGATTGTGCATCCGACGCTGGAAGCGGTGGCGCTGGTGCCGATCTGCCCGCACACCCTGTCGGCGCGGCCGATTGTGGTCAGCAGCCATTCGCGCATCGAAATCACGCTCACCCATTGCGACGATGCGCGCGTCCATTTCGACGGGCAGCACTACTTCGATCTCGCCGCCGGCGACCACGTCTGGATCACCCGTGCCAACCGTCCGGTCACGCTGCTGCACCCGCATTCCTACAGCTACTACGATACCCTGCGGCAAAAGCTGCACTGGGGCAAGAAGCTCTAGGCTTGTGAATAAACCTACTGCGCTTGCCATCTCGGGGTTGGGCGGTGCTCGCAATCCTCATGTACTTTAAGTGCATTCCGGTTGCTGCGCGCCGTCCGCCCCCGACCTGGCTGCGCTCGCCACGGTTTCTTCACAAGCCTTAACTACGCATTCTCATGCTGTCGCATCTGTCCATCCGCAATTACCTGCTGGTCGAATCGGTCGAGCTCGATTTCGCACCGGGACTGACCGTGCTCACCGGCGAGACCGGTGCCGGGAAATCCATCCTGGTCGACGCGCTGGCATTGGCGCTGGGTGACCGTGCCGAAGGCGGGGTGGTGCGTGGCGGCGCAGCGCGCGCGGAAATCAGCGCCGAATTCGCGACCGACGGCCTGCCTGCGCTGACGGCCTGGCTCGATGAAGCGGGCTATGCACTGGACGAGGGCGCGCTGATCCTGCGCCGCGTGATCGACGCCGGCGGCCGCTCGCGCGCATTCATCAACGGCAGCGCTGCGCCGCTGACGCAATTGAAGGAAGCCGCCGAATTCCTGCTCGACATCCACGGCCAGCATGCGCATCACGCGCTGCTGCGCCCGCAAACCCAGCGCGAGGTGCTCGACGCCTACGCCGGCGCGCAGCAACCGGCTGCCGCCGTGAGCGCGACCTGGCACGCCTGGCAGGCCGCGCGGCAGCAGCGCCTGGATGCCGAAACCCACGGCCAGGCGCGGCAGATCGAGCGCGAGGGCCTGAAGCTGGCGGTCGAGGAGTTGCGCGCGCTGGGCGACGATCTCGCGCGCTGGGACGAGATCCAGACCGAACACGCTCGGCTGGCGCACGTCACCACGCTGCTCGAAGGCGGCCACGCGCTGATCCAGGGGCTGGACGAAGGCGAGGCCGCGGTATCCAGCCAGCTCGGCGACATGAGCGCGCGCCTCGACGCCATGCAGGCGGTGGACGACAGCCTGAAGGAGATCGCTGCGCTGCTGGATGCGGCCAGCGCCGACCTGGCCGAAGCCGTGCACGCGCTGCGGCGCTATGTCGACAACCTGAATCTCGATCCCGAACGCCTCGCCGAACTCGACCGGCTGCTTGCCGACATGCACCGACTGGCGCGCAAGCACCGGGTGCAGCCGGATGCGCTGGCTGGCCTGCTGGAACAGTTCCAGGCGCGGCTGGCCGAACTGGCCGCGAGCGACGACCTCGACGCGCTGCAGGCGGCCGAGGAAGCTGCCTGGGCGCAGTACCAAACCGAGGCTAAAAAACTTACCGCATTACGCCGCAAGGCAGCGACCGCGCTGTCGAAACAGGTGACGGCGGCAATGCACGAACTGGCGCTGGCCGGCGGGCACCTCGATATCGTCCTGCAGCCGGCCAGCGAGCCGCGCGCGCACGGGATGGAAGAGGTCAGCTTTGTTGTCGCCAGTCATCCCGGCCTGGCGCCAGGGCCGCTGGGCAAGGTGGCGTCCGGCGGCGAACTGTCGCGCATCAGCCTGGCGATCCAGACTGCGCTTTCCGGCGTCGCCGGGGTACCCACGCTGATCTTCGACGAAGTCGACGTCGGCATCGGCGGCAGCGTGGCCGAAGCGGTCGGCCGCCGCCTGGCGAAGCTCGGCGAAACCCGCCAGGTGCTGGTCATCACCCACCTGCCGCAGGTGGCCGCGCGCGGCACCCGGCACCTGCGGGTGAGCAAGCAGGCCAATGGCAGTTTCGTGTCGTCGAACATCGAGTTGCTCGACGCCGATGCGCGGGTCGAAGAAATCGCACGCATGCTGGGTGGCCTCAAGATCACCGCCACTACGCGGCAGCATGCCGCGGAAATGCTCGCAGGGTGAGCGTTCTTTTCGCGCCGTGCCTTTACGGCGTAAGCCGTCAGAGGGTGATGCCCTTCAGGGTGCTCGCCCTGCGGGCGGTCTTGGCGCTGCACCCGCAAGGAGTATGCCGCCAGACACTCGCCCTGCGGGCGGTCTTGGCGCTGTGTCTGATGTTCGCTCTCGTGGGGATGGCTCGCGCGGAGACGCTGCGGGGCGTCGTCATCGTGGTGATCGACGGCGACACCGTACTGTTCAAGCCTGATCACTATGGCGCCGCTTCACGCGCCTTCCTGAAAGTGCGCCTGATCGACATCGACGCCCCCGAGCAGGATCAGCCGCACGGCGATGCTGCCACGCAGGCGCTCAAGGAGATGGCGCTGAAGAAGCGCGCGAACCTGGAAATCGTCGCCACCGACGTCTATGGCCGCAAGCTCGGGCGGCTCACCATCGATGCGCTGCCGGTCAACGCGGAACTGGTGCGGCGTGGCCATGCATGGTCGTCTTCACGCGACCCGGACGCTGCGCTGCGGTCGCTGCAGCGTGAAGCGAGCCGAACACGCATCGGCTTGTGGCAGGGCGCCGACCCGGTGCCACCGTGGATCTGGCGGCGCCAGCACGCGGCCGACTGAACCCTAGCTTGCTGCCGGACGCGGTGTGCCGTCCGGCAGCGCCGCGTGGCATTCGCGGAAAATGCGTGCCGTGCAGGTGCGGCAGATCGCGCTGTCGAGACGTGGGTAGATCGTCTGAATCGCCTCGCCCTTGTGATCGAAGATGTTCTCGCGCCCGACCTCTTCGACTTGCCCGCCACGATTCAGCATGCCGCAAAAGTTGGGCTGCACCCCCACCAGATACAGACCTCCGCCCAGCCGGCGACGTCGGACGGCTTCCTTGGAGAGCATTTCGGCGCCGGCCAGGTCGATGAAGTTGATGGCGCGCGAGAAGAGCATCAAGTGCTTTTTCTGCGGATCGGCCTCGTCGACATTGCGCAACTGCTGCTGCACATGCTCGACCGCGCCGAAGAATACCGAGCCCTCGACGCGCAGCATGGCCATTTGCGGGCAGGCAGGCGCATCCGCACCCTGCCGGACGAATTTGCGACGGGGGTCGTCGATCTCGGATTTGAGCGGGGTGAGTTCGCGGATGGAGGGCTGCGACGTGCGGTACAGGTAGAACATCAGCGAGACCAGAATGCCGAGGAAAATGCCCTTTTCCAGATCGACCAGGGTGCCGACGAAGGTGATGGCCAGCACGATGCGCTCGCGCTTGTGGCGCTGGATGATTTCGCCAATGTGGTGGAAGTCGATCAGGCTCCACGCCACGATGAACAGAATCGCGGCCATCGACGGCACCGGCAGATAGGCGGCGAGCGGCGCCACCAGCAGCACGATCAACAGCAGGAATACCGCCGACAGCGCTGCGGCGAGCGGCGTCTTCGCGCCGGAGGCGTAGTTCACGCCGCTACGGTTGAACGAGCCGCTGGCGGCGTAGCCGGAGAAGAAGCTGCCGGCGATATTGGACAGCCCCTGGCCGATGAATTCCTGGTTGCTGTCGATGCGCTGGTCGGACTTGGTCGCGACCGAGCGGGCGATCGCGACCGCTTCGGTGAGCGCCAGGATCGCGATGATGGTGGCGGGGAACAGGGTCTGCTTGATCGCGGTGATCGAGAAATCCGGGAGCGACAGCGGCGGGAACGACGCCACCAGCGCACCGACGGTCTTGATGCCGGTCGCGTCGGCGCCGTACTCGGCGTTGAGAAGCGCCGCCGCCACCCCGCCCACCACCATGGCGACGATCATGTAAGGCAACTTGCTCAGGTAGCGCTTGGCGAGGATGCCCGACACCAGCGTGATCGCCCCCACGGCCATCACCCAGGGCTGGATGTCGGCGAGGTGGCTGCCGAAATACATCAGCACCTCGTGGAAGTGGGCGCCGCGCGGCATGTCGAGGCCGAAGAAGTTCTTGATCTGGCTGGCGGCGATGAGGATGGCGGCGCCCGCGGTGAAGCCGATGATGACGGTGTGCGAGATGAAGTTGACCAGCATGCCGAGCCGCGCCAGCCCCATCGCAAGTTGGATCAGGCCGGCGAGGAAGGTGAGGGTGAGCACCAGGCCGATGAACTGCGGGCTGCCGGGTTCGGCCAGCGGGCTGATCGAGGCGAACACCACGATCGAGATCGCCGTGGTCGGTCCCGATACCAGGTGCCAGCTCGACCCCCACAGCGCGGCGACGATGGCGGGCACCATCGCCGCATACAAGCCATACTCGGGCGGCAGTCCGGCGATGGTGGCGAAGGCCACCGCCTGCGGCAGCACGATCATCGCGCCGGTGAGCGCGGCGATGGCGTCGGCCTTGAAGGTGTGTGGCGTGACGTTGGGCCACCAGCGCAGGAAGGGCAACAGGCGGTACAGCCACAGCGGACAGGCCTTGAGATCGATCACGCAAACTCCAGAAGCATATTAGTGAATAATGTTATAACTCGTTGTCATAAAAGGAATTTTTGCCAATTCGTGGCATTCCGCGCGCCGCATCCAGTTCTATAATCATGCGCAAGCCTCGCGTCAGACGGGGTTCCCACGACAAACCAACCAAAGAGAGAGCGAGGAAGATGAAACCCATCACGATGACGCTGTGCGCGTCCGTGCTGATGGCGTTGGCCGTGCCGGTTCAGGCAGCGGGCGACCCCAAGGCCGGACAAGTTAAAACCTCGATGTGCGCCGGTTGCCATGGCATTCCCGGCTGGCGCACCGCCTATCCCGGCGTGTACAGCGTGCCCAAGCTGGGCGGACAGCATGCGGATTATATCGTCGCGGCGCTCAAGGCCTACAAGACGGGTGAACGCAGCCATCCCAGCATGAAGGGCATCGCAGCCAGCCTGTCCGACCAGGATATGGAAGACCTCGCCGCCTACTACGCGTCGTCGTACAGCGGCCCTGCCAAATGACCGAGGACACGTCCATGAAGAAAACCCTGCTCATCCTCGCCGCCGCCGCACTGGGCATGGCTCCCCTGGCGCACGCCGCCAAGGGCAACGCCGAAGCCGGCAAGGCCAAGTCCACCCCCTGCGCCGGCTGCCATGGCCCTGACGGCATCAGCACCGTGGCGTCCTTTCCCAAGCTCGCAGGCCAGCATCGCGACTATCTCTATCACTCGCTGAAGGACTACAAGACCGGCAAGCGCAAGAATCCCATCATGGCCGGGCAGGTGGCGAACCTCTCCGACGCCGACATGGCCGATCTGGCCGCCTACTTCGCCGCACAGAAGGGACTCGCCATCAAGTACTGATCGACTGACCGGAAAGCCCCAGCGGGCGCCCGTCGGCGCCCGTTTTTTGTTTGGGTATCCGAATCTGTTGCGGGAAGTCACAGGTTCATCGTCACGCTTGCGCGAGTGCCTGCGGGGTTGAAATCGCCAACGGATTGCCATGGGCAGGTTTGAATTCGACGGCAAACCGCCTTCAGAAATCGCCCATCGACGCTCGCTTTGCGGCCGCAGCACGAAATCGCGTGACCGCATCACCCTCTCGCCCGGAGGGTGTTGTGTGGGAATTGAAAACTCGCCTATGCGTCCGGCTGGTCGGTTCCCCGCTGGCCATAATGCCTGAAGCGTTCCAGCACCTCGTTCATTTCCGCATCGCTGAGCAACACCGGCGCGCCCATCAGGCTCGCCCGCCAGAATTGCGCGCACAGGTCTTCCACCTCGACCGCCAGCGACAGCGCGGCATCGAGGCTGGCGCCCACTGCCACCAGGCCATGGTTGGCCATGAGGCAGGCGCGGCGGGCTTGTAGCGCGGCAAGAACCGCATCCGACAGTGCCTGGGTGCCGAAGGTGGCGTACGTCGCGCAACGGATGTCCTTGCCACCCGCGGCAGCCACCATGTAGTGGAAAGGTGGAATGCCCCGGCGCAGGCAAGCAAGACTGACTGCGTGAGGCGAATGCGCGTGTACCACGGCCTGGACCTCGGGCCGCGCGCGATAGATGTCGCGGTGGATGCGCCATTCGCTGGAGGGCTTGAGACTGCCGCTCGACTGTCCGTCGATGCCGACGGCGACCATCTGGTCGGGTTTCAACGTGTCGTTAGGCAGACCGCTGGGCGTGATGAGAAATCCCTCTCCCATCCGCACGCTGGCATTGCCGGAGGCCTCTTTGTTAAGACCGACGCTGGCAGTCTGCCTGGCCGTTTCGGCGAGGGCTGCCCTGAGTCCGGATTCGTTCATCGCGCTCTCCTCACGCGCTTCGGCGGGCTGTGGCCGCCGCTTCGGGATAGTGTCGCGCCAGGCCTTCGTGCGTGGCCGGGCAGACACCGCGTTCGGTGATCAGTCCCGTGATGAGCCGCGCGGGCGTGACGTCGAAGGCTGGATTGGCCGCGCCGCTTTGCGCGGGGGTGAGGCGCACGCTCAGCACGTTGCCCGCTTCGGCCTGCCCCTGGATATGGGTGACTTCGGAGGCGGCGCGCTCCTCGATCGGGATGCCGCTGCCGTCGGCCAGCCGCCAGTCGATGGTGGGGCCGGGCACCGCCACGTAAAACGGCACGCCGTTGTCGCGGGCGGCGAGCGCCTTCAGATAGGTGCCGATCTTGTTGGCGACGTCGCCGTTGGAGGCCGCGCGATCCGCCCCGACGATGACGAGGTCCACCTGTCCGTGCTGCATCAAATGGCCGGCGGCGTTGTCGGCGACGACCGTGTGCGGCACGCCGTGCTGCGTGAGTTCCCACGCGGTGAGCGCCGCCCCCTGGTTGCGCGGCCGGGTTTCGCTGACCCACACATGGACCGGAATGCCGGCTTCGTATGCCGTGTAGACCGGAGCCAGCGCAGTGCCCCAGTCCACCGTCGCCAGCCACCCTGCGTTGCAGTGGGTCATGACATTGACGGTGCGTGGCGACTGTTCGTATTGCCACTGGATGAGTTCCATACCGTGGCGGCCAATGGATCGGTTGAGCATGACGTCCTCGTCGCACAGCGCGGCGGCCTCGGTCCAGGCAGCGTCACCGCGTTGCTCAGCGGCAAGCGGCGCGAGACGGGTCTGCATGCGCTCCAGCGCCCAGCGCAGGTTGACCGCCGTGGGGCGGGTCGCCAGCAGGCGGGCACAGGCGGCCTCCAGATGGCCTTTTGAAGCCGCCTCCGTCAGGGCCAGCGCGACGCCATAGGCCGCGGTGGCGCCGATCAGGGGCGCGCCCCGGACGCGCATCACCGAGATGGCTTCGGCCGCGTCTTCGAGCGTGTGCAGCGTGCGGAACGCCAGGCGATGTGGCAGCAGGGTCTGGTCGATGATTTCGACGCCACTGTGGCCGGGCAGCGGGCGGATGGTTCGGGTAGGGGTGCCGTGTATGTTCATGCGTGTATTGAATACGCGAATAGAAGCGTTTCGTCGCCGAGCTTAGTGTGCAGGTGCCGATACCGTCGGGTGCTCCCTGAAGTTTTTCAACATGGAAAGCATCGATCCGGAGTCATAAACCATCTTACTCAGTAGTCGCCAACTTGGGCGACAAAAATGGTATGTAAACCCGCATGGAATCTGGTCTCTCTGTCGCACAAGATACCGATTCCTGAGTAAAGGCCAACTCACCTGCATGCTGTTATCACCCTATGTCGACTGAAAGAAAAGGCCGACACGAGTTGGCCGGGCACATCAAACCGGACTTTGTTTTTTTGGCTGGTTTGAGCTTGGCATGGGCCTCTCCGGTTGACTTTCCCCGGACCTGCATAGGCGTCTGCCTGGCCGGCTGGTTTTCGGCCCAAGGCGAGAAGGGCTTCAGACTCACTTCGTCCGCAGTGCAATCATCAGCAGACACTGGCTTGTCTGCGCGACATGAACGGCCGCTTTGGCGATGTCGATCGGCCGGACTCGACCCTGAAGAGGCGGTCGTGAGGTGGGTCGGAATCGTCCGGTTGTTGGCCAAAGGCGACAACGCCATTTCGATTTGCCCCGTCCGCTGTACTCGCAAGATAGGTCGTTGGCTCGCCGCTCGCTCCTGAACGAACGCTGTTCTCCGTTCGGACGGCAGAACCCGACCCCGATGTGAGACGGCCACGGTGTGTCGGCCCAACGTCGGTTCAAGCCAAAGCGGACGCACAAGCATGAGGTTCACTCCATCAAGCAAACTAGGGGCGAATCGATCCGCTCCACCACTTCCGCCGCAATGCTCGCGGTTCAGGGCTCTCGGACAGCTTCCTTTTTTTCCTGCCAAGGCCAACGGCCCTCGACTTCCAGGGTAAGCGCCCAGCCTAAAGCGGTCCTCACGAGCACAAGCAGCGCCAGCGTCGCGAGGTTCATCAGCGTCAATTCCAAAGTGACGGTGCGAATGATGTCGGCCGCCACCAGAAGTTCGAGTCCGACTAGCAGAGATTGACCCAGCAGTATGCGAAAGCTCTTATACGCATGCTCGAACTGCTTTGTGGACTGGAGCAGCCAGCGCACGGTGCCGACGCTGATAAAGGCAACCATGATGGCGATCGCGAGGACTTCGATGCCCAGAATGACCCATTCGATCAGAGTCTGAAAAGAGAGCATTTGCCTAACTTCCCCCGCTGTTTCGCTGTTTGCTAACGGCCAATGTGAATCGCTCGTGCTTTCTGAATACGTCTAACCGCCAGCGACGTCACTCGACCTTGAACGACGAGACTCCACTGGCCTTCGAGGTGATGCAGCTCGCGTAATAACCGTGTCCACCGAACGTGGGCAAGATCAAACCCAGCCAATCACCCACTCAACGCTGAGACCAGCGGATTTCCATTCCGGTGCGGCCATTCAGGGCGCCACGCAAAAGGGTGATTAAGGCTTTATCAGCCCCGCGTTCTTCAAAGAGATCAAGCGTAGTCTCGTTGATGTAATAGTCCTGATCTTCGCGTGACTCCTCCTCAAGCTGGCCGATAAGGTATTGCAGGTTGTCCTCGGTAATGGTGCCTATCCACGTGCCGGTGTCTTTATCATGCAATTGAATCATTCAATTCTCCTTGGGGATTTGAGTGTTGCTGCCAACCTTTCGTCGTAACGGGACTACTCCAGCCAGTGCTTAGAACCAAAAAAACTGGGCTCGCAGTAGAGTTGGCTGCGACCAAAACATTTTAACGCTTGAAGCCAAGTGGCGCCCGTTTGAGGATTGCCGCTGATCGCTGCAAAACAGACCTTCGGCGGAAACATACCGCGACTGCCTCTTCAGGGTCGGGAGTACGCGTTCGATAAAATGGGATGCAGACGGCGTGACTGCCTCGCATCCGGCCGTTCAGGAGCCTTTAGCGGACACACTCGCCCGGCTGGGCCGAAGTTGGCGTGGCCGAATTCCAGACGGATAGGTGCGCCAGCCCGAATGACGGCTCCTGGCCGAACACGGACTGTGGGACCTGCGGTTCATTCTGCGCGGTGTAAAAATTTCCGACGCCACGCCTGCAAAAACGGTGACTGACCGTTAGGCTTCGACTACCGGTCACTCGAATTCACCGACCTGACCGGCCGCTTCTGGCCGATTTCTGCCTTTTAAACGATCGAAAACCCCACCAGCGCAATCTCGTCCCCATCCTTGACCGGCGCGGACTTCTCGGCGAACTGCTTGTTGATCGTGATGTTGAGCTTGGGATTGCCGAGCAGCATCTTCTTCCACATCTCGCCGCGCTTGGACAGCACGAACAGCAGGCGCTCGACGTCGGTCACATCCGCGGGCAGGGCGATCTCGTCGGAGGCCATGCCGAGGGTGTCCACGAGGTCGCCGAAAAACAAAATTTTCACCATCTCCAGGCCTTTATAATCTGCGATTGACCGCCCGATTTTACCCCCGTATGTCTGCCTCCCTGCTGGAAAACCTCAACCCCGAACAGCGCGCCGCCGTGACGCTGCCGCACGAGTCCGCGCTGATTCTGGCGGGGGCCGGCTCGGGCAAGACGCGGGTGCTGACCACGCGCATCGTGTGGCTGATCCAGAGCGGCCAGGTGTCGCCACACGGCATCCTTGCGGTGACCTTCACCAACAAGGCGGCGAAGGAGATGCTCACCCGCATTTCGGCGATGCTGCCGATCAATACGCGAGGGATGTGGGTCGGCACCTTCCACGGGCTGGCCAACCGGCTGCTGCGCACGCACTGGCGCGAAGCGGGGCTGCCGCAGTCGTTCCAGATTCTCGACTCTGCCGACCAGCTCTCGGCGATCAAGCGGCTGATGAAGGCGATGAACGTCGACACTGAGAAGTACGAACCGAAGAAGGTGCAGTGGTTCATCAACGGCCACAAGGAGGCGGGGCGCCGCGCGCGCGACGCGGAGGCGTTCGACGAATACTCG
>Ga0316600_10000762_pt1 | contig 15026 bp, 16 predicted proteins | sample OWC_soil_day5_CT_FD_207652 | JGI IMG/M metagenome (GOLD analysis project Ga0316600, IMG submission 207652) | Wetland soil microbial communities from Old Woman Creek delta, Ohio, United States - OWC_soil_day5_CT | ecosystem: Environmental > Terrestrial > Soil > Wetlands | place: USA: Ohio... | reverse complement strand
CGGTGAACACCACGGCGTTGACCTCCCGGTCCGCGGAGGCGCGGCGGAAGGCGAGGATGAGCGCCTTGACCATGTCCGTCGTGTAAGAGTTGTACTGCTTCGGGTTGTTCAGGACGATCCATGCGTTGCAGAGCCCTTCCGCGGCGGAACCGTCACGGCGCCGGGCAGGCCGCTTCTCGTAACGGACCATGCCGTCGCACAGGCTCTCCACATCCCCGGGGGTCAGATTGTGGTCGATCAGTCGGGACGGCGCGGTCCTGGCGATGATCTCGTCGGTAGTAGCCATTTCCCCTCCCGTGCATGATATATGTAATCTGGTACCACAATACCATTTAATTAGTCAAGGAATATTTTCCCGGTCATCCGATCATCGGGGCGTCACCGCCGCTACCGGATGGTCCGGGTGAGTACCAGGCGCTGGGATTGGTGGAACCCGTGCGTGTAGAGGAACCGCTGCAGGTCGAAATTCTCCAGCGAGACCTGGACCTGCACGGATTCGACTTTCAGGGTGGAAAGGTTCAGGAGCAGCTGGGAGAGAAGGGCGTGCCCGATACCGGTTCCGCCATAGGCGGGGTGGACGCCGACCGTGTCGATCACGGCGGCTTTTTCGACACTGCCGAACTCCCCGAAGTCGACCCGCGCCATGATGAACCCGGTGACGATGCCGTTGTCCTCGGCCACCAGGGACACGCGGATCCCGGATTCGATCAGCATCTCCCGGAACTTGGCGGCGAGATAGGCCGACCGGTCGATGCCGGTGTGTTTTCCGTCGATGCGGACGACCGCCGCCAGGTCTCCCTCCTTCAGGGAGCGGACCGGGACCCGGTCCCGGGACAGCTTTTCGTAGTAGTCCCCGCCGGCGCCGCTGTGAACCCGCCATTTCCCGTCCATTTTCACGGGACCCACTTCCGCGATCTCCTCTCCCAACGGGGAGGTGTCCCTCTCGATGATCTGGTAGGGGGCGAGGAGGAATCCCGTGGAGGAGAAGAACCCGATCATCGCCGGGTTCCCCCAGTCGACCTGGGTTCTCAACGTGCCGATATTCCGTTTTTTCATCTGTTCATCGATCCCGGAGATCACCGCCGTGCCGATCCCTTTCCCCTGGAGGTCCGGGTCCACGCCGATGACGTCCAGGACCGCTGCAGCGCCCCGGATGCCGAATTCCCCCTCCTGCAGACGGGCGATGCCGTACCCCACCAATGTTTCCCCGTCCGTTGCCGCACAGGTGATGAAGCCGTCCGGGTCCGCGGCCACCACCGAGAACCGCTTCGAAAGAAACCCTCTCCTCGGATGGCCGGCGATCCGGCTTTCGATTTCGGAAATCCGGTCCAGGTCCTCCAGGCGGAACGATCGAAGCGAGAAGTTCGGCATGTCCATTTCCCCTCCGGGCATCTATATAAGCAAACAGGTACCATAATACCGGTTAACGCGTCAAGGCTTTTTTCCCCCTTCCGTCCGGAATGGCGCCCATCCCCTGCCGGGGTATTTCCCGCCACGCTCCTGGACCGCCGGAGCGTTCTTGACAGGGAACCCGGGAATGTGGCACTTGGATACCAGATTATCCGCGGAAGGCAAATCCCTTTTGCAGGACCCGGAGGAGCGATGTGCGGTTTCCTGAATTTCGACGGGCGCGATGCCGTGGTCACCGGCGGCGCTCGCGGCATCGGGCTGGCGATCGCCCGCGCCCTGGTCGATCATGGCGCCCGCGTGCACGTCTTCGACGTGTCCCCGGGAGAGGAAGGCGAATCGGCCGCGTTCCGGTTCCACCGGGTCGACATCGCGGACTCCGGAAGCGTCTCCGCAGCGGTCGCGCAACTGCCGGACCCCGTTTCCCTGCTCGTCAACAACGCCGGGATCACCCGCGACCGGACCGTGGTCAACATGAGCGACGAGGAGTGGGATTCGGTTCTCTCGGTGAACCTGACGGGGGCGTTCCGCGTGACGCGGGCGCTGGCGCCCGCGATGCGGAACGCCGGCTACGGGCGGATCGTCAACATCACCTCCATCAACGGGATCCGCGGAAAATTCGGGCAGGCGAACTACAGCGCATCCAAGGCCGGGCTGATCGGACTGACCAAGACCCTGGCCCGGGAGCTCGGGCCCAAGGGGATCACGGTCAACGCGGTGGCGCCGGGAATGGTGATGACCGCGATGGCCCGGGAGCTGCCCGGGGAGATCGTCGAGAAGGCAAGGGCGGAATGCGTCCTCCCGGAGCTGGCCGGGCTCGGGGACGTGGCCAACCTGGTCCTGTTCCTGCTCTCCGACGCGGCGCGGATGATCACGGGCGAGGTGATCCGGGTGGACGCCGGGCAATACCTCTGATGCGGATCGATTTCCACGTCCACATGGGGGTGTACGCCTTCCACAACCCGTGGGTGACGGAGTGGATGAAGAAGACCCACCCCGCGGGGTACGAGGAGTACATCCGCAAGTACGACGACCCGGGTGCGTTCGAGGAGCTGCTGTTGGCCGAAGGGGTCGATTATGCCTGCGTCCTTGCGGAGCTGAGCCACGCCACCACGGGGCTGTGCACCAACGAGCAGGTGCGGGATTTCTGCAAGGGCAGGCCCCGCCTGATCCCGTTCTGTGACCTGAACCCCCACCTGCACACCGATCTGGGGGAGGAGCTGCGCCGGAAGGTCGGAGAAGAGAGGTTCCGGGGGGTGAAGCTGTACCCGTCCTACCAGCACTACTACCCGAACGACGCGAGGATGTACCCGCTCTACCGGGCGGCGGAGGAACTTCGCGTCCCGGTCATGATCCACACCGGCTCTTCCGTATTCCGCGGCACGCGGATGAAGTACGGCGACCCGCTTCACCTGGACGACGTGGCCGTCGATTTCCCCGGGTTGAACCTGGTGATGGCCCACTCGGGGAGGGGGTTCTGGTACGACCGGGCCTTTTTCCTCGCGAAGCTGCACCAAAACCTCTACATGGATCTTTCCGGCCTTCCCCCCTCCCGGCTGATGACGTATTTCCCGGAACTGGACCGGATCGCGGACAAGGTCATTTTCGGAAGCGACTGGCCGGGGATGCCGTGGATCCGGCGCAACATGGACGAGATCGGCCGGCTGCCCCTGACGGCGGAAGGCGTGGAGAAGATCCTGGGCGGCAACGCTGCCCGGCTGCTGGGTCTCCGGGGTCTCTAGCGGGGGACGGCCGCGGCGCGCTGACGGGTGCCCTTCAGCGCCGTTTCCAGCGTGATCGTGTCGAGGACCGCCTTGGTGAGGTCGTCGATCTCGCCCGTGATGCTCTGCAGCTCCTCCACGATCGGCTGGCCCTCCCGGCTCCACTGGTCCGGGACATCGAGCTCGGACTCCAGCGTTTCGAACAGCTGGATCACGTCCAGCAGCGTCGTCCGGTTGACGTTCCCCGCGAACCGGTATCCGCCGCCGACGCCGCGCACCGCCTGCACCAGCCCCCCGTGGACCAGGTTCCGCATCACCTTCGCGAGGTGGTGGGCGGAGATCCCGTACTTGTCGGCGATCTCGGTGGTCGAGAGCTGCCGCCCGGAATCGCTGGCCAGCTCGAGGACGGCCACCAGCGCGTACAGGCTTCCCTTGTTCAGCTTCACGGCAGACCCCCGCCCGTCACTCGATCTCCTTCTCGAGCTCTATGTATCGTCCCGTCCGCAGCCCCAGGCCGCGGAAGAACGACAGCGTCAGCTTGTAGTTGCGGTCCACCATGGTCCGCACGGTCGTGACGCCTGACGCTTTCAGGCGCCGGCAGATCTCCTCGAACATGCGCTTGCCGATGCCCCTCCCGCGCAGGTCCGGGGACACGGCCAGCGCGAACACCCAGCCGCACGGGGGGGAGCCGAACTCCCAGGCCCGGACCTCCCCGCTGATGAAGCCGACGACCTCCCCGCCGGTTTCCGCGACCAGGAAGAGCCGGTCCTTCTTTCCTCCCTTGACGTAATGGTCGAAGACGCCCCGCCAGTAGGCCGGCTTCTCCTCCTTGGGACCGACGTCGTCCAGCGCGATGATGGCGTCGATGTCGGCAGGGAGCGCGTTCCGGATGGTGATGGGTTCCTTCATTCTGGTACTTGAATACCGTAATTGATCGGAAAGATCAAGCCCTTTGTTTTTCCGGCTTCCGGAGGAAACCGCTCAGCAGGACCGCGGCGCCGGCAAAGACCGCGGCCATGTAGAAGCTGCTCGAGAAGCTGCCCGTCCTTTCCGCCAGGATCCCGGCGATCGCCGGACCGGAAATCTGCCCCAGCCCGAAGATGAATGTCACCAGGCCGAACGCTGCCGCGACGTTCCGGACGCCGACGTAATCCCCCATGGCCGCCGCCATGATGGAGGGGATGCTCCAGGCGACCAGTCCGTAGAATGCGATGGACAGATACAGGAAGAGGCCGGGCAGCCGCGTGGCGATGAGCAGGTAGGCGACGGCCTGCATCGAGAAGACGATCATCAGCCCCGCCTTCCGGCTGAGCCGGTCGGACAGCGTCCCGAAGACGGGTCCCGAGAGGAGGCTGAGGGCCCCGACCCACATCCAGAAGTTCCCCGCCAGCCCTTCCGAGAAGCCCCGTTCCTTGACGAGGGTGGTGACCACGAACGTCGCGTAGATCACGTAGGTGTACCCGAAGAGGAAGTAGATCCCGCCGAGGTAGTAGATGATCCCTCTCCGGTATATATTCCCCTCCGTTCCTCCCGCGCCGGAGTCGCCCCGGGCCGGAGCGTCCCCGCTGCCGACGGGCTGAAGGTCCTTCTCCTCCGGCCTGTCCCGGAGCAGGGCGAGGGCGAGGAAGGCGATCAGCATCACGAGGGCGCTCAGGATCAGCCAGCTCGTCCTCCACCCTTCAGGTCCGACCCGCCGGTTGATGAACGGGATGAGCCTGCCCGAGAGCATGATGGCGAACCCGCTCCCGATGCTGATGAACCCGGCCGCTCGCCCCCGCCTGCTGCTTGCGAACCAGGCGGATGCCAGTCCCATCACCGGCACGTTGGTCGCGCCGCTCCCGATCCCGGTGAACATGTAGAGGACGAGGACCTGGAGGAACCCGGATGCCCTGCTCACCAGGGACATGGAGATGCCGACCACCAGCAGGGCACCGAATATGAGCCGCCGGGAGCCGACCCGGACGGCCAGGTGGCCGCAGAACAGGACCGAAACCAGGTACCCGAGGAAGTTGGCCGTGCTGATGAAGCCCATCTGCGAATAGGAGAGGTCGAGGGTGGCCGCCATCGACGGCAGCAGCATGCCGAGCGCGAAGCGGCCGAAACCGAGGCATGCCAGGATGCAGAGCATGCCCGCCGTGACGATCACCCATCCGTAATGAAACAGGGGCCTGCCGGGGGGGATTTTTTGCATACGGGGGAATATAACATCGTATCGGGCAGTTGGAGGGAAGGATCGGCGGGAGTGTGGCAATCTTCGGGAGAGTGTGATAAAAATGGTCGTCCGCGGGGGCGGATCGGTCGCATGAATAATTTCGGGTACAATCCGTAAAACAGCGTATCGATAATTCGTTGACAAGATAATAAGCATTGCGGTACTTTTTTGCGAATTACGGTTCCGCCCCGGGGCGCCCCAGGGACGAGGGAGATCCGCGATGATCTGGAACGAGGAGTACGAGACCCTTCCGCGGGAGGCGCTCGAGGCGCTCCAGCTCAAGCGGCTGCGCGGGCTGGTCGACCGCGTCCACGGCACGGTCCCGTTCTACCGGAACAAGCTGGAGGGGGCGGGGTACAGGGCGGGGGACATCGCTTCCCTCGAGGACCTCTCCCGGCTCCCCTTTACCACGAAGGCGGACCTGCGGGACACCTACCCGTTCGGCCTGTTCGCCGTCCCGATGGAGCGGGTTGTGCGGATCCACGCCTCCTCCGGCACCACCGGGAAGCCCGTCGTGGTGGGATACACGCGGCGCGACATCGACACCTGGGCGGAGCTGATGGCGAGGACCCTCTCCTGCGGCGGCACCAACCGGGGGGACGTCGTCCACAACGCCTACGGATACGGACTTTTCACGGGCGGCCTGGGGGCCCATTACGGCGCGGAAAAGATCGGCGCGGCGGTGATCCCCATGTCGGGAGGAAACAGCAAGCGCCAGATCATGCTGATGCAGGATTTCGGATCCACGATCCTGCTGTCGACCCCCTCGTACGCCCTCAACCTGGCGGAGGTGATGGTGGAGGAGGGGGTGGATCCGGGGAGCATGAAAATCCGGTGCGGCCTCTTCGGCGCCGAGCCGTGGAGCGAGGCCATGCGAAGGGAGATCGAGAAGAAGCTCCGGATCGACGCGCTCGACATCTACGGCCTCTCGGAAGTGATCGGCCCCGGCGTGTCGTCCGAGTGCCTCGAGGAGAAGCACGGGCTCCACGTCTTCGAGGACCACTTCCTCCCCGAGATCATCGACCCCGTGACGGGAAAAACGCTCCCGCACGGGCAGGCGGGGGAACTCGTCTTCACCACCCTGACCAAGGAGGCGTTCCCCGTGATCCGGTACCGCACGAGGGACATCTCGCGCCTCATCACGAAGCCGTGCACCTGCGGGCGCACCCACCTGCGGATGGAGAGGATCTCCGGGCGCACGGACGACATGCTCATCATCCGGGGCGTCAACGTCTTCCCGTCCCAGATCGAGTCGGTGCTGATCGCCGTGGAGGGCGTGGAGCCCCACTACCAGCTGGTCGTCACCCGGGAGGAGTCCCTGGACGTCCTCGAGGTGCAGGTGGAGGTGAACGAGAGGATCTTCACGGACGAGGTGAAGGGGTTGGAGGGAGTCGCCCGCCGGGTGGAGCACGACATCAAGGACCTGCTCGGCGTCACATGCAAGGTCAAGCTCGTGGAGCCCAAGACGATCCAGCGCAGCGAGGGGAAAGCCAAGCGCGTCATCGACATGCGGAAGATCTGAAACGCAGGGGGGGGCGCCATGAAGGTGGAGCAGATCTCGGTTTTCCTGGAGAACAAGTCGGGCCGGCTGGCGGAGGTCACGGGGATCCTCGCCCGGGCGGGGGTCAACATCCGCACCCTGTCCCTCGCCGACACGGCGGACTTCGGGATCCTGCGGCTCATCGTGGACCGGACGGACCAGGCGAACAAGGTGCTGAAGGAGACCGGCTTCACGGTGGCCAAGACGGAGGTGATCGCGCTCGAGGTGCCGGACGTACCCGGCGGGCTGGCCCGGATCCTCTCGGTCCTGGACGCCGCGGGCGTCAACGTGGAGTACATGTACGCCTTCGCCCGGCAGTCGGCGGACAAGGCGATCGTCATCTTCCGCTTCGACGAGCTCGACAGGGCCATCCAGGTGCTCCTGGACGCGGGGGTCCGCGTCCTGAAGGGGGAGGAAGTGTACGCGCTGTGACAACGGGTGAACCGCAACCATTACCGGACAGGAGGTGGGGAAGATGAGGAGAGTCGGAACGGTTATCCTGGGATTGTTGCTCGCGGCGGCCATGGCGTTCCCCGCGGCGGCGGCGGAGACGATCAAGATCGGCGCGATCCTGTCGGTCACGGGGCCGGCGTCGTTCCTCGGAGCGCCGGAGGCGAAGACCCTCGAGATGCAGGTCGCGGACGTGAACAGGAAGGGCGGCATCCTCGGGAGAAAGGTCGAGCTGATCGTCAAGGATTCCGGCGCGAGCCCGGAGAAGGCGTTCTCGTTCGCCAAGCAACTGATCGAGGAGGAGAAGGTGTTCGCCATCATCGGCCCCTCGACGAGCGGCGAGACGATGAAGATCAAAGGCCTCGCGGAGGAGGGGAAGACCATCCTCATGTCGTGCGCGGCGGCCGAGGTGATCGTCAATCCCGTGGCAAAATACGTGTTCAAGACGCCGCAGAAGGACAGCGATGCAGTCATCATGATCTTCCAGCAGATGAAGAAGATGAAGATCAGCAAGATCGGCGTCGTCTCCAGCAACACCGGCTTCGGGGGCGCGGGGAAGGCGCAGATCGAGGCGCTGGCCCCGAAGCACGGCATCACGATCGTGGCCAACGAGGTGTACGACAAGGCCGCATCGGACCTCACGGCCGAGGTGACGAAGCTCAAGGCGGCCAACGTCGAGGCGGTCATCAACTGGTCCATCGAGCCGGCCCAGGCGATCGTGATCAAGAACGCCCGGCAGATCGGCCTCAAGGTTCCCATCTTCCAGAGCCACGGGTTCGGGAACATCAAGTACGTCGATGCCGCCGGCGAGGCCGCCGAGGGGGTGATGTTCCCTGCCGGCCGGTTGCTCGTCGCCGACCAGCTGCCGAAGGATCACCCGCAGCGGGCGCTGCTCCTGCAGTACAAGAAGGATTACCAGTCGTACTGCCAGGGGGAGGAGTGCAGCACCTTCGGGGGGCACGCCTTCGACGCGTTCATCATCCTCCAGAAGGCGATCGAGAAGGCAGGCAGCACGGACAAGGAGAAGGTCCGGACCGCCATCGAGAACCTCAAGGGCGTGGTCGGAACCGCGGGGATCTTCAACTTCTCCCCGACGGACCACAACGGCCTCGACATCGACGCATTCGTGATGCTGGTCGTCCGGAACGGGAAGTTCACGATCCTGTAGACGGACGCCAACGGTAACCCCGTCGTTCCGAGCGGGAGCACGCGCGCCGCGCGTGCTCCCGCTCGTTTGAGGAAAGGACCAGGGACCTGGAATTCTTTTTCCAATATCTCGTGGCCGGGGTCACGTACGGGACGATCTACGCGATCGTCGCCATCGGGTTCAACATCATCTACAACGCCACCGGCATCATCAATTTCGCCCAGGGCGAGTTCGTGATGCTCGGCGGGATGACCGCCGTCACGCTGAGTCGGTTCGTGCCGCTGCCCGTCGCCATCCTGGGCGCCGTCGTCCTGACGACGATCGTCGGGGCGGTCATCGAGATCGTCTTCATCCGGTGGCTCCACCGCCCTTCCGTGCTGCGGATGGTCATCATCACCATCGGCATATCGATCCTGATCCGGGAGATCGCCCTGCACGTTTGGGGGGAGAGCGTCCGGTCGCTCCCCTACTTCACCGGCACCTCGGTGACCTCCATCCGCCTGGGCGGGGTGTACATCTCCCCGCAGGTCCTCTGGGCCGTCGGCGTCGGCGCCGTCGCTGTGGCACTGCTGAGCGCCTTCTTCAACCTGACGATGCTGGGGCGGCAGATGCGCGCCTGTTCCGCCAACCGCGACGCGGCCCGCCTCTGCGGCATCAACGCGGGGAACATGGTCACCCTCTCGTTCATGATCAGCGCCGCGATCGGCGCCATCGGCGGCTGCGTGGTCTGCCCGATCACCTACGTGCATTACGACAGCGGCACGCCGCTGGCCATCAAGGGGTTCACCGTGGCCATCCTCGGCGGCCTCGGCAACAGCACGGCCGCCGTCGGCGCGGGGATGATCCTGGGGATCCTCGAATCCTTCAGCATCTGGGTCCTGCCCGCCGCGTACAAGGAGGCCATCTCGATCGCCATCCTGCTCCTCATCCTGTTCGTGCGGCCGAGCGGAATCTTCGGCAGCGCGGAGGCTGCCCGGCTCAAGGAGTTCTGATGGCACGGAGATACTCCATGGTCGCCGCCTTCGCCGGACTCGTCGTCGCGATCCAGGTGGCGACGTATCTGGCCGGCGCCCCGTACCACCTCACGCAACTGACCATGACGGCCTACTATTCGCTTCTCATCGTGGGCCTGTGCATGCTGATCGGGTACGCAGGGCAGATCTCGCTCGGCCACGCCGGGTTCTTCGCCATCGGAGGGTACGTTTCGGCGTTCCTGACCACGCACGACCTGGCGGCCCACAAGGGGCTTCGCCTCGTCGCTCTCCTGCAGAAGGCCGGGATGCTCCTGGAAAGGTCGGACCTGTACGGGGGGAGCCACCTGGTCGTTCACCCGTGGCTGGCCTGCGCGGCAGCGGTCCTCCTGGCAGTCGTCATCGCCTACGTCGTCGGGGGACCGGTCCTGAAGCTCCGGGGCCATTATCTGGCCATGGCGACCCTCGGTTTCGGCATCATCATCTACCGGGTCGCCCTGGGGACCGAACTCCTCGGCGCGGCGGACGGGATCTCCGAGGTACCCGGGTTCCCCCTGCCGTTCGGGCTGATCATCTCCGGCAATGCCTCCGTGCGGGTGTCGAACTATTACCTGGCGTGGGGGCTGGTGATCCTCGGGATGGTGCTGCTGCTCAACCTGATCCAGTCCCGTGTGGGAAGGGCGCTGTCGGCTGTGCACGGCGCCGAGGACGCTGCCGGCGCAATCGGGATCCCGACGGCCCGGTACAAACTGAACACGTTCGTGCTGAGCGCGGCGTTCGCCTCCGTGGCCGGCGTCTTCCTCACCCACTATAACGGCGGCATCGGCCCGTCGGAGGCGTCGGTCATGAAGTCGGTCCGGTACGTGGCGATCGTCGCGATCGGCGGGATGGCGAACCTGTGGGGCGCGCTCCTGATGAGCCTCGTCCTGAACTACCTCTCTCTCCGCGGGTACTTCGGGACATTCGACGACGCCGTGTTCGGCGTCATCCTCATCCTGATCATGCTGTTCGCGCCCGACGGGCTGCTCCGCCGCCACATCCTCGCCGACCTGAAACGGCTGGCCTCGGGCGGCGCATCGGACGAGGAGGCGGCGTGACGATCCTTTCGGTCCGGAGGGTCAGCAAGCGCTTCGGCGGCCTCCAGGCCGTCAGTGACCTCTCCTTCGACGTGGCGCGCGGGTCGATCAAGGCGCTGATCGGGCCGAACGGCGCCGGGAAGACGACGCTGTTCAACCTGATCTCGGGGTTCCTTCCGCCCGACTCCGGCGAGATCTACTTCGGCGGCGCGCCGGTCCACGACCTGCCGTCCCACCAGATCGCCTCCCGGGGCATGGTGCGGACGTTCCAGCACATCCGCCTCTTCCCCAAGATGACGGTCCTCGAGAACATCATGGTCGGCCGCCACGTCCACAGCCGGGCGGGGTTCCTCGCCGGCATGCTGAACCTCCCGTTCACGTGGAGGGAGGAGCGGCGCATCCGGGAGAAGGGCCAGGAGATCATGGAGCTGCTCGGCATCGCGGAGCACGCCCACACGGAGGCGGCCAGTCTCGCCTACGGGCAGCAGCGCGTCGTCGAGATCGGGAGGGCGCTCGCCTGCGAGCCGCGCCTCCTGCTCCTCGACGAACCCGCCGCGGGCCTGAACATGCGGGAAACGAACGGGATGGGCGGGCTCATCGGGAAGATCCGCGACATGGGGATCACCGTGCTCCTCGTGGAGCACGACATGTCGCTCGTCATGGGGATCTCGGACGAGATCGTCGTGCTGAGTTTCGGGCAGAAGATCGCGGAGGACCGCCCCCTCGCGATCCAGAAGAACCGGGAAGTGATCCGCGTGTACCTCGGGGACGACGCGTGAGGCGGGGATGCTGAGGATCAAGAATCTCGAGTCCGGATACGGCCGGCTCAAGGTGCTGAAGAAGGTCACGATGCACATCCGGTCCGGCGAGATCGTGACGATCATCGGGGCCAACGGCGCCGGGAAGACCAGCCTCCTGAAGACCATCGCGGGGCTCCTCCCGGCGCGCTCGGGCGAAATCCTCTTCGACACGAAGGACATCGGGAATCTTCCGCCCGAGAAGGTCGTCTTCCGGGGGTGCTCCCTGGTGCCCGAGGGCCGTCAGGTTTTCGCCCCAATGACCGTCCGGGAGAACATCCTTCTCGGTGCCTACACGCAATACCGGAACGGGAAGGGCGGGGCGGTCCGGGACGACATCGAGCGCGTCTACGGGATCTTCCCCCGGCTCCGGGAACGCGAGCGTCAGCTCGCGGGCACGCTGTCGGGCGGCGAGCAGCAGATGCTCGCCATCGCGAGGGCCCTCATGGCCCGCCCGAAACTGATCATGATGGACGAGCCCTCGATGGGGCTTGCCCCGCTGGTCATCCGGGACATCTTCGCGGTCATCACGAGGCTCCGGAAGGAAGGCGGCACGGTGCTGCTCGTCGAGCAGAACGCCCGCGCGGCGCTGGGGATCGCCGACCGCGGGTACGTGCTCGAAACGGGCCGGATCATCATGGAAGGGGAGGCGGAAGAGCTGCTCTCGAACCGCGAGGTGCAGCGCGCCTACCTCGGCAGGGACCTGGACGCGGAAGGAAAGATGTAACGGATCGGAGGGGGCAATGTACTGGGAACCCGACAAGGAGTGCCTGGACCGGGAGGAGCTCGAGCAGATCCAGATCGAGCGGCTGCAGTCGACCCTCACGCGTGTGTACCAGCACGTGCCGTTCTACCGGAAGAAATTCAACGCCCTGGGTTTCTCCCCCGAGGACGTGGGGTCCCTCGCGGACCTCGGGCGCCTCCCCTTCACCACGAAGGCGGACCTCCGGGAGAACTACCCGTACGGGCTGTTCGCCGTGCCCATGCGCGAGGTGGTCCGGGTCCACGCCTCCTCCGGGACCACGGGGCTCGCCACCGTGGTGGGGTACACGCGCAACGACATCCGGATGTGGAGCAACCTCGTCGCCCGGGTCCTGACGGCAGGGGGCGTGACCAAGGACGACGTCGTCCAGATCGCCTTCGGGTACGGGCTCTTCACGGGCGCCTTCGGAATCCACTACGGTGCGGAGCGGATCGGCGCGTCCGTGATCCCCGCCTCCAGCGGAAACACCGCGCGCCAGATCCAGATCATGAGGGATTTCAAGACCACCGCCCTGGTTTCCACCCCTTCCTACGCGCTGCTGGTGGGCGACACGCTGCAGGAGATGGGGATCCCCGCCTCGGCCCTTTCCCTGCGGTACGGCCTCTTCGGCGCCGAGCCGTGGTCCGACGCGATGCGACGGGAGATCGAGGGGAAGCTGGGGATCGTGGCCACGGACAACTACGGCCTCTCCGAGGTCATCGGGCCGGGCGTATCCGGGGAGTGCCTCGAGCGGCAGGGGCTGCACATCAACGAGGACCACTTCCTCGTGGAGGTGATCCACCCGGAGACGCTTCAGCCCGTGGCGCCCGGCGAAGAGGGGGAGCTCGTCATCACGACGCTCACCAAGGAGGCGTTCCCGATGATCCGGTACCGGACGCGGGACCTGACCCGCCTCCTGCCGGGGACCTGTCCGTGCGGGCGGACGGGCCGGCGGATGAGCCGGGTCACCGGGCGGACCGACGATATGCTGATCATCAAGGGGGTAAACGTCTTCCCGTCCCAGATCGAGCACATCCTCTTCGAGATCGAGGGGACGGAACCGCACTACCAGATCGTCGTCGACCGAAAAGGGGCGATGGACGAGGCGACGGTGCTGGTGGAGGTGGAGGAGTCGATCTTCTTCGACCAGATGCGGCGGCAGAAGGAGATGATGGACAGGATCCAGAAGCGGTTGGCGCACGAACTGGGGGTCCACGTGGACGTCAGGCTGGTGGAACCGAAAACCCTCGCGCGCTCCGAGGGGAAGGCCCGGCGGGTCATCGACAACCGGAAGCTGTGATAGCCACCTTTGCGACAGCCGGTTTCCAAAGCCCGCGATCACGGCTACTATGTGAGGCGGGGGTGGGCATGAGCATCGGGACGTTATACGTGGTGGCCACGCCGCTGGGGAACCTGGAGGACATCACCTTCCGCGCCATCCGGGTCCTCCGGGAAGTGGACGTGATCGCCTGCGAGGACACCCGCCGGACGGTGAAGCTCCTGAACCGGTACGAGATCCGCACGCCGATGGCGGTCTTCCACGACTACAACAAGGCCCGCGCGGGGGCCGGTCTCCTCCGGCGTCTCCGGGAGGGGATGAACGTGGCGCTGGTGTCCGACGCGGGGACCCCGGCCATCTCGGACCCGGGGTACGAACTCGTCCGGGACGCCGTCGCCGCCGGGATCCACGTGGAGGTGATCCCGGGGCCGTCCGCGCTGATCTCCGCCCTGGTCGTCTCCGGGCTCCCCACGGATCACTTCACCTTCGAGGGATTTCTCCCCAACCGACCGGCGCGGCGCCGGAAGTCCCTTTCGGCGCTCTCGCACGAAACGCGGACGATGATCTTCTACGAGTCCCCCCAGCGCGTCGCGGGGTTTTTGTCGGACGCCGCGGAGACGTTCGGGGAGCGCCGGGCGTGCGTCGTCCGGGAGCTGACGAAGGTGCACGAGGAGATCCTGCGGGGCACCTTGCCCGAACTGGCGGCGGAGATGGCGGGACGGGAGAGCGTCCTCGGGGAGGTCACCGTGGTGGTGGCCGGCGCCTCGAAGACGGTGGAGCTGTCGGTGGAGGAGATCGTCCGGGCCGCCCTCTCGGATGCCGGGGGATCGTCCCGCGACCTGGCGAAGGAGATCGCGGAGCGGACCGGGCTGTCGCGGAAGGAGGTGTACGAGGAGATCCTGCGGCAGCGGAAATGAACGGGGCGGCCGACCGGCCGCCCCTGCGGGGGTGGAGTGCCCCCCTTCCGGTTAAACCGACACGAGCAGCGAGTCGGTGACGTGCGTCACCAGCCCGTGGAACTTCTCCTTCGCCTTCCGGAACTTCGGGTCCGCCAGGATCCGTTCGAGGGTGGCCAGCGAGTCGAGGTCGACCTGCACGACGCGCTGGGGTGAGGATCCCCCCAGCATGCTCTTGTACTTCCTCACCGTCTTGACGCCGCGGTACTGTGTCCAGATGTTCCTGCCGGCTCCCTTGACGTACCGATCGTACTCTGCGGCCTTCCCGGGGAGGATGTCGAACCGGTACTCGAAGGTGATCATCTCTTGCCCTCCTTGGGGGGTTTCTGTCCTACCCGCCACCGTATCAAAAGGGTTGAATACCGTCAATCGATCCGGAGCACGACCTTGCCGAACTGCCTCTTCTCCTCGAGACGCCGTTCCGCCTCCCGCGCCTGCGGAAGGGGGAACACCGCGTCGACCACCGGCTTCACCTTCCCGTCGCGGAAGATCCGGAGCATCTCCGCGAACTCGGCGTGCGTTCCCATCGTGGAGCCGTACACGGTCAGCTGGTTCCAGAAGATGCGGCCCAGGTCGGTCTGCGGGTCCGGGCCCGTCGTGGCCCCGCACGTGAGCAGGCGCCCGCCCTTGGCGGCCGCCGCGATGGACTGCCTCCACGTGGCCTTCCCCACCGAGTCGAGCACCACGTCCACACCGCGCTTCCCCGTGAGTTTCCGCACCTCTCGCGC
>Ga0316600_10000761_pt1 | contig 15034 bp, 18 predicted proteins | sample OWC_soil_day5_CT_FD_207652 | JGI IMG/M metagenome (GOLD analysis project Ga0316600, IMG submission 207652) | Wetland soil microbial communities from Old Woman Creek delta, Ohio, United States - OWC_soil_day5_CT | ecosystem: Environmental > Terrestrial > Soil > Wetlands | place: USA: Ohio... | reverse complement strand
AGGCCGTGACCGCGCCTTTCGACGCGCCGTAGTGGCTGTTGCGCGCCGCACCTTCGATGGCCGCGGTGCTGGCGGTGGCCACCAGCGCGCCGCCTTGTCCATGGGCCGCCATGTGCCGCGCCGCGGCGCGGAAGGTCAGGAACACGCCTTCGACGTTGATGCGCTGGACGCGGCGGAATTCCTCCAGGCTCATCTCCGTCATCAGCGTGCCTTTGCTCGACACGCCGGCGTTGGCGAAGCAGGCGTCCACCCGGCCCAGCGCCATCGCCGACGCGGTGAAGGCCACGTCCACCTGCGCCTCGTCGCCGACGTCGCAGACGAAGGCATGCACGCGGCCGGCGTCGCTGCATTCGCCAGCGAGCTGGGCGCGCGCGCGTTCGGTCTTGTCGGGGTTCGAGCCCCAGATCGCCACCTTGGCGCCGGCGGCCAGCAGCGCGCGGGCCATGCCCAGGCCGATGCCTCCGTTGCCGCCGGTGACCACGGCACCGCGGCCGCTCAAGTCGAAGGGGGTGTACATGCCGGTCTCCTTTGAAGTTGCAGGCGCTGTTGTAGCCTATGGGCTGACTCCGACCTGGTCATACCCAAGACATGAGCACCCTGTTCTCGCCCTACAGCATCGGCTCGCTGCACCTGAAGAACCGCATCGTCATCGCGCCGATGTGCCAGTACAGCGCCGTCGATGGCGCAGCCACCGACTGGCACCAGATCCACCTGGGCCACCTGGCCCTGTCGGGCGCCGGGCTGCTGATCATCGAGGCCACCGCGGTCGAGGACATCGGGCGCATCACACCCGGCTGCCTGGGGCTGTGGTCCGATGCCACCGAGTCCGCACTGAAGCGTGTGTTGCAGGCGGTGCGTGCCCATTCGCGCATGCCGATCGCCATCCAGTTGGGCCATGCGGGGCGCAAGGCCTCGAGCCATGTGCCCTGGCAGGGCGGCCAGCTGATCGCGCCGGAGCAGGGCGGCTGGCGGCCGGTGGCGCCATCGGCGCTGCCGCAGCTGGACGGCGAGGCGCCGCCGCTGGCGCTGGACGAAGCCGGGCTGCAGCGCATCGTCGCCGCCTTTGTCGATGCGGCGCTGCGCGCGCACCGGCTGGGGCTGGACGCGATCGAGTTGCATGCCGCGCACGGCTACCTGCTGCACCAGTTCCTGTCGCCGATCTCGAACGTGCGCAGCGATGCTTACGGCGGCTCGCTGGAGAACCGCATGCGCTTTCCGCTGCAGGTCTTCGAGGCGGTGCGCGCGGCGCTGCCGGCGGCCACGCCTTTGGGCGTGCGCCTGTCGGCCACCGACTGGGTCGACGGCGGCTGGGACCCGGCGCAGAGCCTGGTCTTCGCGCGCGCGCTGCTGTCGCGCGGCCTGAGCTTCCTGCATGTATCCAGCGGCGGTGTGTCGCCGCAGCAGAAGATTCCCATCGGCCCCGGCTATCAGGTGGGGCTGGCCGAGACGCTGCGGCGCGAGACCGGGCTGCCCACCCTCGCCGTCGGGTTGATCACCGAGGCCGAGCAGGCCGAGGCCATCGTCGCCAGCGGCCAGGCCGACCTGGTGGCCCTGGCACGCGCCATGCTGTTCGACCCGCGCTGGCCCTGGCATGCCGCCGCCCAGCTCGGCGCGACGGTGGAGGCGCCGCCGCAGTACTGGCGCTCGCAGCCGCGCGGCATGGCCAACCTGTTCGGCGACGTGCGCATCGGCATGCGCTGAAGGACCTCACATGAAGCTGATCGACCTGCAAGGCAAGCGCGTGCTGATCACGCAGGCGCAGGACTTCATGGGCCCGGCGCTGGTGCGCGTGTTCGGCGCGCTCGGCGCTGCGGTGGTCGCCGATGCCCGGCCGCTGGGCGACGAGGCTGGCCTGGCCGCGCGCGTGGTGGCCGAGGCCGGCGACGTCGACGTGCTGATCGCGCACCTGGCGCTGCCCGCACCCAGTACCGCGGTTGCCGCGGTCGACGACGACGAATGGCGCCAGGTGTTCGCTCACCTGGTGGACCCGCTGCCGCGGCTGGCGCGGGCGGTGCTGCCGCAGTTCACGGCGCGCGGGGCCGGGCGTATTGTCGTCATCGGCAGCGCGGCCGCGCTGCGTGGGCAGAAGCGTACGTCCACCTATAGCGCGGCGCGCGGTGCGCAACTCGGCTGGGTGCGCGCCGCCGGTGTGGAGCTGGCGCGGCAGAACATCCAGCTCAATGCCATCGCGCAGAACTTCGTCGACAACCCGACCTACTTTCCGGCCGAGGTGCAGGCCAACCCGGCTTTCCAGGAACGGCTGAAGCGCGAGGTGCCGCTGGGCCGGCTGGTCTCAGGCGACGAGGACGCGCTGTTTGCTGCCTACCTGGCCAGCGATGCCGCGGCATGTTTCGTCGGTCAGTTGTTCCCGGTGTGCGGCGGGTGGGTGACATGATGGTCGGCTTCGCGGCCGGAGTTGCCACCAGCGCGCTTCGATGGTGGCTGGCGGGACTGCAATGAACAAGGCCTTGATCGCGATTCTGGTGCTGGGCATGGCGCACCTGGCCCAGGCTGCGGCCAATGCCCCGGCGGCGGCCGAGGTGGCCAAGGGCCGGCTGGGACGGCCGGGCTCCACGTGGCCCTCACCCGCAGTCGTTTCGCCGTACTTCTTTCCCGGCGCATGCGTGCCCTACGCCGCCTGCGTCGGACCGTGGTGGGACGAGCGAGCGAGACGCAGGCCCGCGGCCGCGCCGGCTGGGCCCGGAGCACCGCCCGAGCAGGACATCTGGGGCACCACCGGCAGCCCCTGGGGCTATGTCCGCCGCCTGCCGCCGCCGACACCGGCAAGCCAGATCCAGCCCCGATACCGCGACGCCAGCACCATCCGGCCGGAGTTTGCCGAACCCGCTGCGTCTGCGGCGGCGCCTTGAGCCACGGCGATTGCCGAGCGCCAGACCGCAGTCAAGTTTCAGAGCGGACCGTGCCGCGGCGTGGTCTGCAGCGTGATCCGGCGCAGCTCGGTGTATTCGGCCACCCCGGCCGAGATATCCACCCGAACTGAGGGCACACGCCGCACAATGAGCCGCCTGCGAGCGCGCCTGGTGACCATGGGGACGGTCCGGACCGTCCGTCGACGACCTGCTCCGATCGAGCGCCACCGGGGACGACGCCATGGACCACACACCCAGAACGATTCTGGTGACCGGCGCGACCGGCGGTATCGGAAGGGCGGTTTGCCTGCGCTTGGCCGAGGGCGGTGCGACGCTGTTGCTGGCGGCGCGCGATGCCGCCAGGCTGCAGTCGCTGTGCGCCGAACTGCCGGCCCTTGGCCCTGCAGGACATGGCTGGATCTCGGTGGACATGACGCTCGATGCCTCGGTGCAGCAGTTTGCCGATGCGCTGAGCGAGCGCCACGTGATCCTGGACGGCGTGGTGCTGATGCCGCCGCAGGACCCGCCGACGGCCGATGCGCTGCCGAGCAGCGAGAAGTGGCGCGAAGTGCTGCAGAACAGCTTCGTCGGCCCGCTGGCGCTGCTCAAGGCGGCCATCGGCGCGATGCAGCCCGACCTGACACAGGGGCGGCGCTGCAAGATCGTCATCGTCTCGGGCATCTCGTCGGCCCAGGTGCTGGGCCACTATGCCTCGAGCAACGTGATCCGTTGCGCCTGGCTGGCCGAAGCCAAGACGCTGGCCTTCGCCCTCGGCGAGCGCGGCATTCACGTGAACACGCTGTCGCTCGGCGGCACGCTCACGCCCGGCTATGCCGCGTCGCTCGAGAAGCGCGCGGCCAACGCGGGGGTGTCCTACGCACAACGCCTGGCCGAGGAGACCGCGAACGTGCCGCTGCGCAAGTACGGCACGCCGCAGGATGTGGCCGGTGCGGTCGACGGCCTGCTGTCCGCTTTCACCGACCACATGACCGGACACAACGTGTTGCACGATGGCGGCTTCACGCGGGCCTACTGAAATACAAGGTGGTAGTCATGACGACATCCCTCGAAGACGCCACCTGCGCCATCGCCGCCGAATGGCAAGCAGCCTGGAATGCACACGACATGTCGCGCATGGCAGCGTTGCTGACACCGGACGTCGACTTCGTCAACGTGCTGGGCAGTCACTGGAAAGGCAGCGCCGACGTCGAGCGTGTGCATGCCGCCATGCACAAGGCGCAGTTCCAAGACAGCGTCTGGGAGAACCATGAATCGCAAGCCCAGTTGCTGGGACCGGACCTCGGCTTGGCCCATCTGCGCTGGTCGATTCGCGGCGACTTCGACCCCGATGGCACACCCCGCGCGCCGCGCAGCGGGCGCTTTTCCTGGCTGCTGCAGCGCGACGGTGAGCGCTGGCGCATTCGCGCCGCGCACAACACGAATATCGTCAAGCTGCCGGGAACTTGAGCCTCAGTACGGATAGTGCCGCGGTTGCGTCTGCATCGTGATCCAACGCAGTTCGGTGAACTCGGCGATGCCGGCCTTGCCGCCGAAGCGGCCGATGCCTGAGCCCTTGACGCCGCCGAAGGGCATCTGCGCCTCGTCGTGCACGGTGGGGCCGTTGATGTGGCAGATGCCCGAATCGATCTTGCGCGCCACCTGGAAGGCGCGCGCCAGGTCGCGGCCGAAGACCGCCGCGCTCAGACCGTATTCGTTGTCGTTGGCGCAGGCCACCGCCTCTTCCACGCCCTTGACGCGCACGACGCATTTCACCGGGCCGAAGGTCTCTTCGCCGTAAATGCGCATCTGTGGCGTGACGTGGTCCAGCAGCGTGGCCGGCATCAGCGTGCTGTCGGCCTTGCCGCCGCACAGCAGCTTGGCACCCTTGGACACGGCATCGTCGATCAGCGCGTTGCAGTGCTCCACCGTGCCCATGCCGATCACCGAACCGAGCACGACAGGCTCGGGCTTGCGCGGGTCGCCCAGCGGCAGCATCTTTGCCTTGTCGGCGAACTTCTTGACGAACTCGTCGGCGATCTTCTGGTCGACGATGAGGCGCTCGGTGCTCATGCAAATCTGGCCGCTGTTGGCAAAGCAGCCGAAGGCCGCGGCGTTGACGGCGTCGTCGATGTCGGCGTCGTCCAGGATCACCAGCGGTGCCTTGCCGCCCAGTTCCAGCACCACCGGCTTCAGGTGCTTGGCGCAGGTCATCGCGATGATCCGCCCGACCTTGGTCGAGCCGGTGAAGTTGACGCGCCGCACCGCGGGATGCGCGACCATCGCTTCCACCACCGCGCCGGCATCCGCCGGCGCATTGGTGATGTAGTTGACCACGCCGGGCGGAAAGCCGGCGTCGGCAAAGGCCTCGATGATCAGCGCATGGGTGCGCGGGCAGTTCTCGCTGCCCTTCAGGATGACGGTGTTGCCGCAGGCCAGCGGTGTGGCAATGGCGCGCACGCCCAGGATGACCGGCGCGTTCCACGGTGCGATGCCCAGCACCACGCCGGCCGGCACGCGCAGGCCCATCGCCAGGCTGCCGGGCACGTCGGAGGGGATCACCTCGCCGGCCACCTGCGTGGTCAGCGACGCGGCCTCGCGGATCATGCCCGCCGCCAGCATGACATTGAAGCCGGCCCACATGCCGGTGGCGCCGGTTTCAGCCGGCACCGCTTCGATGAAGGCGGGCGTCTTGGCTTCCAGCGCGTCGGCGGCCTTCAGCAACAGCATGCGGCGTTCGTTCGGTCCGGTCTCGCTCCAGGTGCGGAAGGCCTCGGCAGCGGCCTCCACCGCCATCACTGCATCGGCGGGCGAGCAGGCCGGCGCGCGCGTCGCCACGGTGCCGTCCAGCGGGTTGCGGCGCTCGAAGGTGGCATTGCGTTCGGCCGTGACCTTCAGGCCGTTGATCAGCATCGACAGGTCGGACATGGCTTTACCTCGGCAAGGAAGTGACGGTTCGGGATGGATCGGACATGGCGGCAGGCACCTGGCGGCCGGTGACGTCTGGGCGTGGGACAGGCGCGATCACGACCTCGCGCCAGCGCGGCGCTATTCGAGTGGAATCTTGTCGTCGAAGGTCCGCTCGAACTTCAGTGCATCGATGCGCAGCGTCATCGTCACCGACAACGCCTCGGTACCGGTGATCGTGTGGTCGGCGATGGCCTTTGCCACCGCCTGCTCGATCTCGCGCTGCGAAGCCACGCCGACCGTCTTGAGGAACTTGCGAATGCCCAGGTTGAAGGTGTCCTGATCCATGAATGTCTCCTTGGTCTTCGGGTGAGCGGCAGCTGCAGTGTGCTCCGGCTCGACGCGCGGCACCACCGCCACCGTCCTCAGGCCTGAACGCGCTGTCGTACCGCATGGCGTCGGGCCGCATCGGCGGCGGTGGTGGTGTCGGATTCGGCGGCGCCGAGATAGGCCTCGCGCACCACGGCCGATCGTGCCAACAGCCTGGCGCTGCCACTGGCCACGAGCGCGCCGCGCTCCAGTACGTAGCCGCGGTCGGCGACGGCCAGCGCCTTCTTGACGTTCTGCTCGACCATCAACACGGTGGTGCCGGCATCGGCAATGCGCCGCGCCGCGGCCAGCAGCTCGTCGACCATCTTCGGCGCCAGGCCCAGCGAAGGTTCGTCCAGCATCAGCAACCGGGGCGAGCTGACCAGCGCACGCGCCACCGCCACCATCTGCTGCTCGCCGCCGCTCATCGTGCCGGCCAGCTGTTGCGCACGCTCGCGCAGCTTGGGGAACTGTGCGAAGGCGGCTTCGATGCGCGGTGTGCGCTCGGCCTTCGGCACCAGCCAGCCGCCGAGTTCGAGGTTTTCGGTGACCGTCATCTGCGGGAACAGCTGCCGGCCTTCGGCGACCAGCGCGACGCCGGCGCGCACGATCTCGTGGGTCTTCTCCGGCAGGTCCTCGCCGTCCAACGTGACGATGCCCCGCATCGGAATCAGCCCGGCCAGCGCCTTCAGCAGGGTGGTCTTGCCGGCGCCGTTGGGGCCCAGGATCACGGTCAGCCCGGGCCGCGCTTCCAGCTTCAGATCGCGCAGCACCAGGAAGGGCCCGTAGCCGGCACTCAGGCCCTGCACCTTCAGGTGCGCGCGGCCGCTGCCGCCCAGCGTGAAGGGTTGGTCGCGCCACCACATCATGGCGTGGCCTCTTCGACCATTTCATCACCCAGGTAGGCCTCGATCACTTCGGGATCGCGTGTCACCTCGGCCGGCATGCCGTCGGCGATCTTGCGGCCCTGGTGCAGCACGATCACGCGCTCCACGTGGCGCAGCAGCACGGTGACCGCATGTTCGATCCAGATGACGGTGAGGTCCAGCTCGTCGCGCATGCGGCGGATCAGCCGCGCCATGTCCTCGATCTCGGCTTCGGTCAGGCCGGCGGCCACTTCGTCCAGCAGCAGCAGCCGCGGCCTCGTCGCCAGCGCCATGCCGATCTCCAGCAGCCGCTGCTGGCTGGGTGTGATGGCGGCGGCCGGCAGGTCGGCCAGCTCGGCCAGGCCGATCAGCTTGAGGATGCTGTCGGCCGTGCGAAGCGCCCAGGGCACCGACTCCTCCTCGCCCCAGAACAGATACTTGCGCGGCCGGCGGCCGGCGAACTTCAGGCCGAACTGGATGTTGTCGCGCACGGCCATCTCGGCAAAGGTGCGCGGCGTCTGGAAGGTGCGCGCCACACCGTGCGCGGCAAAGCGGTTGGCGCGCTGGCCGGTCAGGTCGCGGCCTTCGGCCACCAGCCGGCCGGAGGTCAGCGACTGCACGCCCGAGATGGCGTTGAAGAAGGTGGTCTTGCCGGCGCCGTTGGGGCCGATGATGCCCACCAGCTCACCGGCATGGAAACGCGCGCTCACCGCATCCACGGCAGTCAGGCCGCCGAAGCGCACCGTGACCTCGTGCGCGTCGAGCAGCGGCTGGGCTTCAGAGGAGGACACGGCGCTCCTTTTCGCGCTGCTTGTCACGGGCCTTTTCGCCGCTCCATTCGTAGCGCTTGCGCTTCCACTCGTCGCGGCTGTCGCGCCACCACTGACGGAACGTTTCCCAGCGCAACGAGGCCAGCCCGCCCGGCAAATACAGCACCGACCAGATCAGCAGCAACCCCAGCGTCATCATGTACAGCTGCGGCAACTGCAGGCGCAGCGTTTCGGCCAGCAGGCTGAAGACGATGGCGGCGATCAGCGGCCCCCACAGCGTGGCGGCGCCGCCGATCAGCGCGATCAGCACCGTCTGAAAGCCGATGAAGGGGTTGAATACCGTCGTCGGGTCGATGTAGGTCCAGCGCACGCTCATCGCCGCGCCAGCCGCGCCGGCGAAGGCGGCGGTGATGGCGAAGCCAGCGATCTTGATGAGCCGCGTGTCCACGCCCAGCGTCATCGCACGCTGCTCGTCCGATCCGATGCCGCGCAGCGCCAGGCCGAAGCGCGTGCGCCGCAGCACGATGGAGGTGGCCACCGCCAGTACCGCGATCAGCAGCATCGTCAGGTAGATGGTGTCGCGCTCGGGCACGACCGTGAGCACGCGCCCCACGGTGCCGGTGACCTGCTTTTCCCAGTAGGTGATGGCATGGCGGATCAGCTCGGTCATGCCGAAGGTCAGCACCGCGAAATAGGTGCCGCGCAGGTGCAGCACCAGCGCGCCCATGACCACGGCCACGCCAGTGGCGATGCCGGCGCCGAGCACGATGGCGGTGACCCAGCTCGTCTGCTCCAGCGCCAATGCGCTGGTGTAGGCGCCGATGCCGAAGAAGGCCGCTGTCGCCAGCGACAGGTAGCGCGTGGTGCCGCAGAACAGGCTCCAGCTGGTGGCCAGCGCGATGTACATCAGGCAGGTCAGCGCCAGCGAGACGACGAACTCGCTGGCGAAGGAGGGGATCGCCACGGCCCAGCCGGTGAGGCCGAAAAGGACCAGCAGGTCGCGGGTAAGGAGCTGCCGGTCGTTCATGGCGAGACCCGAACGCAGCTGCGCGGCTCGGTGTTCAACCAGAGGCGGTATTGAAAGGGTTCAGCACCGGTACGCTGAAGGGCTTGAAGTCGGCGACGTTGCGGGTGACGACGCTCAAGCCGCGCACCGATGCCGTGGCTGCGATCATCGCGTCCTCGATCAGCGTGTCCGAGCGGCGATGCATCAGCCGCGCCCAGACGCGGAAGGTCGCGGCATCCATGGTCAGCAGGTTGTAGGACGCAGCCACCTGCTCGAGCCAGGCCTCGATCTCGGCGGCCTTGGCGGCATCCTGTTCGCGGGTCAACTCGATGCCGGCCTGGATCTCGCCCACCGTCACCGCCGACAGGAACAGCGCCTTGTCGTCCACCGAGCGCAGCCAGGCCAGCACGCCGCCATGCGGCCGCGGCTTGCGCAGCTCGGAGACGACATTCGTGTCCAGCAGGTACATGGCGTTCAGCGAAGCGCCCCAGGCGTGCGCCGTCGCGCCTTACCACGCGGTGGCAGCACCAGCTCGGCGCGTGCCTGGTCGGACAGCAACAGTTGCTTGAGCGACGGGCGCGCTTCGGCCTGAAGCCTCCGCCATTCGTCCACCGGCACCAGCACCGCGGCTTCGGCACCGCGGCGCGTGACGAGCTGCGGGCCTTCGGCGAGGCAGGCGTCGAGGAACTCGCTGAAGCGGGCCTTTGCGTCTTGTACGGGCCAAGTCGACATGCGCTACTCCTGCTGACTAGTTGGCTGACTAGTTTAGCAGAGCAGGGCATCTTGCGCTGATTTGTCATGGCTCAGCGCTTGCGGTGAAACAACCCATTCGGCCGCAGCAGCAGCACGGCGATGAAGATGCCGTAGGACAGCAGCGACTTCAGCGACGGGCTGGTGAAGTGCATGCCCAGCGCCTCGACCACGCCCAGCAGCAGCCCGCCGGCCAGTGCGCCGCCCATGCTGCCGAAGCCGCCCAGCGTGATGACGATCAGCGAGGTCACGGTGTAGGGCTCGCCCATCGCCGGGGTGACGGTGTAGGTCATCGACAGCAGGCAGCCGGCCACGCCCGACAGCCCCAGGCCGATGCCGAACATCAGCGGGTGCAGCCGCGCGGTGTCGATGCCCACCAGCATCGCGCCGGTGGGCGACTGCATCAGCGCGCGCACGCCCTTGCCGTACAGCGTGGTGCGCAGCAGCACGATCAGCGCCGTGGCGAACAGCAGAGACAGCCCCAGCACCAGCAGTTTGTTGGCGGCGAACTGCGCGCCGCCGATGTGCACCGGCTCGGCCAGGTAGTCGTAGCCGCGCAGATCGCCGCCCCACACCCACGAGGCGAAGTTCTGCACCAGGAACATCAGGCCGAAACAGACCATCAGCGCGCGCGCCTCGAAGATGTCGACGTTGGGCGAGGTGTCGGTCAGCCGCTTGAACCAGAGGCGATGGATCACCAGCCCCAGCACGAACATCAGCGCGAAGGACAGCGGGATCATCGCCAGCGGCGACCAGCCCAGCGTGGTCGTCGCCGCCCAGGTGACGAAGGCACCGAGCATCAGGAACTCGCCGTGCGCGATGTTCAGGATGCGCATCAGCCCGTACTGCAGGTTCAACCCGAGCGCGACCAGCGCGTAGATGCTGCCGGTAATCAGGCCGGAGGCGATCAGTTCGAGCCAGGCGCCGAAGGACATGGGGTGTTGAACAGACGAAAAGACGGGCCGCACGCAGCAGCGCACGGCCCGTGCTGCGGGTGCAGGCGGCCTACTTCCAGGCCGGCTTGTTCGGGTTCAGCGCTGCGGTGGCCACGGCCTTGGGCCAGACGACCTCGAACTCGCCGTTCTGCCATTGCGACACCGTGCCGGGCGTGCCGACGTTTTCGCTGCCGTTGAACTTGATCTTGCCGAGGATGGTGTTGTGCTCGGTGTTGGCGATGTAGTCGCGGATCGCCTTGCGGTCCAGCCCGACCTTGCCGACCGCGCTGGTCAGGATCTCCATACTCGCCCAGCAGGCACCGCTGGCCCAGCGATCGGGCTCCTTCTTCTGGCTGGCCACATGGGCGTCGAAGTAGGCCTTGGCGCCGGCGCTGGTCTTGGGGTTCCACGAGCCCATGCCCATCACGCCTTCCACACCGGCCGGCGTCAGGGTGGCGCGGTAGAACGGGAACGCGGTGCCCACGCTGAGGTAGAAGAACTTCGGGTTGAAGCCGATTTCCTTGCTCTGGCGGCTGGCCAGCACCGTATCGCCCGGGTAGGTGAAGCCGACGAAGGCGTCGGGGTTCTTGTCCTTGATCGAGCGCAGCACCGGCGACAGATCCTTGGTGTTGGTCGAGAAGCTCTTGTCCTCGACCATGTTGATGCCCGTGCCCTGCAGTGCCACCTTGAAGGCGGCGTAGTTCTCCAGGCCGAAGAGTTCGTCGGTGTAGATCACGGCCACACTCTTCACGCCGTTGGCTGCCAGCAGGGCCACCAGCGCATCGCACATCGCCTTGGGCTGCTGCAGCATCAGGAAGAAGTAGGGCAGCTTCATCTCGACCAGCCGGCGCGACAGCGCGGTCGGCGCCAGGAAGGGGTAGCCGTAGCGGTTGGCCAGCGGCGCGACGGCAAAGTTGGCGCCGCTGCCCCAGGGCGCCAGCACGAGGTCGACCTTGTCGCTGCCCATCAACTTCTCGTAGCTGCGCACGCAGGTCTCGATGTCGCTGCGGTCGTCGGAGCTGACCAGTTCGATCATCCGTTTCGTGCCCTTGACGTTCAGGCCGCCGGCGGCGTTCTGCTGCGCGGCCCACATCAGGTAGTTGGGCTCCTGGCTGGTCTGCGCGCCGGGCGTCCAGGGCCCTGTGCGCGCCATGGTGTAGCCAACGCGCACCGGGCCGGTCTGCGCGCGCAGCACACTCGGCGCGGCCAGTGCGGCGGCGCCAGCGGCCAGGCCCAGCGTGACGTGGCGGCGCTTCGGGCCGGGGCGGTTGTGGGGGTCGTCGTGGCTCATGGCACGTTTCTCCTGTGGCGATCGGGGAGCACCGACGCTCACGTCGGGCAGGAGCGCGAAGCATGACGCAGCCCCAGGCCTGCGCGTCTCAGTGCTTTCCCCGCCGGCAATAGCCTGTGTCAATGCGGCGGATTGGCGGGGGCTTCAGCCGGCGAAGGGGTTCTTCACCACCAAGGCCTCGATGCGCTGGCCGTCCTGCAGGTCTTCGCTCAGCAGTTGCGTGCAGCCCGCAGACAGGGCCGAGGCGACGATCAACGAATCGTAGAAGCCGAAGCGCCAGCGCTGCTGCACATCGAGCGCACGGTGGTACAGCGCTGCCGAAGGCTGCACCTGCATCAGCGGCAGCAGCACCACGTCCAGGTAGGTGCGGGCCTGGTCGGGTGTGAGCGGCACGGCGGCCTTGCGCAGCGCCACGTTCAGGCATTCCTGCACCACCTGAAAACTGATGCAGGCCCGGCCGCCGGCCAGCGCGTCGCGCACGATGCCTTCGGCGATGCGGTGCTTGCGCTTGTCGCTGCTGTCGAGGTGGTAGACGAAGACATGGGTGTCGATGAAGCGATCAGCGCTCATTCATCTCGTCCCTGCTGAGCTTGCGGCCGACCTTGACCCGGCCGCGCAACGACGGCATGAGTTCGTCGTAGCGCTGCAGCCGGCCGGCGGCATCGGCATAGCCGGCAAGCCAAAGGCGGAACTGTTCGTTCAGCGTGGTCTTCTCGGCGCGAGCGCGTTCGCGTGCCGCCTCGATCAGGCGTTCCTCGGCGCTGAGGGTGATGTTCTTCATCGACGGGCTCCGAACGTGCACACGAAAACAGTGTACACGATCACAGTGGAATCTGACGCGCCTGTGCGCAGGCGCCACCTTTACGCTCGACCGCGAAGGCCGTCGGTGCGCGCCCCAGCCCCGCTGGTCACGCAATCACCTCGTCGGCGCGCAGCAGCAGCGTCTGCGGGACGGCCAGCCCGATCGCCTTCGCGGTGGCGAGGTTGATCACCAGCTCGAACCGGTTCGGCTGCTCCATCGGCAGCTCGCCGGGCTGAGCGCCGCGCAGGATGCGGTCGACCTGTTGCGCGAGCTGGCGCAGCAGCGTCGGCCAGTCCGGCCCGTACGACAGCAGCCCGCCGGCGACAGCGTACTCGCGCAGGGTGAACACGCCCGGCAGGCGATGCTGGATCGCGAGCTCGGCGATGCGGCCACGGTTGACGAAGGTCTGGAAGATCGGCTCGAGCAGGAAGGCCGGGGTGCGCGCCGCGGCGAGCGCCGGCAACGCGGCCATCAGCTCGTCCAGGCTGCGGTAGGGGTGGAACTCCAGTTCGACGTGCACCGCGCGTGCGGCTTGGCGCAACGCGGACTCGAACGCCGCGCGCTGCCCGGCATCGGGCGACGGGGAGAACAGCACGCCAACGCGGTCCGCCGCGGGCAGCATCGTCTTGATCAGCTCGAGCCGCTTGGCGCGCGTCTCGCCAAGCATGCGCCACACGCCGGTGACGTTGCCGCCCGGCCTGGCGAAGCTCGCGATCAGCCCGTCGGCAACAGGATCCAGGCCGTTTTAGATGAGGACGATCGGCAGCGTCGAGCTGAGGTGCCGCTCCTCGGCGGCGTCGCGTTCCGACAAGGCCACGATCACGTCCACCCTGGCCTCGACCAACTCGCGCGCGAAGGTGGCCAGCTGGTCCATGTTGCCGTCCGTGAAGCGCCGTTCGACGGCGAGGTTGCGCCCCTCGACCCAGCCCAGGCGCTGCATCTCGAAGTGCCAGGGGCTTTTCTGCAACTCGGCGTCGGCCGGCCGGCGCGCGCTGCTGAGAAACCCGACGCGGGCGACCTTGCCCGGTGCCTGCGCCTCGGCGCGCACCGGCACAACGCCTGCAGCGAGCGTCGTCACGAAGTGGCGTCGGTCCATCGTCGAGAACTGCGGATGGTGGCCTGCGGCTGCCGATTGTGCGCCTGCGCCGCCTGCGCGGCGGGCAGCTTGCGACAATAGCTGCTGTTCAGGCTCGACCTCCTTCACCATGTCCCACACCATCCTGCAATCCGTGCCCGCCGGCGAACGTGTCGGCATCGCCTTCTCCGGCGGCCTGGACACCAGCGCTGCGGTGCACTGGATGCGCGCCAAGGGCGCGATCCCCTGTGCCTACACCGCCCACCTGGGCCAGCCCGACGAGAGCGACTACGAGGACATCCCGCGCAAGGCTTTAGGCTATGGCGCCGAGATCGCCCGGCTGATCGACTGCCGCGCCGCGCTGGTGGCCGAAGGCATCGCCGCCATCCAGTGCGGCGCCTTTCACATCAGCACCGGCGGCGCCACCTACTTCAACACCACGCCGTTGGGCCGCGCCGTCACCGGCACCTCGCTGGTGGTGGCCATGCGCGAGGACGGCGTCCACATCTGGGGCGACGGCAGCACCTACAAGGGCAACGACATCGAGCGCTTCTACCGCTACGGTCTGCTGGCCAACCCGGCGCTGAAGATCTACAAGCCCTGGCTGGACCAGCGCTTCATCGACGAACTGGGCGGCCGCAAGGAGATGAGCGAATACCTCACCCAGAACGGTTTCGACTACAAGATGAGCGTCGAGAAGGCCTACAGCACCGACAGCAACATGCTCGGCGCCACCCACGAGGCCAAGGACCTGGAGTTCCTTGACAAGGGCATCAACATCGTCAACCCGATCATGGGCGTGGCCTTCTGGCGCGAGGACGTGGCGGTCAAGGCCGAGACGGTGTCGGTGCGCTTCGACGAAGGCCAGCCGGTGGCGCTGAACGGCCGCAGCTTCGCCAGCGCGGTGGAACTGTTCGAGGAGGCCAACCGCATCGGTGGCCGCCACGGCCTGGGCATGTGCGACCAGATCGAGAACCGCATCATCGAAGCCAAGAGCCGCGGCATCTACGAGGCTCCGGGCATGGCGCTGCTGCACATCGCCTACGAGCGGCTGATCACCGGCATCCACAACGAGGACACGATCGAGCAGTACCGCAACAACGGCCGGCGCCTGGGCCGGTTGCTGTACCAGGGCCGCTGGTTCGACCCGCAATGCCTCATGCTGCGCGAGACGGCGCAGCGCTGGGTGGCGCGCGCGGTCAGCGGCGAAGTCACGTTGGAACTGCGCCGCGGCAACGACTACTCGATCCTGAATACCGAGAGTCCGAACCTGACCTACCTGCCCGAGCGGCTGAGCATGGAGAAGGTGGAAGGCGCCTTCACGCCGGCCGACCGCATCGGCCAGCTGACGATGCGCAACCTGGACATCGAGGACACGCGTGGCAAGCTGGGCGTC
>Ga0316600_10000759_pt1 | contig 15058 bp, 13 predicted proteins | sample OWC_soil_day5_CT_FD_207652 | JGI IMG/M metagenome (GOLD analysis project Ga0316600, IMG submission 207652) | Wetland soil microbial communities from Old Woman Creek delta, Ohio, United States - OWC_soil_day5_CT | ecosystem: Environmental > Terrestrial > Soil > Wetlands | place: USA: Ohio... | reverse complement strand
TGGCCGCCGCACAGGCGCTGCAGGAGCAGCTGTCGGGCAAGGTGGTGCGCATCAGCCAGAAGGCCGGTGTCGACGGTCGCCTGTTCGGCTCGGTCACCAATGCCGACATCGCCGAAGGCCTGACGAAGATGGGTATCGCCATCCAGAAGTCACAGGTGCGCCTGCCCAACGGTCCGCTCAAGGTGACCGGCGACCATGCCGTGTCGGTGTCGCCGCATACCGACGTGGTGGCCGAGATCACCGTGCAGGTGGTCGGCGAAGTCGCCTGACGGGACTTTTTCTCCCGACGTGAAGGCCGGTCTCGACCGGCCTTCTTCGTTGGTGGGCTGCGTTGGAAATGAGCGCGATTTCCACAGCTCGCCACCCGCTCGTCCACAGGCTTGTGCACAGGCGAAGGGCCCATCGCGGCCTATGATGGAAACCATGTCAGCCGTCTTCGATTCACGCGAACCCGGGCCCGACGCCCGCGACAACGAGGTCGCGCGGCTGCGCGTGCCCCCCAACTCCAACGAGGCCGAGCAGAGCGTGCTCGGTGGCCTGCTGCTGGACAACCTGGCCTGGGACCGTGCCGCCGACCTGCTGAGCGACAGCGACTTCTACCGCCACGAACACCGGCTGATCTACGCCGCCATCGGTGCGCTGGTCAATGCCAGCAAGCCGGCCGACGTGATCACCGTCTTCGAGCACCTGCAGAACCTGGGCAAGGCGGCCGACTGCGGTGGCCTGGCCTACCTGAACGCGTTGGCGCAGAGCGTGCCCAGCGCGGCCAACATGCGCCGCTATGCGGAGATCGTGCGCGAGCGCGCGATCCTGCGCAAGCTGATCGCCGCCAGCGACGAGATCGCCACCACCGCCTTCAACACGCAGGGCCGGGCGGTGTCGCAGATCCTCGATGAAGCCGAGGGCCGCATCTTCAAGATCGGTGAGGAAGGCTCGCGCAACCGCCAGGGCTTCCAGGGCATCGACAAGCTGGTCACCGCGCTGATCGACCGCGTCAACGAACTCGCCGAGAACGGTGCCGAAGACGTGACCGGCGTGCGCACCGGCTTCTACGACATGGACCGCATGACGGCCGGGCTGCAGAAGGGCGACCTGATCGTGCTGGCGGCGCGTCCGTCGATGGGCAAGACCGCCTTCGCGCTGAACATTGCCGAGAACGTGGCCGTCAACGAAGGCCTGCCGGTGCTGGTGTTCTCGATGGAAATGGGCGCCGCGCAGCTGGCGCTGCGCATGGTGGGCTCGTTGGGCCGCATCGACCAGTCGGGCCTGCGCACCGGCCGCTTGAAGAACGAGGAATGGGAGCGCCTGGCCGAGGCGGTGGACCGCCTGGGCCGGGTGCAGATGTTCATCGACGAAACCCCGGCGCTGAACTCGGCCGAACTGCGTGCGCGCGCGCGGCGCATGGCGCGGCAGTTCGGCGGCACGCTGGGGCTGATCGTCATCGATTATCTGCAGCTGATGAGCGGCAACAGCTCGAGCGAAGAGAACCGCGCCACCGAGATCGGCGAGATCTCGCGCGGCCTGAAGGCGCTGGCCAAGGAACTGCAGTGCCCGGTGATCGCGCTGTCGCAGCTGAACCGCAGCGTCGAGAGCCGCACCGACAAGCGGCCGATGATGAGCGACCTGCGCGAGTCTGGCGCCATCGAGCAGGATGCGGACGTCATCATGTTCATCTACCGCGATGAGTACTACAACAAGGACAGCAAGGAACCGGGTGTGGCCGAGATCATCATCGGCAAGCAGCGCAACGGGCCCGTGGGCACGATGAAGCTCACCTTCCTGAAGCCGCTGACGCGTTTCGACAACCTGGCGCCGGGCAGTACGGGTTCCGATTACTGATTGCATGTGCGGCAAGACTGTATGAAAATACAGTATGTCGCACAAATCCCAGCCGATCGCCATCGTGCCGCAGAAGGGCCGAGGCACGGCGTGGGACCTGCCGCACCGCTTCAGCAGCGAGTCCAAGGAAGACTTCGACGACGGCTGGGGTTCGCTGCAGCAGTCGGTGCTGGAGCAGCCGCCGCCACCGGCGACGCAAGTCATCGACGAACAGGTGCGCAGCATCCTCAGTGCCAACGACTCGCCGGACGTCGGTTTCGACCTGTCGATCAACCCCTATCGCGGCTGCGAGCACGGCTGCATCTACTGCTACGCGCGGCCCACGCACGCTTTCCTGAACCTGTCGCCTGGCCTCGACTTCGAAACCCGCATCGTTGCCAAGCTGAATGCGGCCGAGCGGCTGCGCGAGGCCTTTGCGCGCAAGGGCTACGAGCCGAAGATGCTGAATCTGGGCTCGGTCACCGACGCCTACCAGCCGGTGGAGCGGCGTTTGCGCATCACGCGCGCGGTGGTCGAGGTGCTGGCCGAACATCGGCACGCGTTCTCGGTGATCACCAAGTCCGCGCTGGTCGAGCGCGATCTGGACCTGATCGCGCCGCTGGCGGCCGAGCGCCTGGTCGCGGTCTACATCTCGATCACCACACTGGAGCCGGCCTTGGCGCGGGTGATGGAACCGCGCGCCGCGTCGCCGCAGCGGCGGCTGCGCTGCATCGAAACGCTGGTGAGCGCCGGCGTGCCGGTGGGAGTGAGCGTGTCGCCGGTGATTCCCTTCCTCAACGAGCCGGAGCTGGAGCGCATCCTCGAGGCCGCCGCAGCGGCCGGTGCCAGCCGCGCCTTCAGCATCGTGCTGCGCCTGCCCTGGGAGGTGGGTCCGCTTTTCCAGCAATGGCTGCAGCAGCACTACCCGGACCGCGCGGCGCGGGTCATGGCGCGCGTGCGCGAGATGCGTGGCGGCCGCGACAACGACGCGCGCTTCGGCTCGCGCATGCGCGGGCAGGGCCTCTGGGCCGAACTGCTTCGCCAGCGCTTCGACAAGGCCTGTGCGCGCCTGGGCCTGAACCGCGAGCGCATCGAGCTCGACCTGAGTCGCTTCAGGCGCCCGGCTGCCGAAGCAGCGCAGGCCAGCCTGTTCTAGCGCCTACTTGAACAGGTCCTTCACCCGGTCGGCCCAGCTCTTCTCGTTGGGCGAGTGGCGGTCCCCGCCCTTGCGGAACGATTCGTCCAGTTCCTTCAGCAGCTTGCGCTGGTGTTCGGTCAGCTTCACCGGCGTCTCCACCGCGATGTGCGCGTACAGATCGCCGGGGTAACTGGAGCGGATGCCCTTGATGCCCTTGCCGCGCAGTCTGAAGGTCTTGCCGTGTTGCGTGCCTTCGGGCAGCTCGATCTCGGCATTGCCGCCCAGTGTCGGCACCTCGATCGTGCCACCCAGCGTCACCGTGGTCAGGCCCACCGGCACGGTGCAGTGCAGGTCGTCGCCGTCGCGCTCGAAGATGTCGTGCTGCTTGACGCGGATCTCGATGTACAGGTCGCCGCTGGGCCCGCCGTTGGTGCCGGGCTCGCCGTTGCCGGCCGAGCGGATGCGCATGCCTTCGTTGATGCCGGCGGGGATTTTCACCTCCAGCGTCTTCTGCTTCTTGATCTTGCCGGCGCCGTTGCAGTTGGTGCAGGGCTCCGGGATGATCTTGCCCGTGCCGTGGCAATGCGGGCAGGTCTGCTGGATGCTGAAGAAGCCCTGGCGCATGTGCACCGTACCGCTGCCGTTGCAGGTGCCGCAGGTCTTCGGGCTGGTGCCGGGCTTGGCGCCGCTGCCCTTGCAGGTCTCGCAGCTGTCCCAGCTGGGGATGCGGATCTGCGTGTCCTTGCCGCGCGCCGCTTCCTCCAGCGTGATCTCCATCGCGTAGCTGAGGTCGTTGCCGCGGTAGACCTGCTGGCCGCCCGCGCGCCGGCCGCCGGCGCCGGCCGCGCCGCCGAAGATGTCGCCGAAGATGTCGCCGAAGGCCTCGGCAAAACCACCAAAGCCCTCGGGGCCGGCACCGCCGCGGCCACCCATGTTCGGGTCGACGCCGGCATGGCCGTACTGGTCGTAGGCCGCCCGCTTCTGCGGGTCGGTCAGCATCTCGTAGGCTTCCTTGGCCTCCTTGAACTTCTCTTCCGAGGCCTTGGCCTTGTCACCCTGGTTGCGGTCCGGGTGGTGCTTCATGGCCAGCTTGCGGTAGGCCTTCTTGATGTCCTCTTCTTCCGCGTTGCGGGGCACGCCGAGGATGTCGTAGTAGTCGCGCTTTGCCATGCGTAGTCTGCTGTTAAAAAACAATGAAGCCGCGTTGCGGTTCCTCCCTCGGCAGGCGGTTCCTCAGCGCGGCGATGTCAACCGGTCAGGCCCCGCCTTTGGGCGGGGCCGCCGGAGCGGGTCACTTTTTGACTTCCTTGAACTCGGCATCGACCACGTTGTCGTCTGCCGCCGGCTTGGCCTGTGGCTCGTGTGCCGCCTCGGCCGCACCCGCGCCGCCCGCCGCAGCCGCGGCGGCGGATGCCGCCTGCGAATCGGCGTACATCTTCTCGCCGAGCTTCTGGCTCGCGGTCATCAGCTTCTCGGTGGCCGCCTCGATGGTGGCCTTGTCGTCGCTCTTCAGCGATTCCTCGGCTTCCTTCAGCGCCGCCTCGATGGACTCCTTCTCCGCCGCGTCGAGCTTGTCGCCATGTTCGCCCAGGCTCTTCTTCACCGAATGGACCATGGCATCGGCGGCATTGCGGGCCTGCACCAGCTCGAGCTTCTTGTGGTCCTCGGCGGCATTGGCTTCGGCGTCCTTGACCATCTTCTCGATCTCGGCCTCGTTCAGGCCCGAGTTCGCCTTGATGGTGATCTTGTTCTCCTTGCCGGTGGCCTTGTCCTTGGCGCCGACGTGAAGGATGCCGTTGGCGTCGATGTCGAAGGTGACCTCGATCTGCGGCATGCCGCGCGGCGACGGCGGGATGCCCTCGAGGTTGAACTCGCCCAGGCTCTTGTTGCCCGAAGCCAGCTCGCGCTCGCCCTGGAAGACCTTGATCGTCACCGCCGGCTGGTTGTCGTCGGCGGTGCTGAACACCTGGCTGAACTTGGTCGGGATGGTGGTGTTCTTCTTGATCATCTTGGTCATCACGCCGCCGAGCGTCTCGATGCCCAGGCTGAGCGGTGTGACGTCGAGCAGCAGCACGTCCTTGCGGTCGCCGCCCAGCACCTGGCCCTGGATGGCCGCGCCCACGGCGACGGCTTCGTCCGGGTTGACGTCCTTGCGCGGCTCCTTGCCGAAGAACTCCTTGACCTTGTCCTGCACCTTGGGCATGCGCGTCATGCCGCCGACCAGGATCACGTCGTTGATCTCGCCCAGCTTGACGCCGGCGTCCTTGACGGCGATCTTGCACGGCTCGATGGTGCGCGAGATCAGATCCTCGACCAGCGCTTCCAGCTTGGCACGCGTGAGCTTGATGTTCAGGTGCTTCGGGCCCGAGGCGTCGGCCGTGATGTACGGCAGGTTGACGTCGGTCTGCGTGCTGTTGGACAGCTCGATCTTGGCCTTCTCGGCGGCTTCCTTCAGCCGCTGCAGCGCGAGCACGTCCTTGGTCAGGTCGACGCCCTGTTCCTTCTTGAACTCGGTGACGATGTAATCGATGATGCGCTGGTCGAAGTCCTCGCCTCCCAGGAAGGTGTCGCCGTTGGTCGAGAGAACCTCGAACTGCATCTCGCCGTCGACATCGGCGATCTCGATGATGCTGATGTCGAAGGTGCCGCCGCCCAGGTCATAGACGGCGATCTTGCGGTCGCCCTTGCCATGCTTGTCCAGGCCGAAGGCCAGCGCGGCCGCGGTCGGCTCGTTGATGATGCGCTTGACGTCCAGGCCGGCGATGCGACCGGCGTCCTTGGTGGCCTGGCGCTGGCTGTCGTTGAAGTAGGCCGGCACCGTGATCACGGCCTCGGTCACTTCCTCGCCGAGGTAGTCCTCGGCGGTCTTCTTCATCTTGCGCAGGATCTCGGCACTGACCTGCGGTGGCGCGAGCTTCTTGCCCCGGATCTCGACCCAGGCGTCGCCGTTGTCGGCGGCCACGATCTTGTAGGGCATCAGGTCGATGTCCTTCTGCACTTCCTTTTCGGTGAACTTGCGGCCAATCAGCCGCTTCACCGCATAGACCGTGTTCTTCGGGTTGGTGACGGCCTGGCGCTTGGCCGACGCGCCGACCAGCACCTCGCCGTCTTCCTGGTAGGCGACGATCGAGGGCGTCGTGCGAGCGCCTTCGCTGTTCTCGATGACCTTGGTGGTGTTGCCTTCCATGACCGACACGCACGAGTTGGTCGTGCCGAGGTCAATGCCGATGATCTTTCCCATTGGTGTGGCTCCTGAGGATGGAATCTGGATGTCTTGGAGTTGTGGATAACTTGCGGGCTTTCAAGCCCGGGGCGCCTTACTTGGGTGCCGCCACCATGACCAGGGCCGGGCGCAGCACGCGGTCGGCGATCAGGTAGCCCTTCTGCAGCACCGAGACCACGGTGTTGGCCTCCTGCTCGGCCGGCACCATGCTGATGGCCTGGTGCTGGTGCGGGTCGAACTTGGTGCCCAACGGCGGGTTGATCGGCAGCACCTTGTTGCGCTCCAGCGCGCTGTGCAACTGGCGCAGCGTGGCATGCACGCCTTCGAGCATCTGCTCCGGCGAGGCCGGCTTGTCGGAGTGCTGCAGGGCGATGGCCGCCTCCAGGCTGTCGCACACCGGCAGCAGGCTCTCGGCAAAGCCCTCGACCGCGAACTTGCGCGCCTTGGACATTTCTTCCTCTGCGCGGCGGCGCGTGTTCTCGGCCTCGGCCTTGGCGCGCAGGTAGGCGTCGGAGACGGAGGCATGCTTGGCTTCCAGCTCGGCCAGGCGCTCCTCGACGCTCAGCGACGGCTGTGCTGCGGCGGAGGCCGCGAGCTCCACTTCGGCCTCGGTGGCCGGGTTCTGGGGGGGGGTGTCTTTCGGATTCATGGGCACGCAGCTGCGAAAACTTCGCTGTACATGGGCGCGAATCTCCGCTCTTCAAGAGGGGTATTGCATGCTTTGTTGCCGGGCAGCCCGGCCCGGCCGGGCCCGATGCCGCCGCGTCGCGCAGGTGACACGACGGGCCTCAGTCGCTGGACGCGCTCCAGCGCTGCCACGCCACCAGGTCGCGGCGGTCGCGCTTGGTGGGCCGGCCCTGTTCGATGGCGTGCGCCGGCTCCGCCTGGTAGGCGCGGGCCTGGGCGGCGGCCTCGCGCGCCGCCACGCTGGCTGGCGTCTCGGCATAGAGCTGCCGGGCCGCCGGCGCGGGGCCGCGATGTTCGCTCAGGCCCAGCACCTGCACCTCGCTGGCGATCTCACCGCGCTCGCCCTGGCGCAACGCCACCCTGTCGCTCACTCGCAGCGTGCGTGATCGTTTCGCCGCCTGGCCGTTGACCTGCACCCGACCCTTGTCGATGGCCTCGACCGCCAGCGCTCGGGTCTTGTAGAAGCGTGCCGCCCACAGCCACTTGTCCAGGCGCATGCCCGGGGCCTCAGCCGGGGCCTTCAAGGCTGAGCCTCCCGAGCTGGCCGATGGACGCGTCCCCTCATGCCGAACTATTGTCCGCCAGCGGCAGGCTGACGATGGCATCCAGACCGCTGATGCGGCCCTGCTCGCTGCGGTTGTCGAGCCGGATCTCGCCGTCGAGCGTACCGACGATCTCCTGGCAGATGGCCAGGCCCAGGCCGGAGCCGCTGCGCGGGTCGCCGCTGGCAAAGGGCTGGAACAGGCGGCGGCGCAACTCCGGCGTGATGCCCGGGCCGCTGTCGGCAATGCGCAGCGTGGCCCGCACCCCGTCCACGCCCAGGCTGACACCGAGGCGGCCGTGGGCCGCACTGTGCTTGATGGCGTTGTGCAGCAGGTTGCGCGTCAGTTCGCGCAAGGCCCATTCGTGTGCGCGTACCGGCGCGGGCACGGTGTCGATGTCGAAATCGAGCTGCGCTTCAGCGATCAGCGGCGCCAGGTCCAGCGCCACGGCGCGGGCGACCTCGGCCCAGTCGACCAGTGGCGCCTCGCCCTGCTGGCGCAGCTGTTCCACTTTGGCCAGAGCCAGCATCTGGTTGGCCAGCAGCGTGGCGCGTTCGACCGTGCCGCTCATCTCGTGCAGTGCCTGCGCGGGGGCGACGTCGCCACGCTGTGCCGACTGCAGCTGTGTGCGCAGCACCGCCAGCGGCGTGCGCAGCTGGTGCGAAGTGTCGCGCACGAAGCGCTTCTGGTAGGCCAGCAGGTGCGCCAGCCGCGCCATCACCTGGTTGGTGGCGTCCACCAGCGGCAGCAGCTCGCGCGGCGCGCGCGCGGCGGCGATCGGCGCCAGGTCGTTCTCGCTGCGCTGCACCAGCTGTGCGCTGAGTTCGCGCACCGGCCGGGTCGCGCGCTGCACCACCCACACCACCACCGCCGTGATCACCCCCAGCAGCAGCGCCTGGCGCCACAGCGTGTCGAACAGGATCTGCTGCGCCAGCGTCTGGCGCAGCTCCAGCGTCTCGGCCACCTGGATGGTGGCCATGCCGCGCCCGTCCTGCCCGGCCACCGGCTGCAGCAGCACGGCCACGCGCACCGGCTGGCCGCGGAAGGCATCGTCGTAGAAGTCCACCAGCGCCGCATACGGGCCCTTGGCAGGCAGCGTGCCGCGCCATGGCGGCAGGTCCTCGAAGCCCGAGACCATCTCGCCGGCGAAGCCGCTGACACGGTAGAACATGCGGCTGCGGTTGTCGGCCTCGAAGGGCTCCAGCGCGGCATAGGGCACGGTGGCCGTCAGCCGCGCGTCGCTTGCGCTTCCGGTGACGACCAGCTGCTCGCCCAGCGACTTGGCGCTGGCCAGCAGCGTGCGGTCGTAGGCAATGTTGGCGGCGCGCAAGGCTTGGCGATACAGGCTCACGGTGTTGAGTGCGATCACGGCCAGCACAGGCAGCAGGATGCCGAGCAGCAGCACGCTGCGCAGTGACCAGGCCCGGCGCGGTGCGCGGCTCAACCGGCAGCCTTCAACAGGTAGCCCAGGCCGCGCAGCGTGACCAGCTGGGCATCGGTCCCGGCGATCTTCTTGCGCAGGCGGTAGGCCACCACCTCGATGGCGTCGGCCTGCACCTCGGCCGTGCCCGGGAACACCAGCTCCATCAGCCTTTCGCGCGCCACCGCCTGTCCGGGACGTGAAAGCAGCGCGCGCAGCAGCGCCAGCTCGCGTGGCGCCAGGTCCATCGGCTGGCCATGCAGGCAGGCGCCGCCGCTGTCCGGGTCGATCTGCAGGCCGCAGAAGGGTGCCGGCAGGCCTTCCGCGCTGCGCGCGCCATGCGCACGCCGGGCCAGCGCGCGCACGCGGGCTTCGAGTTCGTCCAGGTCGAAGGGCTTGGCCAGGTAGTCGTCGGCACCGGTGTTCAGGCCCAGGATGCGGTCGCCGACGGTGCCGCGCGCGGTGAGGATCAGCACCGGCGTCGTCAACCCGGCGGCACGCGCCTGGGCCAGCACCTGCAGCCCGTCCAGGCCGGGCAGGCTCAGGTCGAGCAGCACCACGTCGGGCAGGCTGGCGTGCCAGCGGTCCAGCGCACGGGCGCCGTCGCCGCAGGCCACCACCTGCATGCCGCGGCGCTCGAAGCTGCGCTGCAGCGTGGTCTGCATCGCAGCGTTGTCTTCCACCAGCAGGAGCTTCACGGCGCTGACCTTAGCAGGCACCGGCGCGCCGGGGGATGGCCGGCAGGGTCTCGCGGCATCAGCGTTTCCCCTAGTCTAGTGGACAGCCGATTGACAGCCTTTGCCGCGAACATGGCCGGGTTCGCAAATCCATTCGGAGACACCGCAATGCGCAGAGACACCTTCCTGAAATCCGTGGCCGCGATGGCTGTGGCCGGCACGCTGCCGCTGCAGGCACGCGCCGCAGTCAGCGTGAAGATGATGATCCCGGCCAACCCCGGCGGCGGTTGGGACACCACCGGGCGCGCGCTCGGCAAGGCGCTGCAGGACGCTGGCGTGGCCTCGTCGGTGAGCTATGACAACAAGGGCGGCGCAGCCGGAGCCATCGGCCTGGCGCAGTTCGTCAACGGCAGCAAGGGCGATCCGAACGCGATGATGGTGATGGGCGCGGTCATGCTCGGCGGCATCATCACCGGCAAGCCGCCGGTGTCGCTGTCGCAGGCCACGCCGATCGCCCGACTGACCAGCGAATACAACGTCTTCGTGCTGCCGGCCAATTCGCCCTTCAAGACCATGAAGGACGTGGTCGAGCAGATGAAGAAGGACCCGGGCAGCGTCAAGTGGGGCGGCGGCTCGCGCGGCTCCACCGAGCACATTGCCGCGGCGATGATTGCGCGCGATGTCGGCGTCGACCCGGCGAAGATCAACTACGTCGCCTTCCGCGGGGGTGGCGAGGCCACGGCCGCCATCCTGGGGGGCAATGTCACCATCGGCGGCAGCGGCTACAGCGAGTTTGCCGAGTACATCAACACCGGCAAGATGCGCGCCATCGCGGTCACCTCCGAGGCGCGGCTGAAGGGCGTGAACGTGCCCACGCTGAAGGAGCAGGGCGTCAACGTGGTGCTCGGCAACTGGCGCGGCGTGTTCGGCGCGGCCGGCATCACCCCCGACCAGGCCAAGGCGCTGACCGAGATGGTCGTCAAGGCCACCAAGAGCAAGGCCTGGGCCGAGGCACTGGAGAAGAACAACTGGACGCCGGCGCTGCTCACCGGTCCGGCCTTCGCCAGCTTCGTCGACGACGAGTTCGCCAGCCTGCGCGCCGTGATGGTGAAGTCCGGAATGATCTGATGGGACCGCGCTGCGCCGCCGGCGCCTTGGGGGCTTCGTGAAGCTGGAACAGACGCTGGTTGGCGCCGGCGTACTGGTGCTCGGGCTGCTGGTTGCCGCGGGTGCGACGCAGATCTCCTCCGAGGCCGGCTACGGCGGTGTCGGCCCGAACTTCCTGCCCTGGGTGGTGGGAGGGCTGCTGGCGCTGTGCGGCGCCTTCCTCGTGTGGGAGGCGCTCAGCGGCGGCTTCCGCGAGCTGGAAGCGGCGTCGGGCGCCGACCGCGGCCACTGGCCCGGTTTCGTCTGGGTCTCGGCCGGGCTGCTGGCCAATGCCGCGCTGATCACGACCATCGGCTTCATTCTCAGCTGCACGCTGTGCTTCGTGCTGGCGGTGCGCGGCTTCCGCTCGTCCGAAGGGCGGCTCGACCTGAGCCTGCGCGCGTTGATCGTCGACGCGCTGATCGGCATGGCCATCGCCGCGCCGGTGTTCTGGATGTTCACCAAGTTCCTGGCGATCAATCTGCCGGGGCTTACCGATACCGGCTGGATCTAGGGCTCGGATGGACACTTTCAACCAGCTGATGCAAGGCTTCATCGCGGCGGGCACGCCGGTGAACCTGCTGTGGTGCCTGCTCGGCTGCACCATCGGCACGGCGGTAGGCGTGCTGCCCGGCATCGGCCCGGCCACGGCGGTGGCGATGCTGCTGCCGATCACGCTGAAGGTCGAGCCCACCGCATCGATGATCTTCTTCGCCGGCATCTACTACGGTGCGATGTATGGCGGTTCGACCACCGCGATCCTGCTCAACACGCCGGGCGAGGCGGGTTCGATGGTGACCGCGATGGAAGGCAACAAGATGGCCAAGCACGGGCGCGCCGGCGCCGCGCTGGCCACCGCGGCCATCGGCTCCTTCGTCGCCGGCTCCATCGCCACCGTGGTCGTGACCTTCTTCGCGCCGGTGGTGGCCGAACATGCGGTGCGCCTGGGGCCGCCGGAGTACTTCCTGCTGATGGTGCTGGCCTTTTGCACCATCAGCGCGGTGCTGGGGCAGAGCACGCTGCGCGGGCTGACGGCACTGGGCGTCGGTCTGGCCATGGGGCTGGTCGGCATCGACCAGATTTCCGCCCAGACGCGCTACACCTTCGGCGTGCCGGAGATGATGGACGGGCTGGAGGTGGTACTGATCGCGGTGGGCCTGTTCGCCGTGGCCGAGGCGCTGTATGCGGTGCTCTACGAAGGCCGTGTGGTCGAGACGCAGAACAAGCTGACCAAGGTGCACATGACGCGCGGCGAATGGCGCCGTTCGTGGCCGGCCTGGCTGCGCGCCACCGCCATCGGCACGCCCTTCGGTGTCATCCCGGCCGGCGGCAGCGAGATCCCCACCTTCCTGAGTTATGCCACCGAGAAGAAGCTGTCCAAGCACAAGGACGAGTTCGGCACCACCGGCGCGATCGAAGGCGTGGCCGGGCCGGAAGCGGCCAACAACGCGGCCATCACGGCCACGCTGATCCCGTTGCTGACGCTGGGCATCCCCACTTCCAACACCACCGCCATCCTGCTGGGCGCGTTCCAGAACTACGGCATCCAGCCGGGGCCGCAGTTGTTCGACACCAACGCAGCGCTGGTGTGGGCGCTGATCGCGTCGCTGTACATCGGCAACGTCATGCTGCTGGTGCTGAACCTGCCGCTGGTCGGGCTGTGGGTCAAGCTGCTGAAGATCCCGAAGACCTACCTGTATGCCGGCATCCTGATCTTCGCCACCGTGGGTGTGTACGGCATGCGCCAGTCGGCCTTCGACCTGGTGCTGCTCTACGGCATCGGGCTGCTGGGCGTGGTCATGCGCCGCTTCAGCTTCCCCACCGCGCCGGTGGTGGTGGGCATGATCCTCGGCCCGCTGGCCGAGGCGCAGATGCGCAACGCGCTGTCCATTGGCGAAGGCAAGTGGGGCGTGTTCGTCGAGCGGCCGATGTCGCTGTTCCTGCTGGTGGTGATTGTCGCGGTGCTGCTGCTGCCGCGGCTGATGACCCTGCGCAAGGCACTGAAGAACCGCTGACCCGCAACCGCGCTTCGGTGCCGAACTGGCAGCCGGAGCATTCGGTGCCCAACGCGCGCAGGGTCGAGGCGAACTGGCGCCTCAGTCGGTGGCCCCGAGGCGCAGCGCCCGCTCGCGCTGTGCCGTCAGTTCGGTCTCGGCGGGGCGCTGGGTGTCCCAGCCCTGCAGGTGGCGCAGCGCGATATCGCGCAGCGCCACGATCCATTCATGCCGGTCGTTCAGGCAGGGTATGTAGTGCAGCGTCTTGCCGCCGGCGGCGATGAAGGCCTCGCGTGCCTCCTGATCGATTTCTTCCAGCGTCTCCAGGCAGTCGGCGACGAAGCCCGGGCAGAGGATGTCGACGCGCTCGATCCCTTCGCGCGCCAGCTGCTGCAGCGTCGGTTCGGTGTAGGGCTGCAGCCATTGCGCCTTGCCGAAGCGGCTCTGGAAGGTGACGCGGTACTGCTCCTGCGGCAGTCCCAGATGCGCCGCCAGCAGCCGCGCGGTCTTGTGGCAGCTGCAGTGGTAAGGGTCGCCCAGGTGCAGCGTGCGTTCGGGCACGCCGTGAAAGCTCATCACCAGCATTTGGCCGCGACCTTCGCGCTGCCAGTGCGCACGCACCTGCTCGGCCAGCGCGGCAATGTAGCCGGGGTCGTCGTGGTACTGCTGCACGAAGCGCAGCTCAGGCACCCAGCGCGAGCGCTGCCCCCAGGCGGCCACCGCGTCGAATACGCTGGCGCTGGTGGCAGCCGAATACTGCGGATACAGCGGCAGCACCAGCACCCGGGTGGCACCTTCGGCGCGCAGGGCATCCATCTCGGCGGCGATGCCGGGCTGGCCGTAGCGCATGGCATGGCGCACCAGCACCGGATGTCCGGCTTGGCCCAGGTAGCCGAGCAGCAGTCTGGCCTGCTTGGCCGTCCACACGGCCAGCGGCGAGCCTTCGGGTGTCCAGATGGCGGCGTACTTCAGTGCCGACTTGGCCGGGCGCACTCGCAGGATCACGCCGTGCAGAATCATCCACCACAGCACCTTGGGAATCTCGACCACGCGCGGGTCGCTCAGGAACTCGGCCAGGTAGCGGCGCAACGCCGCGGCCGTTGGGGCATCGGGCGTGCCCAGGTTGACCAGCAGCACGCCGACGCGGGACGCGCTGCCGTGCTTGAAGTGGGCTTCGGCCTGGTAGCTCATCGGCCGACTGCGGCAGTCGGGCCGCAGGCGGCCGCGTGATGGGCTTGCATGGCCGCCTCAGCCCGCCACCGCAAAGCCAAGTGCCGCGAGTTCGCGGCGCAGGCCATGGCTGTCCAGCGGTTTGGCCCAGCAGCCATCGAAGCCCGCGTCGGCAGCGATCTGCCGCACTGCAGGGCCGTCCTCGGCGCTACAAAGAAAGGCTGGCACGCCCGCCAGGCCCGCGTCGCTGCGCAGCGATCGCAACAGCGCCGGGCCATCGGAATCGGGCAGATGCAGGTCGATGACCAGCACCTGCGGTGCCTGCTCGCGCGCCAGTTCCAGCGCCTCGGTGCCATTGGCGGCGGTGGACAACCGCACGCCAGCCAGCGCTGCGCAGGCGGCTTCGAAGAGCATCAGGTTGATGCGGTCGTCGTCGACATAGAGCAATTGCATCGTGCGCGGTTCAGACGAGCGGCTGGGTTTCGGTGTCGCCGTAGCGCAGCACCTCGAAGCGCACGCAGGCGGACGACGGATCTGCCGGCGACCCGCCCAGGCCGATGGCGCCGGTGCCGTGCAGCAGGCAGTTGCCGCGCCGCAGGCTGACGATCTCGCCGTCGGCAAAGCGCACGTACGTGCCGTTGTAGCTGAGGTCGCTGAGCTGGAAGCTGCCCCCATGCCAGTCGAGCCGGGCATGCGAGCGCGACACGCGCGAGTCGTCGACACAGTAGTGGGCCTGCGGGCTGCGCCCCAGCACCACCGGCATCTGCCGGCTGGCGAAGACCAGGTTCAGCTGAAGCCATTCCAGCCGTATCGCGTCCGGCTCGGACGCGGGCGCCACCTCGCCGAATTGGGTGGCTGCGCTGTCGCCGTTGCGCCGACCGCCGTAGACGTACACCTGTACCGGCTCGACGCGGCCGCGCAGCACCAACTGGTCGAGGCTGCGGAACATCGGCTTCTGTGCACGCGTCAGCCCGGCCAGCACCGGCGCGGTGATCAGCGTCTCGTTGTCGCCGGCATGGTCGAGCAGCCGTGCGGCGACGTTGACGGCATCGCCGAAGCAGTCGCCCGCCATCTCCACCACCTCGCCGCGCGACAGTGCCACCTGCAGGCGCAATGAACGCAATCCGGTGGAGGCGCCGCGCTCGCTGCCGCGCTGCACGATGCTGGCCAGCACCTCGTGCATCTGCAGCGCCGACTGCAGCGCCTGGGCCGGCGCATCGAACACCGCCATCAGCCCGTCGCC
>Ga0316600_10000758_pt1 | contig 15068 bp, 15 predicted proteins | sample OWC_soil_day5_CT_FD_207652 | JGI IMG/M metagenome (GOLD analysis project Ga0316600, IMG submission 207652) | Wetland soil microbial communities from Old Woman Creek delta, Ohio, United States - OWC_soil_day5_CT | ecosystem: Environmental > Terrestrial > Soil > Wetlands | place: USA: Ohio... | reverse complement strand
TACCACTTGCAGTTTTTAAATCACCTGCTAGAACTTCGATAACAACTCTGTCGCCTAATGGCTTAATCATTTTGTGTGCCTCCCTTTATGGTATATAAAAAATTTTAATTTTGTTAGCACTCTATTTGTGTGAGTGCTAATTACATATTTCATAATATAGAATTCGCCGATAAAAAGCAATACCAATAATCAATTTTTTAACCTTTTTACAAAAAAAAATCCGTGAAATTTTCGTTAAAATCAACTTTTATTGCAAAATTGCTCAATATTACGCCATCATATATAAACATATGAAATCACATAATAAAATTATATGCAATCTCCATTTATTTATACATGTAAAAATAAATAGCGTCCTAGATAAAATTCTAGAACGCTTTGCTTATTTCATAAATTATTTACTTTTTAAAACAGAATCTATAATTGCTTGGGCAACTTCTTTAATTGTCTTACGTTTCGCCATACTATATTGCTGAATTCTCCTATACGCTTCGCTTTCATTTAAGCCATACGCATCCATTAAAATACCTTTTGCACGATCGAGAAGCTTACGCATTTCAAGTGAATTTTTTACATCGTCTAATTCATGTTCCAATTGGATAATCTCTTCAAACCTCGACATAGCAATCTCCATAGCCGGAAATAAATTGCTTTCTTTCACCGGCTTTACTAAATAAGCAAGCACACCTGAGTCTTTTGCCTTATCGACAATTTCTTTTTGGCTAAATGCTGTGAGTAGCAGTACTGGAGCAATTTTATCGTTAGAAATAACCTTTGCCGCTGCAATTCCGTCCATTTCTGGCATCTTTATATCCATAATAACCAAATCAGGTCTAAATTTACGCGTTAAATCAATCGCTTTCACACCATCCGTCGCTTCACCAACAACTTCGTGGCCAGCCTCTTCTAAAATTTCTTTTAAGTCCATTCGAATGATAGACTCATTATCCGCAATTACAATTTTTAAAGATCTCATCTACTATTTCCTCCCTCCACTTTACGGGGAATATTTATTCTAGCATGAGTCCCATGATCATTATACAGTTCAAATGTTCCATTCAGATCATCTTCAATCAAAGTCCTAACAATTTGTAATCCCAAGCTTTTGGATGCTTGTGGGTTAAAGTCACTAGGGATTCCTGTACCATTATCATAAAGATCAATCAAGTAATTCTCATCATTTGTTATAATATCTAGACCAATAACACCTTGTTTCAAACCGATAAACCCATGTTCAATGGAATTTTGAATCAGTTCATTCACTACCAAAGCCAAACTACTGGCATGCTCTGATGGTAAGATGATAGTTTCACCCCTGAATTTAGTTTCTAGCGTAAATTCAGGTTCTAGCATATTTTGAATAACCAAATCTAAAATATTTTTTGCAACTTCTACGACATCGATAATTTCCGCATCCTGTTGTGATAAAAATTCGTGTACCACTGAGATACTGAGGATTCGATTCACACTTTCGCGCAACGCTGCTTTTACTTCTTCAGAATTGGTACGTCTTGATTGTAAACGTAATAAACTTGCAATTGTTTGCAAGTTATTTTTTACCCTATGATGAATTTCTTGAATAACAGCAGATTTGATAAGTAATTCTTTTTCTTTTTTCCTTAACTCTGTAACATCGGAAACAACGATAACGGTTCTTAATAATTGATCGTTTTTCATTAGCGGAATATTCCGTTGTACCAAAACCAAATTACCCGCTTCTATTTCTTTCTCATATGGCCTCTGGCTCACAGTTGTCTCTTTTGTAATATGCATCGTAATCTGGCGATCAAAAATATGATGGCCTACCATTTTACCGACACCAAGTACTTTATAAATACTACTTACTGCAGTATTGGCAAAGACAATTTTACTACGCTTATCAGTAATGATAATCCCATCACTGGCTGATAGTGGTCGATACAACTCTTTATCAATTGGTAGTTTTGCATTCAATAACATTTTATATGCAGTTTCTATTAAATAGTTATACCCTTCAATACGTAATTCTTCTGAATTTGTTTCAAAACTAACACTGGCTATAATCTGACCTTCAGCGTCATAGATTGCAAAGGTATACATATCTAACATAAAGCCCCAGGCCCATTCACGTTTTCCTTTAATAGCCTCACCAGTTGTCATTGTACGCCACACCAAAGGTTCTTCAGACCTGCGGACTGTAGTTCCAAGGATATTCGGTCTATATTGACTAAAACTAGTATTTGGCTCAATTTGTGCGATTACTACAATCTCATCTTTATCTGCCACTTTTGCATACACCGTTAGATGCGCATGTGATAAATCTGATACTAGAGGAAAACTTCTACTAAGTTTATCTAAAATATCAATTTGTAAGATAGATAAATTGGTCATTTGCCGACATTTATCTGAAAGAAATCCCATATTAGCAAAAATACCTCCCACTGAATCAACATAAAATATAAACTTCAACTTAAGTTTGTGAAATCCTCTGGGAATTTTACATGAAAAAAAAATATACAATGTACAAAAGTAAACAATCTGTAACGAACTTCTATAAATTTGTTAATTTCAAGCTTGGAACCGCATTTAAATAAAGATCAGCATAAAGACCAGCTTTACTTTGATAATACGCCCGACAGGCTATCATCGCAGCATTATCCGTACATAAAATGGTGTTAGGATGGTAAAAATCGATCCCTTCTTTTTTACAATTTGCAGTGAATCTTGCATTGAGTGCACTATTGGCTGCAACACCACCAGCCAATACAAGTTTTTTTACATTTTTTTGTTTTACTGCATACAATGCCTTATCAGTAAGGACATCAACAACTGCTTTTTGGAAACTCGCTGCAATATCCGCATGATTTATTCCCCCACCTTTTTGCTTGGCACTATTAATATAATTCAGCACAGCGGATTTTAGTCCACTAAAACTAAATTCAAAATTTCCTTTTTCATTCAATGCTTTCGGAAAGCCTATCGCATCAGGATTTCCTTGCTGTGCTAATTTATCAATTTGCGGTCCGCCAGGGTAAGGAAGTCCCATCACCCGTGCCACTTTATCAAATGCTTCACCTGCCGCATCATCACGTGTTTGCCCAAGAAGTTCAAACTCATTATACCCTTTTACATGCACCAATGATGTATGCCCACCAGATACCACCAAGGCAATAAATGGTGGTTCTAAATCTGGATTGGCTAAAAAATTAGCAAAGATATGACCTTCTAAATGATTGACCCCAATCAATGGTACATCTAATGTATATGCCAATGCTTTTGCCGCTGCAACGCCGACCAACAATGCGCCAACTAAACCAGGACCATACGTCACGCCAATATGTGAAATATCCGTTAATTTCACATTGGCTTGTTTCAAACATTCATCGATTACAGGAATCACATTTTCAATATGTTTGCGAGAAGCGATTTCCGGCACAACCCCCCCAAATTTTTGATGAACAGGAATTTGGGTTGAAATGATATTTGCTAAAATTTTGCGACCATCGACTATGATTGCCGCAGATGTTTCATCGCAACTTGTCTCAATCGCTAACGTTAAACATGATTTTTCCTTATTTGTTTCTATATCCAATGTACTACCTCCATTATCTAGTAACCAAATCAACTGTGATAACATATAGTATATTACCAATCACCCTAAGGCCTGCGAAAGCGGCCTATTTTTTTGTCTATTGTATTTCACGAAGCCACATAATGATTGCATCTTCCTGTGTATCTTCATAATAATTTTTTCTTACCCCTGCATGTTCAAAACCTAAATTTTTATATAAAGCCAACGCTGGAGCATTTGACGGTCTGACTTCAAGTGTCATGGAAACCGCTCCTCTTTCCTTGGCAACGTCTAAAGCTTTCTGCATCATACATTTCCCGATGCCAAGCTTTCTATAGCTAGGTAAAACAGCAACATTTGTGATATGCGCTTCATCGATAATCAGCCACATCCCTACATAACCGATCACAGTTTCCTCCATAACCGCTAGTAAATAATGCGCCAATTGATTATAGAGCTCATCACAAAAAGCTTGCCTAGACCAAGGTGAGACAAAGGATTGATTTTCTACTGTAACGACTGCATCAAGATCCGCTATCGTCATTTCTCGATATGTAATCTCAGTCATTTTTTATTCCATTTCTCCGTTCCCAAAGTTCTTCCGCTTCAGAACGTCTAATGTAGAGTGGTTCTAACGACATAACATCATGAGTCATGCCTTTTTCCATCATTACCTGCCCTAGCATAGCAACACTTGCTGCCCTAGGCATAATCGTATGTGGCATCGCTAGGCGAGTATTTCCTGCAGCCTCTTTAATTTTAGCTGCATTTTTCACCGCAACTTCCCCTTGCAAGACAACTGGCTTATCTAAAGTTTGGCTAATTTCCAACACGGTATCAAACGGTTTCACCGCTGGTTCATAGACTTCTTTTAGCTTTCCATTGACCCAAGTATATAAAGCAACATATACATTGCCCTTTTGTGCATCGAGCATTGGCGCTAAGTAAACGCCTTCAACAGGATAATTATAGGCCAATGCAGCAAGTGTAGATACACCAATCATCGGAATACCAAGTGCATAAGCAATACTTTTGGCAGTAGCAAGTCCAATCCGAAGTCCCGTAAATGAACCGGGTCCAATACTAATCGCAATCGCTTCTATCTTGCTTTTTTCTAATTTCGTCATCTCTAGAATTTGTTTGATATGTGGCATCAACACTTCAGAATGTGTTAATTTAGTTTGTAAAGTTAATTCTGCTAATAATTTTTCTCCGGCTGTTACAGCGACACTTGACACTAACGTCGCTGTATCTATTGCTAAAATTGGCAACTTTTTTTCAACTCCTCATAGATTCTTCTATATTTAACCCCTTGCAAGCGAATATCAAAAATTCTTTCGTCTTCATCTAAGCCTCGACTGATTGTGATCCATAAATACTCTTCTGGCAATTCTGTTGGAAACTTATCTGGCCATTCAAGTATAATCACTTCTTCTGCTTGCTGCGTATATTCATAAAAACCAATATCTTGTAATTCCTCTGGTAATTCCAAACGATATAAATCAAAATGATAAATTGTTTTATCGCCTTGATACATATTCATTATGGTAAAGGTCGGACTGGTTACCTCTTCACTTACGTTTAAACCTTTCGCAATTCCTTGCACAAATAAAGTTTTACCCGCACCTAAATCCCCCTCTAAGCAAAGCACTATACCATCAGCTAAATAACTAGATAATTGCTGACCAAACGCATAGGTTTGCTCTGGTGATAACGTTTTTACCTGCATTTTCTAACACTCCTATAAACTCTATTTAAAATGATTATACCCTTTAGGCTCTAGTTTCACAATCTGTCGATCTTCTTGCACCAATTCTACGACTCCACTTTTGGAGGTTACCTCACCAATCACCGTAATGCTATTTACTAACTGACATTGTTTTAAACTTTGATAGTTTTCTGGCGTAATCGTAAAAATCAATTGATAATCCTCGCCCCCATATAGAGCATAGTCGAGTGCAGACGATTTTAAAACCTGGCTTGCCTCTATTAAATCTGCTGACAAAGGAATTTTATCTGCATATAAACGCAGTCCTACCTCGCTGGCAATTGCTACTTCCTTTGCTTCACTGGCAAGCCCATCGCTTATATCATTCATACTATGTGAATAATTTGCAATATCATTTGCAACAACTACCTGTGGAAGCGGCATTAAATGTGCATTCACTAAGGAATCACTAAAATCACATGCATCATAGCCACCTGCCTGGAGTAAAGCAAGTCCGGCCGCGGAACTGCCTAAAGTTCCCGTCACAGCAACCCAATCGCCACATTTCGCTCCGCTACGTTTCTGTAATTTTTCCGCAGTAACTTCACCAATGACCGTTACATTGATCGCAATATCAGACAGACTTGCAACTGTATCTCCGCCAACAATATTAACCCCAAAGTAATGGGCAATTTCCTTCATTCCACGATATAATTCCAAAACAAATGTTGGTTTTATTTGCTTTGGTAATGCAATAGAGACAACAGCCTGCTTAGGTATTCCGCCCATTGCCGCAATATCGCTTAAATTAACTGCCAGTGATTTATACCCCAATTGAAAGGGGGATATAAATGCCAAATCAAAATGAATTTTCTCCATCAACATATCCGTACTAACGAGCTGTAACATATTTTTAGTAGGAATAAAGACTGCTGCATCATCACCAATTCCAACTACAACATTACTAGAATCAACAATACAATCTTGTTTAATCAACTCAATTAACCCAAATTCTCCAAGCGCATTTAATTCCAAAAGCCCACCTCCTCTTTCATAAAATTTTAATTATTTTATCTAAATTTAGTCAAAACAAAACTCTACTAGAATAGAATAAAATTTACTATTAAGATTTTAACATAAAAAGCTAATGAAGCAATGATCAAAGATAGATTGTTATTTCTTAAATTTAATAATTATTATCTATTAATATTTAATTTAGTTAGTATGGGTCCGTTATAATTCAATATTATTAGAAAAACGGTTTATAATAACCTAAAATCGCCGTATTTGCGGAAATTTATACATTTCCATTTTCATTACATATTGCTATAATATACACATAATCAAGTTCAGTTAAGGCAATCCCTACTAGAAATTGATTAGAAACTTAAAGATTGTGTATAAAAATTTAAAAATATTTTGGAGGTAATTTCTATGTCAAAATTTGTTTGCAGTATTTGTGGGTATGTTCATGAAGGTACAGAGGCTCCTGAATTTTGCCCTGTTTGTAAAGCACCAGCATCAAAATTCAATGAGCAAACTGGTGAGGTTGTTTACGCTGATGAGCACCGCGTAGGCATCGTGGAAGGTTTGGATCCTCAAATCATTGAAGGGTTACGCCAAAATTTCGTTGGTGAATGCTCTGAAGTTGGTATGTACTTAGCAATGAGCCGCGTAGCTGATAGAGAAGGCTATCCTGAAGTCGCTGAAGCTTTCAAACGTTATGCATTTGAAGAAGCTGATCATGCTTCTAGATTTGCTGAAATACTTGGTGAAGTAGTTACTCCTAGCACAAAGAAAAATCTTGAATTACGTGCTGCTGCTGAACACGGCGCGTGCGCAGGTAAAAAAGCATTAGCAACTCTTGCAAAACAACAAAACTTAGATGCAATTCATGATACTGTTCATGAAATGGCAAAAGATGAAGCTCGCCATGGTTGTGGTTTCAGCGGTTTGTTAAAACGTTATTTCGCTGAATAAGCTAAACGATATACTTAAATTAAAAACAGAGGTTATAAGCCTCTGTTTTTTTATTGTAGATTTGCAAAAATCGGGTTACTCAAATTTGAGTAACCCGATTTTTATATCTAAATATCTTTTACTTTACAACCAGAACTGGACATTTAGCTTCTTCTGTTACTTTTTGACTTACACTACCAATCAAGGCACCTTTTAAGATACCAAGACCACGGCTTCCCATAACAATCATATCACTATTACATTCTCCGGCTATTTTTAAAATCGCGCGAGGAATATTACCTGTTTCTACATGTTTTTCTACTTCGATATTCTCCGGAATCTTATCCCAGATTCTATCGAAAATAATATCACTAGGAATATCTTTATTAATACTACTAGCAACATAAATAAAATCTAACTTCGCATTGCTTTTTTCTGCCAAAAATATTGCATGATCTACTGCTTTACAACCATTAACAGAACCATCAACTGGCACTAGAATTCTATTAATCTTTCCCATTATTACCCCTCCTAATCGATTGTATAGTTAACAGTTTACCTTAATAAAAGAATTCGGCATGGTTTTCCACATTCCTTTAAAATATGGAAAAATTTAAGGTTTATCCCATATTTATTTTAGTAAACAAAAAATATACCAAGATAGGCAGAGACACTAAGATTCTCTCAAGGTAACTTTCATAGATTTATCGCAAAAAATTCATCATTTAAAGCTTTTATTAATCACATAAATCGACTGGTTTATTTAAGTATTCACCAACGATTTTCATTGCACAATAATCTCCACACATAGAACAAGCTTCTGTTCCTTCGGCATTTCTTGCCCCACGTTTTGCTTTTGCCTTTACTGGATCAATCGCTAAATCTATTTGTTTTTGCCAATCGAGTGCTTTTCTCGCTTTTGCCATTTTTAAATCCCATTCTTTTGCACCTGGTACACCTTTGACAATATCCGCAGCATGCGCGGCAATGCGAGATGCAATCACACCTTCATGTACATCTTCTATTGTTGGCAGGGCCAAATGTTCTGCTGGGGTAACATAGCAAAGGAAATCAGCACCATTTGCTGCTGCAAGTGTTCCGCCAATTGCAGATGTAATATGATCATACCCAGGAGCAACATCCGTTACCAATGGGCCAAGTACATAAAATGGAGCATTTTTACAAAGTTGTTTTTGTAATTTCATATTGGCAGCAATTTGATCAAAAGGTACATGCCCAGGACCTTCTACTAATACTTGTACTCCTTTTTCCCATGCACGATCCACAAGCTCACCTAAGATAAGTAATTCTTGTACTTGCGCCCGATCAGTCGCATCCGCCAAGCAGCCAGGACGCAGACCATCACCTAAGCTAATTGTTACATCATATTGTCCACAGATATCTAAAATGTCATCATATCTTTCATAAAGTGGATTTTCTTTTTGGTTGTGCAACATCCAGCCAGTGATAAATGATCCTCCACGACTTACAACATCCATTACTCGACCTTGACTTCGCATGCGGTTAATCACTTCACGTGTTACCCCGCAATGAATTGTCATAAAATCTGCACCATCTTTCGCTTGCGTAGCAATGGCGTGTAATAAATCATCACTTGTCATATCCACAACCGCACCATAAGTTTTAATCGCATTTACCGTCGCTTGATAAATCGGTACTGTCCCAACCATAACGGTAGACTTATCAATGATTGATTTTCTAGAAACATCTATATTATCGCCTGTACTTAAATCCATTACAGCATCTGCACCAGCTGCAATTGCCGCTTCTAATTTTAATAACTCTGGCTCGATATCTGGGTATGCACTAGAAGTACCGATATTGGCATTTACTTTTGTTGATAAACCTTTTCCTACGCCACGAGGTATTAGCGACGTATGATTTACGTTGGCACAAATTGTTACGGTACCTTCCGCTACGCGTTCTCTGATTACATTTACATCCATATTTTCTTGCTTTGCAACGATATCCATCGCTTCAGTAATTTTACCTTGACGGGCTGCTTGCATTTGTGTAATTACCATTTTTTCTCCCCCAATAATTTAAAATTTACAATAAAATAAAAGCCATTTAGCGCATAACAGCTAAATGGCTTTTCCCTATAAAAGCAATTTTGCCACTTCCCTACGCTGGTGTTAACCATACAGGTTCCAAGGGTCGGTACAAAACCTCTCAGCATAATTGCCCCCCTAGTGAAAAAAACATATTCTATTTCTCTAATATTCTATCAAACTTCTACTCATCTGTACATTTAATTTTTTATAATATCATTAATACGTTTCAATGGTTCACTTGTATCCATATGTCCTGAAATCGTATCTACTTCTTTTCCTTCAACTAAAATCTGCACCGCTTTTATTTCTGGAAATTCAGTTAAAGTATTAACAATAGCACCTACTAACATAATTTCACCAGCAGAGCCGCCATTAAATTTTTTTACTAACTCCTTAGAAAAATCAACATAGGCAATATTTTTTTCAACTTTGATTGACCGCAATTTTGTCCCTTTGGGAATAATAGAAACTGCCCCTTTTTCATTGGTTCCAGCAATGAGTTTTTTCATTACTGTCGTATATTTATCTTCACCAGGCACTTCTTTTACTTTTACTTCTGATACAAGTTTTGTCCCATCTTCATTTGAATAATACACCTTCAATGTATTAGTTTTTTCCGCTACCGGCTTTTTATTGTCATTTGCTGCTTTTTCTTGCTCTGTTACTACCTTAGTATCAGAATTTATCTTTTTATCATTTTCAACATTTTCCTTATTGCAACCAGCGGCTACAATTAAAAATAAAACAGTTAAAAGCATAATCAGATATTTTGAACTTTTCAACATGATTTTATCACCTTTCTACTTCGATGCTTGACTAAAAAAATCACTTAACCCTTTACAAATACCTTCAGCTAAACTTAGTTGAAAATCAGAAGAACTCAAGAGACTCTCTTCTCTTGGATTCGATATAAACGCCAATTCAACTAAAGCCGCTGGTATATTAGAACGTTTCACTACATAAAAATTGGCCGCTTGAATTCCCCGATCAGACAATCCACCAAACTCTACCAGACCATCTTGTAAAGACTGAGCAAGCATCCTATCATATGGAGACTTTTCGTAAAAGTATGTTGCTGTACCACGCGCCGATGGACTCGTAAAAGAGTTCGCATGAATACTAACAAAAACATCTGCTGGATTATCTCTCCCAACATTGACACGCGCTTGTAGTTCGTCGCGATCACTGGCATTGGGGCCATAAACATCACGATCATCAGTACGCGTCATGATAACATTTGCCCCAGCACTTTTTAGAATATCTTCTACTTTCAATGATACACCTAATGTTACTTCTTTCTCGCATAGCCGATTTGGGCCAATTGCCCCTGGATCACTACCACCATGACCTGGATCTATGATGATCGTCTTCCCTTTTAAACCTTCGGTAAAGGAAAAGCTTGGTCTATCAAACAAATCAATCACAAGACGAAAGGGCTTTTTCATTTTGTTATCTTTGGGCAAAGTATAAATTTTATAGTTTGCCGTACTGGCATCTTTCGGCAAATGCAGTGTTACCCGTGTAGTCGTTTTATCTACTTGCGCAAACTCAATACTTTTCGCCAATTCTCCATCAAAGCTAACAACTGGTTGTTTTATTTTCCCTAAGCGACTTTGTTTAAAATCAATTATCAAATCAGCTGGATTCGACGGATCAATATTTGCTGTAAAATCATTGGTTGCATTGCTTAAACCAATTTCCAAGCGCAATGCTTTGGGCTGCTTATCAGTTTTTTCTGCAACAGTATAGCTAAAACTATTCACCTTATACTTTACTTGCATACTTGGTGCCGCACAAACTACTTGCGTGAGTAAAGTCAACAAACATAAGCACATTAAAATAATTTTTTTCTTCAAAACACACGCCCCTATTTTATAAAAGTTTTCTATTACTCTGCACTCACTAATATTTTTTGAAATTTATTGATTTGTTCATTCAAATGCATAATAACACTCGTGCTAAATATAAAGTATTTATGAATCAACTTGCAAATCTCACTATTTTTCAAAGAAATAATCGTTACATCTCCCTTAACTACTTCGGCATGAATAGAGCTTTCTCGATTATCAAAAATACTCTCAAAACTTATAATCTGACCAGGTTGCAATATTTCAAGGTTACTCGACCATCCATTGTTTGCTTTGCGACTAACTTCAACCTGACCACTAAAAACGATCAACAATCTTTCTTGTTTCATTCCTTCACTAAGGATAACATCACCTTCGACGTAATATTCACTAGCTGCACTATTCGCTATTTCTGCAATGATATTTTTCGGTAATTTTGCAAACACATCAATCGTTTCAAAAAAATTAATGCGTTCTTGTTGCTCTGTCCTAGAGTCAACATCCGCCGCTAATACTTGCTCAATGCTTGGCATTTTAAGCTCATAAACCGCGATACTAGGATTTTGAACAATCTGACGTAACACAGCTAAATAGCCTTGTTGTAATAACGCAATTTGTTTTTCCGTAAAACTTGTTTTATTATAAACAAACTCCATGGATAATCCATGCGCTGTCATTCTAAAATAAATACCCAAATCTGTATTACAATAATCAAAGGAATTCACCGCTACTGGCGTTACTCCAAAGGTTGTTTCTACCTCTGTATAACGCTCGCTAATCGCAAAACTATGAAAATTTAAGAAGTGGTTAAACAAAGGCTTATCGATCTTACTAAGTTCTTGCAATTCATCTAATGAGCAGAAACTATATGGCTGCGAAACCATCAATTGCAACTGTTGCTTTTTAATTAGCTCTTCAACTGATATGTTAATTGGACAAGTAACCCGTATCAACATCACATTGACAATACTTGCAACATCTTCGATATTTTGCATACTAGCACTACGGTTGGACAATACTACACCAAATACAACATCATTCGTTCTATTGTATCTTTGCAACATAATCCCCCATGCTGTTTGTAACAAGACCACAATTGTTGCATTATTTTGCGCAACTTGCTTAATTGCCTCATCTAACTTACGGTCAACATTCATTATACTAACTGCCTGACTATATGGCAAATCAGAATGTTTATACCCAGGTAACTTTATATTGATCGGTAATTTAGTGAGCAATTTTTCCCAATATTTAATTGCTGGTTTTTTGTCTTGCTCGCCACGTTTTTCTAGGTATTTACTAAAAGAAAAGTCCTTGGCATTTAACATTTTTGCTTTTAATGTTGTAGTTTCTTGATTTTTAAACATATTCACAAAAATTAGACCAAAATCCCATCCATCTGCAATGAGCTGTGGCTGCGCAATTAAAACAGCATATTCTTTCGACCTAGTATGAAAAACACCAATACGAAGTAAGCGATCATTCTCTAAATCAAAACCACGCCGTCTATCTGCAATCATAATATTCTCAAGAGTTTCATTGACTTTATCAACCGTTAAATTAGATAGATCATGAAACCGGATCTCTGCACTGCGCGTTTTTAAAACCACTTGTAATGGTGTTGCAATATCTCTATAGTAAATAACCGTACGTAAAATAGGATCTTCGCGAACGAGCTTATCAATATGATCAATTAATTCTTGTGGCTCAATAAATCCACCAACTTTAAACAATGCTTGGATATAAAAACCTGCTGAAACAATCGTATCATTGGAAAATAGCCACTCCTGACTTTCTGTTAACGGCAAGATGTCTTCAACATTATTACTATAGCGAAATAAAATTTTATTCAGATCTTCTTCAGGCAAGCCTTGCACAGCAAAACTTGCCGGGGTTACCACCGTTTGCTGTCTGGCTATTTTAGAAGCAGAATATATCATCATATTATTGTTAAAAACTCCGTTACTGTTATTTTGCAATCCCATGCTTGTATTCCTCCGATATCTAAAGCTGCCAAAATTAATAAATTTTTCTTGATGACACTTTATTTTACCACTAAATACCGTTTGAACAAATGAAATTTTTTTCCTATAGAAGAATAACCTGTATATTTAGCAATGCTAAATTACAGGTTATTTCAAATTGTAGTTATACTATGGACAGATAGGCCGCAGGCAGGCGAGAAGCCCCCATCTGCGTCGTTGCCAACAAGGTGTTGCTCGTCAACGTACGAAAGTACGACTCCTCGGCAACTCCTTGCTGCGCCTAGCATCTGAGCACTTCTCGCCAACCGGCAACCTATCTTGGTACTAGTTTATAAGTGGTACGAATTTAGATTATTCCTATTTATTAATATAAATATTTTTATTTTGTCGACAGTCTAGAATAACCTGTATATCAATGCTAAATTACAGGTTATTTTTCATCATAATGATTTTGTTCCATAGCTAATTTTTGTAAGGCCTTCGCCTCTGCATCTGCTTGTTTTGTTGCTTCTTCATCGTACGAAATTTCAAATTTGAGATAATCTCCTTCGCCGACTTGCGCAGGCAAATATTTCTTCGGAAATACTACTGGAATCTCATCTTCACCAACAAGTAAAACAGCTTTATTTTCTTCAAAACGATCAATGACAGCTTGCATTATTTATTCTCCTTTTGAATTTGATAAGAATCACCATCTGTTTCGATAGTAATGGTACCATCTTTATCTGTACGGTAAATTTTCATTTTTAAATCATTATATTTATTCATCGTCACATCATGTGGATGTTTATAATCATTATTTATGCCACAGGATATAAGTACAGCCTCTGGAGCAATTGCTTTTAAATAATCACGATTTGATGAAGTTTTACTACCGTGATGAGGACTTTTTAGAATGGTACTTTTTAGTTGGCTACCGTACTTAGCTAAAATCATTCTTTCCCTATCAGCTTCACAGTCACCAGTAAATAACATTGAAAATTTATTATAAACCAATTTACCAACAATAGAGTTGCTATTCAAATCACCGCCAGCTTTAATTTCATCTGCTGTTGGGCTAAATACTTGAAAACTAACTCCACTACCAAAATTAAGATTTTCACTATCCAACAATTGTTTATACGGGATTTTTTTACTCGTAATTAGTTTCATATATGTCCGATATGTAGCATTGGTAGTCGTTTGTCCATTATCATAGACTTGTTTTACAGTAAATTCCTTTAACACCGCGTATGCTCCACCTAAGTGATCTGCGTGAGGGTGTGTTATAATAAGTTTATCAATCACATTCACATTTTCTTTTTTGAGTAGCCCCACCAATTTATCACGCATGTCTACATCACCTGTATCGATTAGTATCACTTGCTCAGCTGTCTTAATTAATATAGAGTCCCCTTGACCAATATTCAGCATTTTAATCGTAATAGGATTATTTGTTTTCGTGGCAACCGCTTTACTAGTATCTGCATTTTTTGACTTATCGACTGCATTGCCACAGCCTACTGCCATTATCAAAAATACTGCCATTATCACAACAACAATTAAATTAAAAAATTTCTTCATATTTTTCCCTTATCTTTCAGCATTTAAATTAGAAATACAACACGCTTTTACTCACAAAAAAAGCGAGCATTGCTCGCCTTTTTAAAATTGAACCAACCCGACACTGATTTGAATTGCATCATCAACTTTAATCATAAATTCATCAGGCAACTGTGTTACCTTTTCTTTTAGACGACGTTTATCAATAGTTCTAAGTTGCTCTAATAGAACTACAGAATTTTTTTCTAGCTGACACTCTTTCGAAGTGAGCTCAACATGTGTAGGCAATTTTCCTTTACTAATTTGCGAAGTAATTGCAGCTACAATTACCGTTGGACTATATTTATTACCGACATCATTTTGAACGACCAAAACTGGTCTCAGTCCGCCCTGTTCCGAACC
>Ga0316600_10000756_pt1 | contig 15116 bp, 13 predicted proteins | sample OWC_soil_day5_CT_FD_207652 | JGI IMG/M metagenome (GOLD analysis project Ga0316600, IMG submission 207652) | Wetland soil microbial communities from Old Woman Creek delta, Ohio, United States - OWC_soil_day5_CT | ecosystem: Environmental > Terrestrial > Soil > Wetlands | place: USA: Ohio... | reverse complement strand
CGGCATTCGGCCGCTGCGTGCCGCTGTTGCTGCTGGTCAGGACCGGGTACAGGCAGGGTTCGTTGGCAGCGATGTTGATGCAGTTGCCGGCTGGCGCGCTGATGGCGATGGCGGGCCCGAGGTCGGAGAAACCCACTTTCGAGCCGACATGGCGCAGCCCGGCCACGGCGATCACGCCCGGGCAGTTGGCCGGCAGTTCCACCGCATGGCCGGCGCTGTTGCCGGCCGCCGCCACGACCACCGTGCCGACGGCCTGCACTTCGGCGATCACCGCCGGATAGCCGGTCGAGGCGCCGCAGCTGCCGCTGCCGCCCAGGCTCAGGTTGATGACCCGTGCCCGACTCGTGTTGATCGGCAGGCCCGGCACTTCCAGCCCGGCCGCCCAGCGCATGCCGGCCTGGATGTCCGAATCGAAACCGCCGCATTTGCCGAGCACGCGCACCGGCAGGATCTTCACGCCGAAGGCCGTGCCGGCCATGCCCTGGCCGTTGTCGGCGGCCGCGCCGATGATCCCGGCGATCTTGGTGCCGTGCCAGGAGCTGTCGGCCACGCCGCAGTTCTGGAAATCGCCGCCGCGGGCGGTGTTCTCGGCACTGGTGATCCAGTCGCCCGGGTCGCTGGCATCGGCATCGCGGCCGCCGCCGTCGTTGGCGGTGGCCAGGTCGGAAACCATGTCGTAGCCCGACAGTACCTGACCGGCCAGGTCAAGGTGGTCGGCCAGCACGCCGGTGTCGAGCACCGCCACCACCACGCCGGCGCTGCCGGTGATGCGGTCCCAGGCGGCCTCGGCATTGACCGACGAGCGCACTTCGCCGGCTGGCGCGCGCAGGTACCACTGCCCGACCTCCGGCCCGCGGCCGCTGGCCGGGCCGGCGGCAAACAACGGGTCGGTGGGCACCCGCAAGGCTCGGCGGCGCTGATCGACCACCGCGTGCAGCACCTCCGGGTCGGCGGCCAGGCGGCGCGCCAGCGTGGCCGCGTCGATGTGGCTGGCCATCACCACCTGCGAGCGCTCGCTGATGGTCACGCCGGTGCTCAGCGGAACGCCGGCGCGCTCGGCCAGCCGGTCGGCACGCCGCTGCGCCACCGCGGCCACGTCGGCCGAAGACTGACGCACCGACATCGCCTGCTCGCGCAGCAGCGGCGCGTCGGCCTTGAGCGTGACGATCACCCGCGCCGGCGGCGCGGCTAGGGCATGCCCCGCCATTGCGGTCAGCAAGGCAGCGGCTGCAACCCAGCAGACGCCGCGGAACCGGCTTTGCCGGGCCGCAGGCGGCGCCCCCCTGGGGGGGGGCGCCGAAGGCGTTTCGGGGGGGGTCAACTCACTTCGCGATGACGCGCACCATCTCAAGCACCTTGTTCGAGTAGCCCCATTCGTTGTCGTACCAGGCGACGACCTTGACGAAGGTCTTGTCCAGCGCGATGCCGGCATCGGCATCGAACACGCTGGTGCAGACCTCGCCGCGGAAGTCGGTGGCCACCACCTTGTCCTCGGTGTAGCCGAGCACACCCTTCATCGCACCCTGGCTGGCCGCCTTCATGGCCTTGCAGATGTCGTCGTAGCTGGCTTCCTTGATCAGTTCCACCGTCAGGTCGACCACCGACACGTCGGAGGTCGGCACGCGGAAGCTCATGCCGGTGAGCTTCTTGTTCAGTTCGGGGATGACCACGCCCACCGCCTTGGCCGCGCCGGTGCTGCTGGGAATGATGTTCTCCAGGATGCCGCGGCCGCCGCGCCAGTCCTTGTTGCTCGGGCCGTCCACCGTCTTCTGCGTCGCGGTGGTGGCATGCACGGTGGTCATCAGGCCGCGCTTGATGCCGAAGGTGTCGTTCAGCACCTTGGCCACGGGCGCCAGGCAGTTGGTGGTGCAACTGGCGTTGCTGATGATGGCCTGGCCGGCATAGGTCTTGTCGTTGACTCCGTAGACGAACATCGGCGTGTCGTCCTTGCTGGGTGCGCTGAAGATGACCTTCTTGGCGCCGGCGGCGAGGTGCTTCTCACCGGCCTCCTTGGTCAGGAACAGGCCGGTGGCCTCGACCACGATGTCGGCACCGACCTCGCTCCACTTCAGCGCCGCCGGGTCGCGCTCGGCGCTCAGGCGGATACGCTTGCCGTTGACGATCAGCGTGTGGCCGTCGACCGAGACCTCGCCCTTGAAGCGGCCGTGCACGCTGTCGTATTGCAGCATGTAGGCCAGGTAGTCGGGCTCGAGCAGGTCGTTGATGCCAACGATCTCGATTTCCGGGAAGTTCTGCACCGCGGCACGGAACACCATGCGCCCGATGCGCCCGAAGCCATTGATACCCACCTTGATGGCCATGATTCGATCTCCTGTTGAAGTGAAAACAATCGCAAAGGAATGAAACTTGTTGGTCTCAGCCGGCCAGCACCTGGCGCACGGTGTCGGCCAGGTTCTGCGGGGTGAAGCCGAACAGCTTGAACAAAGCGGGCGCCGGCGCGCTCTCGCCGTAGCGGTCCAGCCCGACCACCGCGGCGCAGCCGTATTTCCACCAGCCGTCGGTGACGCCGGCCTCGACGGCGATGCGCGGCAGCTTGGGCGGCAGCACGCTGGTCTTGTAGTCCACGCTCTGCCGATCGAACACGCTGGTGCTGGGCATGCTGACCACGCGCACGGCGATGCCGTCCTTGGCCAGTTCGGCCTGCGCATGCAGCGCCAGTTGCACCTCGCTGCCGGTGGCGATGATCACCGCTTGCGCCTTCTTCTTCAGGCCTACCTCGGTGGGTTCGGCCAGCACGTAGGCGCCCTTGGCAATCTGATCCAGCCCGCTCTTCGGTGCATAGCTCAGGTTCTGACGGCTGAGCAGCAGCGCACTCGGCCGGTCGGCATGGCTCAAGGCCACCGTCCAGGCCACCGCCGTTTCGGCGGTGTCACCGGGCCGCCAGACGTCCAGCCCGGGGATCAACCGCAGCGCCGCCGCATGCTCCACGCTTTGGTGGGTGGGCCCGTCCTCGCCCAGGCCGATGCTGTCGTGCGTGAACACATGGATCACGCGGTGCTTCATCAACGCGGCCATGCGGATGGCATTGCGGCTGTAGTCGCTGAAGGTCAGGAAGGTGCCGCCATAGGGGATAAAGCCACCGTGCAGCGCGATGCCGTTCATCACCGCGGCCATGCCGAACTCGCGCACGCCGTAGTTGATGTGCCGCCCGCCGTTGGGTGCGCCGTCCTCACCGAAGCGCAGCGCCGGCGTCGAGGCGGTGTTGGTCAGGTTGGAGCCCGTCAGGTCGGCCGAGCCGCCGAGCATCTCGGGCAGCGACTTGGTGAAGGCCTCCAGCGCGATCTGGCTGGCCTTGCGCGAGGCCACGGTTTCCGCCTGGGTGTGGGCGGCGATCACCGCGTCCACGGCCGCCTGGGCAAAGTTCTTCGGCAGCTCGCCGCGCATGCGGCGCTGCAGTTCGGCCGCCAGCCGGGGGAATTCGTCGCGGTAGGCCGCGAAGCGTGCGTTCCAGCCGGCTTCGGCATCGTCGCCGCGAGACTTGTGGTCCCACAACTGATAGACCTGCTCGGGGACCACGAAGGGCGGCCAGGTCCAGCCGAGCGCGGCACGCGTCAGCGCCACCTCGTCCACGCCCAGCGCCTCGCCGTGCGCCTTGGCCGTGCCGGCGCGGTGCGGCGAGCCCTTGCCGATGGTGGTGTTGCAGACGATCAGCGTGGGCCGCGTGCTCGACTTGCGCGCCTGCGCCAGGGCTGCGTCCACGGCATCCACGTCCTGGCCGTCGACGGGGCCGATCACGTCCCAGCCGTAGGCTTCGAAGCGCTGGCGCACGTTGTCCACGTACCAGGGGCGCACCGCGCCGTCGATGCTGATGCCGTTGTCGTCGTACAGCGCCACCAGCTTGTTCAGCTTCCAGGCACCGGCCAGCGCGCAGCTTTCGTGGCTGATGCCTTCCATCATGCAGCCGTCACCCATGAAGGCATAGGTGTGATGGTCGACCACCGCGTGGCCGGGACGGTTGAACTCGTGCGCCAGCAACTTCTCGGCCAGCGCCATGCCCACCGCGTTGCTGATGCCCTGGCCGAGTGGGCCGGTGGTGGTTTCGACGCCGGGCGTCAGGTCCACCTCGGGGTGGCCCGGCGTCTTGCTGTGCAGCTGGCGAAAGTTGCGCAGCTCGCTCATGTCCAGGTCGTAGCCGCTCAGGTGCAGCAGCGCGTACAGCAGCATCGACGCATGGCCGTTGGACAGCACGAAGCGGTCGCGATCGATCCAGCGCGGGTTGTGCGGGTTGTGTTTCAGGTGCCTATCCCACAGCGCCACGGCCATCTCGGCCATGCCCATGGGCGCCCCCGGGTGGCCCGAGTTGGCCTGCTGCACGGCATCCATGGCCAGGGCGCGAATGGCATTGGCCATCAGCGAAGCGTCGTCTTTCGAGGTGGCGGCCATGTGCGGGGGGCGCGTTGCGCGGGACGAAGGGGTGGATGCAGCGGGGGCGAACCGTCTGATTTTAGGGCCAGGCCTTATAACCACCGCCCGATGCCCGACGGTTCCACCGCACCAATGCACGGCCCGTGCCGGCCGGGCCGTTGCAGGTGCGCCGCCTACACTCGTGTTCCATGAAAGCCCTGATCTTGGCCGCCGGCCGCGGCGAACGCATGCGCCCGCTGACCGATACCAGGCCCAAGCCGCTGCTGCCGGTGCGCGGCAAGCCGCTGATCGAATGGCACCTGGAGGCGCTGGCGCACGCCGGCGTGCGCGAGGTGGTGGTCAACACCGCCTGGCTGGAGGAGCAATTCCCGGCAGCGCTGGGTGATGGTTCGCGTTGGGGCCTGGCCATCCGCTATTCCCCCGAAGGGCGCGACCACGGCGGCGCGCTGGAGACGGCCGGCGGCATCCGCAAGGCCCTGCCCTGGCTGGCGCCGCGGGGCGACGAGTCCTTTTGGGTGGTGTCGGGCGACATCTACATGCCCGGCTTCCCGTTCGATGCCACGCTGGCCGAGGCCTTTGCCGCCGGCACCGATCTGGGGGAGCTGTGGCTGGTGCCCAACCCCGGCTTCCATGGCAGCGGCGACTTCGATCTCGTAGGCGGACGACTGCGCCGCGGCGTGCCCGGCGCGGCGCACGGCTGGACCTACGCCAACGTCGCGTTGCTGCGCCCGGCGCTGGTGGCCAGCTTGCCGGTCGGCCAGCGCGCGCCGCTCGGCCCGCTGCTGTTCCAGGCCGCCGCGGCCGACCGTCTGGCCGGCCGCGAGCTCGCCGGTCCCTGGCACAACCTGGGCACGCCCGCTCAGCTGGCGGCGCTGAACGGCAGCTGCTGACGCACCGCGGCCGGCCTATCGGATATCGTGCGACGCCTCGAGCAAGGAGCGGACATGCGCGCAGTGCAGTCAATCGGTGGGACGCTGCTGCCCCGGGCCGCCTGCGTGGCGGCGAGCGCGGCGCCCGATGGGCGCATGGGCTGGCTCGGCTTGGCATCCGCCGAGGCCGCGCAGATTTGCGGCCAACGCCTGAATCCACGCGCTCATGCCTGCTTCGAGCGCGGGCTGATCCTGGCCGTGTACCCGTCCGACCGCAGGTTCGCGCTGGCGCTGGTCGGCAAGGATGCCGGGCACAGCGTTGCGCTGCGCGGCGGCATGGTGCCGGCGGCGGAACTCCTTGAAGGTGAAGGCTGCAGCCCATGAAACCGACGCTGATCGACATCGCCGTCATCGGCGCCGGCCCGGTGGGTCTGGCGCTGGCGCTGCATGCCTCGCGCGTGCTGCCGCACTGCCGGGTCAGCCTGTTCGACAGCCGCGATCTGGCCAAGGACGTGGCCGCCGACCCGCGCACGCTGGCGCTGTCGCTGGGCAGCGTGCAGTTGCTGCAGCGCCTGGGCGCCTGGCCGACCGACGTGGCCCAGCCGATCCGCGAGGTGCATGTCTCGCAGGTGCCGCCGACGCTGCCCTCGGCCGGCCCCTGGGGGCTGCCGCAGGTGCGCATCCGCGCCGACGAGGAAGGCGTGCCGATGCTCGGCGCAGTGCTGCGCTACGGCGAGCTGGTGGCGCCGCTGCAGCAGGCCTGGATGGACGCCGCTCGCCAGGAGCCGCAGCGCCTGCACAGCCGCTTCGGCAGTACGGTGGCTGCGCTGAAGACGCTGACCGACGGGGTGGAACTGGATGCCGGCATCGCAGAGCGCTTCGACCTGGCGGTGGTGGCCGAAGGCGGCGTGTTCGCGCAGCAGGCGCGCAAGGCGCTGGCCCGCGACTACGGCCAGACGGCCTGGGTCGGCACCGCCACGCTGCAAGGCGGTGCGCCGGGGCTGGCGGTGGAGCGCTTCACCCGGCACGGTCCGCTGGCGCTGCTGCCGCTGCGCGATGCCTCGGCGCCCGCCGGCCAGCGCCGCGCCGCATTGGTGTGGTGCGTGCCCGCTGCCGACGACCCGGTGCGCGAGCTCGATGCCGCACAGCGCCAGGCCGTGCTCAACACCCTGGTGCCCGATGTGGCCGGGCGCATCACCGCGCTGTCGCCGCTGAAAGACTTCGCCCTCGGCCTGAATGCCGAGCGCACCCTCGTCAGCGGGCGCAGCGTGCGCATCGGCAATGCCGCGCAGACACTGCACCCCGTGGCCGGGCAGGGCCTGAATCTGGGCCTGCGCGACGCCTTCGAGCTGGTTCAGGTGCTGCGCCACGAGGCCGATGTCGACACCGCGCTGCGCCGCGTCGAGTGGGCGCGTGCCGCCGACCGCTGGAGCATGATCGCAGCCACCGATTTCCTGGCGCGCAGCTTCACCTGGCAGTTGCCGGGGCTGGGCGCGGCGCGCGGCCTGGGGCTGGCGGCCCTGCAGGCCGCCGGGCCGCTGAAGTCGCTGCTGGCGCGGCAGATGATGTTCGGTTCGCGCTGAGCGCGCGGCTCGGGTGGCCGCTTCGACCCCACCTGGACACTGGACGCGTCTCTGGCTGCCTGCAACGCCCTGACGGGCGCTGCCCTCAGCACATTGCGCGATCTGCCAGCCGGCGACTTGGCCTGCACGCGATGGGGCGAGCGGCGTCCAAGCGGCGTCGAGCCTACTTGCCGAAAACCGTCTTCAACAAGTCGGTGGTGCGAGCAGCCGGGTTCGTGCGGATCTTCTTTTCCTCCTCCCCGACCATGTGGAACAGGCCGTCGAGCGACTTCCTGGTAACGTAGTCGTCGAGATCCAGCGACTGCTTGCCCATCAGCGGTACGCTTTCGTACTGCCCCATCATCGACTTGTAGGCGCGCGTCGCTCCGACCTCGCCGACCTTCTGCGACACGACCGGCTTGAAGGCCTTGTACAGCTTGTCGTTGGTCTTGCGCCGGAAGTACTCGGTGGCGGCGGTGTTCCCGCCCGTGAGGATCCCCTGCACGTCCTGGAGCGTCATGTCGCGGATCGCGTCACCAAAGTAGCGCGACGCCAGTGGAGCCGCAGCCTCGGCAGCGCGATTCATGCTCAGGATGAACTCGTCGACCTGCTTCTGGTAGCCCACCGTTCGCGCCACCTCCGCCACCTTCTGCAGGCTCGATGGCATCAGGATCTTCACCGCCGCATTGCCGAAGTAGCCGTCCTTGCGCGACAGCGACTGCACAGCATTTTCAGTACCGACGGCGAGCGCTTCCTTGATGCCCGCAGCGTTGGTCTTTTCGTCGGGTGCACCCACCGTCGAGCCGGCAGGTGCGGACTTGGGCAATTTGTCGACGCTCTTCATGATGTCGTCGATCTTTGGAATCTGCGCCGAAGCCATTGCGGGCAAAGACGTTCCGAACAGCACGAGCGACCTTCGCTTCATATGCGCCTCCATGAACTTGCAGCTTGCGGTATGTGCCGGTCGGCGCCATTGCGCAGGCTCAACAAGTCCCGACGATCCATTTCGCTCCCGTTACGCCGCGGCGGGCGCACTTGACATCGGACAAGACCTCTGCCGCCGCGAAGGAACAGCATGCCATGCTTGACGTCCAAGACAGCCTTGTTCCACAGACAGGAGGCAGGCACCATGAGCGACGATATCGGGAGCTTCAAGCCACTGGACCCGGGGCGCGTGAACGCGATCGATCCCATCGAGTTGCGGTATTGGTGCAGCGAGCTCAAGTGCACCGAGGGCGAGCTGAGGGAGGCCATCGCCAAGGTGGGAGAACATGTGGCCGAGCTGCGACAGGCATTGGCTTCGCTGCCTCGCCGTCGTTGAGCCCGCGCCTGGCCAAGGGCGATTCCCATCGGCGCATGCACGGCAACGCTCACCAGTTCGGTTCAGCTACCTGCGGCCGGTTCAGCGCTCGTGTGCGCCCTCAGGTAATGACTGTCGGCCTGTCCCGTCCGCTGCGCGCGCGCAGGCCACTCAAGATCTCGGCCGCGTCGAGCAGCGGTTGCAGCGCCGCCTGCGTGTCGATGCCGTGGCGGGCGGCATCGGGCTCGAAGCGCTCCAGGTACAGGCGCAGCGTCGCGCCTTCGGTGCCCGTGCCCGACAGGCGCAGCACGATGCGCGAGCCGTCGTCGAAGAAGACGCGCAGGCCCTGGCCGCGGCTGACCGAGCCGTCCACCGGGTCGGTATAGCCGAAGTCGTCGGCACGGCGGATCGTCAGGCCGGCCACCACGCGCCCCGGCAGCGTGGGCAACGCGGCGCGCAGGTCGGCGACGATCTGCTGGGCAACCGCGGCGTCCACGCCCTCGTAGTCGTGGCGCGAATAGATGTTGCGGCCGTAGCGTCGCCAATGCTCGCGCACGATCTGCTCCACCGAAGCACCGCGCACCGCCAGGATGTTCAGCCAGAACAGCACCGCCCACAGGCCGTCCTTCTCGCGCACATGGTCCGAGCCGGTGCCGGCGCTTTCTTCGCCGCACAGCGTGCACATCCCGGCGTCGAGCAGATTGCCGAAGAACTTCCAACCGGTGGGCGTTTCGTAGCAGGGAATGCCGAGCACTTCAGCCACGCGGTCGACCGCGCCGCTGGTCGGCATTGAGCGCGCCACGCCTTTCAGCCCCGCGGCATAACCCGGCACCAGCGTGGCGTTGGCCGCCAGCACCGCCAGGCTGTCGCTGGGCGTGACGATGAACTTGCGCCCGACGATCATGTTGCGGTCGCCATCGCCGTCGCTGGCGGCGCCGAAGTCCGTCGCGTCGGCGCCGAACATGCGCGAAATCAACTCGTCGGCATAGGTGGGGTTGGGGTCGGGGTGGCCGCCGCCGAAGTCGGGCAACGGCACGCCGTTGATCACGCTGCCGGCCGGCGCGCCGAGCTGGGCTTCCAGAATGGCATGCGCATAGGGGCCGGTGACCGCATGCATGGCGTCGAAGCAGATGCGAAAGCCCGGCCGGGCCAGCAGCGCGCGGATGCGATCGAAGTCGAACAGACGCTGCATCAGCCGCGCATAGCTGTCCACCGGGTCGATGATCTCGACCTGCATCGCACCCAGCGTGGTGGCTCCCAGGCGGCCCAGGTCGATGTCGGCGCCGGCGATCGTCAGGTAGCGGTCGATGGCGAGGGTGCGCTGGTGGATCGCGCCCGTCAGCTTCTCGGGCGCCGGGCCGCCGTTGCCGATGTTGTACTTGATGCCGAAGTCGCCATCGGGCCCGCCGGGGTTGTGGCTGGCCGACAGCACGAGGCCGCCGAAGGCACCGCGCTGGCGGATCAGGTCGCTCAGCGCCGGCGTCGACAGGATGCCGCCGCGGCCGACCAGCACCTTGGCCACGCCGTTGGCCGCGGCCATGCGCAGGATGGTCTGGATGGCCACGTCGTTGAAGAAGCGGCCGTCGCCGCCCAGCACCAGCGTGCTGCCGGCGACGCCGGGCAGCGCATCGAACACCGACTGCACGAAGTTCTCCAGGTAGCCGCTGACCTGGAACACCGTGACCTTCTTGCGCAGCCCGGAGGTGCCGGGCAGCTGGCCTTCGATCGGTTGCGTGGGCACGGTCTGGACTTGCATGCAGTGGCTTTCGTCGGGTTGGGGGCCCTCAGCTCTCGATCTTCAGGAACAGATCGCTGTCGGGCGCATACGCAGCGTACAACGGAAGCAGCGCGCCGCCGACAGCCCGCGCATCCGAGCCGATGGTGCCGGCCAGCAGCGCCGGGATGGTGACCCCCTCCCAGCTGTGCAGGCGCAGCGCGCTGTCAAGCTCGCGCAGCAGCTCGGCCAGCAGCTCGCGGCCGAAGGAGCCGTCGATGATCACGCCCTCCAGGTCCAGCAGGCAGGCGGCGTTGTGCACCGCCAGCGCGATGGCCGGCGCAGCCTGGCGCAGCCACTCCAGCGTGGCCTCGCGCCAGGGCGGCTGCAGAGCTCGTTCATCGGCCAACGCGCCGATGTCCAGGCCGCGCTCGCGGTACAGCGCTTCCAGGTTGATCAGCGAGGCCACGCCCAGCAGCTGCGCCGGCAGCCCGTCGCCGCCCGCCCGGCCCACCGACATCGAACCGACGGCGCCAGCATTGCCGTGCAGCCCGGCATGCAGGTGGCTGTCGATGACCAGTCCGCCGCCGATGAAGGTGTCGACGAAGATGTAGAGAAAGCTGCGCATGTCGCGTCCGCGCCCGGCCACCAGTTCGGCCACGCAGGCGGCAGCGGTGTCCTTGACCAATTGCACCGGTAGCTTGGTGCGCTCGGCCACGCGCTCGCGGATGTCGATCTGGTTCCAGCGCTCGGCACGCTGCGGCGCCAGGCCCAGCAGCGTCTGCCAGCCGCCCAGCGACAGCGGCGCGGCGATGCCGATGCCCTGGATGCGCTGCGCATGGGTGCGGCCCAGTGCCTTCACCAGCGCCGTCAGGCGCAGGTCGATCTCGTCGAACAGCTGGTCGGGGTCGGGGAAGGGATAGTCCAGGCTCAGGCGCTGGCGCGACTGACCGCTGAAGTCGACCAGCAGCACATCCAAGCTGCGCCGCCCGATCTTGATGCCGATGGCAAAGGCGCCGTCGGGGTTCAAGGCCAGCGGCACCGAGGGCTGGCCGACCTTGCCGCGCAGCAGCTCGCCCTTGATCAGCAGGCCCTCGTCGAGCAATCGCTTGGTGATGAGCGAGATGGTCTGCGCCGTCAGGTGCGTCAGCCGCGCCAGCTCGGCGCCGCTCAGCGGTCCGTGCAGGCGCAGCGCCTGCAGCACCACACGCTCGTTGTACTGGCGCAAGCCCCCCTGGCTGGAGCCGCGCGGCTTGAGCCGGGCCGCCGAGGGCGCGGCGCGGGTTTCAGTGGACGAGCGGCTCACCGATGACGCCTTTCTTGAAGACGAAGTTGGCATAAGGTTGCAGCTCGCCCGTGAGCACGATGGCATGGGCTCGCTGCACCCGATCGTAGAAGGCAAAGCGTTCCACTGCCTCGACCTGCTCGGGCCCGGCCCAGCCGGCTTCGGCCAGGCGCTGCAGCACCTGACGCTGCAGTGCGCTGCGGTAGCCGACCGGCGTGTCGCTGACCCGCATGCAGGCCACCGGCTGGGCCACGGCCGCGTCCAGCGGCAACAGCGACAGCACCGCCTCGCACATGCGCAGCACGCCGATGCCGGGAGCCTGGATCAGCACCTTGCCGCGGCCCAGCGTGGTGGCGGTGAAGTTGGCGTCGGCGATGACGATCTCGTCGCCGTGACCCATCTCGGCCAGCGCCTTCAGCAGCTCGGGCGTGAGCAGCGGGTCGATGCCTTTCAACATGGCCGGCTCCTCAGTGGGCCAGGCATTCGGCGGGGATCTGCTCGGGCGGCATGGCGCCCGTCATGACGGCCACGGTGTCGCTCATGCTGATCTTCTTCGGGTTCAGGATCGCGGCCCGCCGACCCAGCCGGGCGACGTGGATGCGGTCGGCGATCTCGAAGACATGCGGCATGTTGTGGCTGATCAGGATCACCGGCAGGCCCTTGTCGCGCACGCGGCGGATCAGCTCCAGCACCATGTTGCCTTCCTTCACGCCCAGCGCGGCGGTCGGCTCGTCGAGGATCACCACATGCTCGGCAAAGGCCGAGGCGCGGGCCACCGCCACGCACTGGCGCTGGCCGCCGGACAGCGTCTCCACCGCCTGCGTCATCGAGCGGATGCCGACCTTGAGATCGTTCATGCGGGCGATGCTGATCTCGAGCATCTTCTTCTTGTCGAGCATGCGCAGCACGTTGCCGAGGAAGCCTTCTCGGCGCAGCTCGCGGCCCAGGAACAGGTTCTCGGCGATGCTCATCGCCGGGGCCACCGCCAGGTCCTGGTAGACCGTCTCGATGCCGACGCGGCGCGCGTCCATCGGGCTCTTGAAGTGGATCGGCTTGCCGTCGAGCGTGATCTGGCCTTGGTCGGGGATGGTGGCTCCCGACAGGCACTTGATCAGGCTGGACTTGCCGGCACCATTGTCGCCGATCACCGCCAGGATCTCGCCGGCGCGCAACTCGAAGTCGGCGCCGTCCAGGGCCGTGACCTGGCCGTAGCGCTTGACCAGGCCCTTGGCCTGCATCACGAGGGGTTGTGTGGCCATGATCAGCGCGCTCCTTTGCGTGACAGTTGATCCACGGCCACCGCCAGGATCACGAGGATGCCGGTGATCAGCACCTGGTAGACGGACGACACGCCCATCAGCGTCAGGCCATTGCGCAGCACGCCGACGACGACCGCGCCGATCAACGTGCCGAGGATCACGCCGCGCCCGCCGAACAAGCTGGTGCCGCCCAGCACGACCGCGGTGATGGCGTCCAGGTTCTCGGTCTGCCCGGCATTGGGATCGCCGACCCCCGTGCGCGACACCGCCAGCAACGAGGCGATGCCGTAGAACACGCCGGCCAGCACGTACACGCCGAGGATCACGCGTTCGGTCGGGATGCCGACCAGCCGCGTCGCCTCGGGGTTGTTGCCCACCGCATAGACGTGGCGGCCCGCGGCCGTTTCGCGCAGCCAGAACCACATGCCCAGGTACAACAGGATCATCAGCACCGTGCCGTAGGCCACCGACGTGCCGCCGATCATGAAGGTGCTGCCCAGCCAGGTCATCATCGGCGGCACCTCGGTGATGGTCTGCGCCCCCGAGTACAGCTGCGTGATGGCAAAGGCGATGTTGAAGGTGCCCAACGTCACGATGAACGGCGGCAGCTTGATGCGGGTGACCAGCAGGCCGTTCATCAGCCCGAACAAGGCCGTCACGCCGATGCCGCACAGGATGGCCAGCGGCGCCGGCACGCCCAGGTCGGCGGCGAACTTCGTCATCACGATGCTGCCCAGTGCCATGACCATGCCGCAGGACAGGTCGATGCCGGCGGTGAGGATGATCAGCGTCTGCCCGATGGCGATGACACCGACCACCATCACCTGCTGCAGGATCAGCGAGAAGTTCTCGCCACTGAAGAAGCGCTCGGTGGTGGCGCCGAAGATCGCGCAGGCGATGATCAGCGCAATGAAGGGCCCGAGCTGGCCGATGGGCGGAAGTTTCATGTCGTTCACCCGTAGGAGGTGGCGAAATAGAGCAGACGCCGCGGATCCGGCTTCGCCGGGCCGCAGGCGTCGCCCCCTGGGGGAAGCGGCGCAGCCGCTACGGGGGGGTCGTCATTTGGCTCCCCAGCACAGGTCGGTACCGGTCTTGACGTCCTTGCTGTCCACACCGGCCACGGGCTTGGCGGCAATCAGCGTGACGCCGGTGTCGGTGTATCCGCTGACCTTCTTGCCGGTCTTGGCGTACTCCACGCCAGCGTCCACGCCCATCGAGGCCATCTTCAGCGGGTATTGCTGGCTGGTCGCGGCAATCACGCCGGCGCCCACGTCCTTGATGCCGGCGCAGCCTCCGTCCACCGAGACGATGATCACGCCCTTTTCCTTGCCGGCCTTCTTCAGCGCGTTGTACGCACCCGCGGCCGCAGGCTCGTTGATGGTGTAGACCACGTTGACCTCGGGCGCCTTCTGCAGGCAGTTCTCCATCGCCGTCTGACCCTTGGCGCGGTCGCCGAAGCTGTCGGCCATGCAGACCACGGCGGCGTCCTTGCCCAGTTCGTTGCTCTTGGCATCCGGCGCCGGCAGGCCGAAGCCCTTCAAGAAGCCGTTGTGGCGCTGCGCGCCCACCGGGTGGCCGGGGAACAGGTCGAGCGTGACGATCTTGGCCGGCTTGTCGCCCAGCGCCGCCTTGGCGTACTGGCCGATCAGCACGCCGGCCTTGTAGTTGTCGGTGGCAAAGAGGGCGTCGGTGGCGTCGGCTGGGTCGGTGGGCGAATCCAGCGCGATCACCATCACGCCCTTGTCGCGCGCCTTCTTGATGGCTGGGATGATGGCCTTGCTGTCGCTGGGCGTGATCAGGATGGTCTTGGCGCCGGCGGCGATCATGTTTTCCATCGCCGTCACCTGGCCGGCGTTGTCACCGTCGGTCTTGCCGGCTCCGGACAGCAGCTTTGCGCCCTTGGCCTTGGCGGCGGCGTCGGCGCCTTCCTTCATCTTCACGAAGAAGGGGTTGGTCTCGGTCTTGGTGATCAGGCCGATGACGACCAGGTTGGACTGCGCCATCGCGCTGGTGGCAAACAGGGCGGCGGCGCACAGCGCGGCAGGGGTCAGTTTCAGCATCTTCGTCTCCTGGGTCTTGGGTGGCGCCACTTCGACGCCGGCGTTGAGGGCGGGTGCATTGTGTGTCTTGTGGTTTAATAAATCAAGTTGATTGATTAATGGAAAACCCTGTAGCCCCCACAGCCTCGCCTAGGCGATGCTCGCGGCGTCGCGGCCCGTCACCCTGGGCTGCCAACGAAAGGCAATGACATGTTCGTGGTGAGTGGTGAGGCGCTGATGGATGTCTTCGGCGGTGCGGACAACGCCCATGGCCTGATGCTCGATGCGCGTATCGGTGGCTCGCCGCTGAACGTGGCCATCGGCCTGGCGCGGCTGGCGCAGCCGGTGGCCTTCTTCGGCGCGGTGTCGACCGGCTTCCTGGGCCAGCGCCTGATGCGCGCGCTGCGTGACGAGGGCGTGGCCACCGAGGCCGTGGCCCGGTTGGAGGCGCCCACCACGCTGGGCCTGGTGGGTCTGGACGAACAGGGCGTGCCGTCGTATTCGTTCTACGGGCACGGCTGCGCCGACCGGCTGCTGCCGCTGGACGCGCTGGCGGCAGTGCCGGCTGCGGCGCAGGCCTTCCATTTCGGCTCCTACGCGATGGTGGTCGAGCCAGTGGCCGCCACGCAGCGCGCCCTGGTCGAACGCGAGCACCGGCGCAGCCTGATCGCCTACGACCCGAATATCCGCCTCAATGTCGAG
>Ga0316600_10000755_pt1 | contig 15116 bp, 12 predicted proteins | sample OWC_soil_day5_CT_FD_207652 | JGI IMG/M metagenome (GOLD analysis project Ga0316600, IMG submission 207652) | Wetland soil microbial communities from Old Woman Creek delta, Ohio, United States - OWC_soil_day5_CT | ecosystem: Environmental > Terrestrial > Soil > Wetlands | place: USA: Ohio... | reverse complement strand
AAATCTTTTTGGGACAGGTTTAAAAAGAACAATCATTAGACCAGGTTACGATTCCTATCACCGGAACGTCTGTGATAGATGCCGATGAGCGATTAAACTCGTTCATCGGCATTTTTATTTGTCTTTTAATAAATAATTTTCAAAATGTCAGATAAGTCTATTGACATACCGGAAATATGTGATATAATCAAGCTACAAGGTAGTTAGTAATAACTAACCAATAATCAAAAAATTATATTTCAATATAAATGAGAACCCGAAAGGAGAACCACTATGTTTGAACAAATTATTTTACCTTATAAATATGAAGCTTTAGAACCCCATATCGATGCTCTTACAATGGAAACACATTATTCCAAGCATCACGCAGCCTATACAAAGAATTTAAATGATGCAGCAAAAATAGCAGGAGTAGAGAATATGGATATTGTTTCCCTTCTCTCCTCTCTCAATCAGATTCCGGATGAGGCACTTAGAAAGACACTCAGGAACAATGGAGGCGGCTTTTATAATCATAACCTGTACTTCTCCACAATGAGCCCTGATGGAGGCGGAGAACCGGAAGGTCCGCTAAAAGCGGCTCTTGACGATGCTTTTGGAAGCTTCTCACAGTTTAAGGTTCAGTTAAGTGCTCTGGCAGCCGGACAGTTTGGATCTGGCTGGGGATGGCTCTCAGCTGACAAGGCTGGTAAGCTACATCTCTCAGCAAGTCCCAACCAGGATAATCCGTTGATGGAAGGAGGAGGTAAGGTTCCCATACTTGGAATCGATGTCTGGGAACACGCTTATTATCTTAAGTATAAGAATTTAAGACCTGACTATATCAAAGCTTTCTTTGATGTCATAAGCTGGAAAGAAGTATCAAATAATTATGAGAAAGTGATAAAAGGTTAAAGCATAAATTTGAGGAGGAAAACGAATCCGTTTTTCCTCCTCAAATTTGTATATCAAAAATGATTGTTTAACATATTAAATCAATCACATACCAGTTCTCCTTCACCCCCAATTTTCTTACGGCCCATTTTATAAACAACGCGATAGAATGTAGGAAGCAAAAGAAGTGTTAAAGTAGTGGATGCAAGCAATCCTCCTACATTAACCAAGGCAAGTCCCTGCATCATTTTACCCGATTTACCATATGCAAGTGCATTGGGAACCATGGATATAACTGTAGTCAGGGTAGTCATGAAAATGGGTCTCATCCGGATCGCCCCCGCTTCCACAAGAGCTCTATCTAAGGGCATTTCTCCAAGCAATTGGTTAACTGTTTCCACATATAAGATACCATTATTTACAACTGTACCAACGAGCATCAAAAACCCCAGCATGGATACCATATCAATCGGGCAATCGGCTGCAAATAAAAGGCCGAAGGAACCAATCAGACTGAATGGAATTGAAGTCATTACCATTGCCGAATATTTAGGGGACTCAAACTGAATTGCCATTACAATAAATACCAGAAAAATACCGGTTATCAAAGCGCCTCCCAGCGCACCAAGTTCTTCTCCCATCATTTCATCCATATCATTGGTCATAAACTTCACACCAGCTGGTAATTTCCAGCTGCTCACAAAACTCTTAACCTCTTTCTCTGCTGTTTTTTTATATTTCGACTGAGGCTGCATGGTAATAGCAACCTTATATTGTTTGTCTTTTCGTTCTATTTGCTGAGGGCTGTCTTTATAATAGATATCTGCCAGATCGCTTAGGGGAAGTGTGGTTCCTGTGGAAGTTGTGATCATCATTCCCTGCAGCTCATTGATAGCATCATATTTATCCTGAGCATACTCAACCTTGACATCAATATCTTCCCCATTAACACGAATCGTAGATGCCTCAATCCCGCTTAGAGTGGTATATACATTAGAACCAATGACAGCCGGAGTAAGCCCTTCTGCTTGTGCTTTTACAGGATCTACACGTACCTTTACCACAGGCGCTGCATTTTCCACACTTGAATGAACCTGCATGACATCTGTTCTCTTTTGCAGTTCTTCCACTAATTCCGCACTGGCCTTTTTCAAGGTTTCATAATTAGTACTTTGCAAATCAATCTCAATATCATCTCCAGAAGACATGGCGCTTGACATTGTAGTACTTCCTTCTTTCAATGTTACGGAACAGTCCTTGAAAGCCGACATTTCACCTTTCCATTGATTTATCACTTCATCCGTAGTCAGTTTCCGTTTTTCTTTTAAATAAGCATTTAAGGTTACGCTGCTGCCGGCATCTATACTAAGTCCTCCCGCGCCATAGGTCAGCAGATAGTGATCCACATTTTCATTGCCCGAAACAAACTTTTCCAGATCCGTTAATGATTTATTGACAGCGTCAATGGAAAGACCCGGCTTGGTTTTAATAGTCATGGAAATAATGCCTTCATCTACAGACGTCATCAGATCCACTCTCAATTTTGAAGCCATTCCAAACGCCAGTGCCATAAGCAGAATGCTTATGCCAAATACCAGTTTTGTTTTTGATATAAGAGACGGCATGTTTCTTCTATACCAATTCTGCAAAGATTTTATAAGACCATTTACCGGAGCTTTTTCTTTCTCTCGCGGATGCCACTGCACAAAGCACAGGGGAACAATGGTGACCGCAGAAAACAAAGATGCTGTCATACAAAATACTATTGTATAACCTAGCTGTATAAAAAGCTGCCCTGACATACCACTTAAAAAAACCAATGGAATAAATACTACGCAGGTTGTAATCGTACCGCCCGTAATAGCCCCCACCATGCTCCGGCTTCCTTCTATCGCAGCATCGTAATAATTTCTAGTTTCTTTTGCACGAAAACAACCATCTAAAACGTTGATAGAGTTATCGACCATCATACCAACACCCAGTACAAGCGAAGTCAGAGAAATGATATTTAAAGAAAATCCCATGGCACTCATACAAATAAGAGCCAGTACCACAGATATAGGGATTGAAGTTCCTACAATAACAGATGCCCGTAAATCTCCGTAAAACAACCATAATATAATCATAGAAAGAATAATGGCCATAATCATGGTCTGCACCACATTCCAGATTGACTCCATGATTACTTCGCTGGAATCATTGACCACCGTAATCTGAATTCCGGGATTGGCAGACAAAATCGTTCCTATTTCTTTTGATACCTGTTTTGAAACTTCAATTGCAGTAGAATCAGACTGTTTTTTTATATCAAGAGAGATAATATCTTCTCCATTATAGCGTCCAATTGAATCCTTATCTTCCAGGGTATCATATACATCTGCAATGTCCGACAAATGAATGGTATCTCCATTTGCTAATGGAATTGCTATTTTTTTAAGACTTTCCGTATCATCATAGTCATTTCCAACACTGACAGTCAGGTTTTCTCTCCCCACATCAATGTTTCCGGCAGGAATGGTAAAATCAGCAGCACCTACAACTTGTGCAACTGCCGGCATATTCAAATGATACTGTTTCATTTTTTCCGGATCCAGCTGAACGCTTACATAACTCTTCTGCCCTCCGGAAACAGAGACTTCACTGACTGAGCTTAGTTTTTCAAATTCCGGAACAATTTTATTATCCACATATGTATATAGATTTTGTCCTACATTCCCACTGACTGCCAATGTTACCGCAGCTTCTGAGGTCAGATTCAGTTCCAGTATTTTAGGTTCCTCAATATCATCAGGCATATCATTACGGATTCCATCGATTGCTTTTTTCAGATTAATATAAGCAGTATCTATGTTCGTTCCATATTCATACTTTACCAATACGATTGACACGTTATCTTTCGAATAGGAGTTAATGGAATCAACACTATCCAGTGATGATATGGCGTCTTCCTGCTTTGTAGTAATTAAGTCATTTACATCTTCCGGGCTGGCTCCCGCATAAACAGTACCGATAACCAGCATGGGAAGATCCATTTCGGGAGTGAGTTCTATTTTCGTACCCATTAAAGATTGAATTCCAAAATAAGCAATTGTAATCAGGCAAAGTATAATGGTTACAGGCCTTCTAACTGCAAATTTTGTTAAATTAACCATATTATTCACCTACCTTCAAGTCCGCATTGGCAGGTGTCACTGCCTCTTCTTCCGATTCCTGCGCTTTATTACCTTCTCCAAGAAGAACCTCAGTTCCATCAATCAGTTCATTGCTCCAACTGGTTATCACCATGCTGTCATTCGCAATACCGGATATAACCTCCATTTTTACGCTGTCATATATTCCAGTGGAAATTTCAGTTTTTCTTGCAAATCCATTATCGTAACAGTAGACAAAGGGAACCCCGGCATCGTAGTTTACAGCATCAACAGGAACTGTCATGATTCCTGTTGCCTTACTCATGATAACAGTAATCTTAACCCTTGTTCCAGTTGTCAGACCTTTTGAATCAGTTAGCATTGACTTTACATCATAAAGGCCGGTTTGTGAATTAACTACAGAACTGATTTCCGTAACGGTTCCTTCATATTTCATCCCATTTTTTTCTATAGATACAGAATCGTTAACTGACATGTTCTGTAATATTTTTTCTGTAATACCAAATTTTATCTGAATCTGGTTCGTACCCGAAATTTTACAGATTTCTGAGTTGTCTGTAATATGATCATGGGGGTCAACGGTTCGTGATTCCACCACACCGCTTATAGGGGCCGTTACGGTGGTATAATTAAGCTTCAGATCATACTGATTTTTTGCCGCATCATATGCCAGCCTCGCATTATTTGCAGCATTCTGAGCCTGTTCCAAAGATTGATGGGATACTGCACCAGTAGAATACAGTGCTTCCGTTCTGGCAAGTGTATTCTGGCTGTCAGTTACCGCTATTGCTGCAGAATCTACATTAATTTTTAAAGTTGTTAAAGCATCTGAATCAATTTTGCAAAGAGGCTGGCCGGCTTCTACCATGTCTCCTGCACGGAAATATACCTCCAGCACTTCTCCATTCATTTTGGGCATCACGTCTGCCTTTAACTCAGGCTCCACTGTTCCCGTTAAGTCTGTGTATAAGGTTATATCTCCAGTCTGAGGCTGCTCTGCTGACACGAGAGGCCGTGTTTCATATGGAATTTCCTCTTTTTTCTTCCCAAAAACACTAAATACGATGAGTCCGGCGGCTATTATTATAATTGCACCAAAAGCCAGTTTTTTCTTACTCTTCATTTCATTTTCCTTTCTCGAAATCCCTTGATGTAAAATTCAAGCTAATCATCTGAGTTTAGAAATCCAGTAACCCTTGTGTTGCCCAGTAATATAGCTCCATAGCCTGGCGCAGTGACAGATCAGCATTGGTTTTATCCCCGTCTGCCTGATAATAAGTCAGCATCTGTCCCAAATACTCTATCTGACTGATAGAGCCATTGTTTATTTGTACTTCAGTTACATTCTTTATAACAACAGCCTGGTCATATGCAGTATTGGCCGCCTCACAATTTTTCTTCTTTTCTATAATGTCCTGATACAGCTGTTCCATTTTAATTGACAGATTCTGTTCCATCTGTTCCTCACTGCGGAATTTTGATTTTACTCTGGTTGTGCTTCTATCCGTTTTCCTATGCCGTTCATCAATTAACGTATAATTATTACAAATAGCCAATGCTGTATCTTCCTCCAGATTCAATTTATCAATTTTGCTTAAATCCACTGAGGGAACCTTCTGAATCTGCGGTATTTCATTTTCCTTCCAGCCTGTCAGCAGTTTTAGTGTCGATCCCATATTCTTCACGGAATTATCAAGGCTGGCAAGAGAGCTTTCTGCAGCCAGAAGATTTTTTTTTGCAGCAGTCACCTCTGTATCAGTGGCCATACCCAAATCCTGCATAGAGGCAGTGGCAGAATAAAGTTTTTCGTACATTTCCGTCATAATCTGCAGCGTTTTTTTCTGGGATGAGGCCATATTATAGCCGATCATCGCCTGTTGAGCCCCACTGGTCAGCTGTTTTGCTCCTTTTCTGATTTCTTCATAGGAAGAGGAATCGGATTTGGTACTGTCCTTATAAGCTCTGCTCATCTTGTCACCGGCACTTTTCATTGCCTTTTCATACGCCCGGAGAGTTGCATAGAGAATCTGTCCATCGATTGTGGAAACCCCTCCTTCATCCCTTAAATTATCCGCATCATCTTTATAATCTTCTGCATCTTCATAAGCTGCCATATACTGGTCCTTCACATCATCCATAGCGGACCAATACATCTCATTTGCAGAAATCATATTTGGATTAAACAACTTAATCCGGTCCCCCAGTTCGTCATATTCCAGAACATTATCCTGAATCAATTCCCACTGTTTTTCATCATATCCATCCGGAACGGCATTTTCTTCTTTCCCGGGCTCTTTCGTACCAGCTGCAAATGCAGGAAGCACCATGGCATTTCCTGTGATGGATACAATGGACACCACAAGCAATATGGCGTGCCATTTATTTTTCATGTTCCAACGCATAGTTTTATCCTCCTTACTGTACCGATGCCATACCATTCACCGACCAGTCATACAGTTCCATCGCCTGAAACCAATCCATATCTGCAATTTTTAATGCATTCTGTTTTGTCAGATAGTCCGTCTGCTGCTGTAAAAATTCCAGCTGACCGATGGTACCCAGAAGGTTTTTCTGTGATGCGATTTCCATTTTTCTTGATTCTTCCTCTAATGCACTTTGTGCCTCTTTGTACGCAATTTCAGCCTGCATAACATCCCGGTACTTCTTATCAAGGTCTGTACCTATCTTTTCTTTATTATCCTTGATTGTAATCCGGTAAGAATCTTTTATCACTTCTGACACCGCATTTTCCAGTTTTCTCTGGTTCATTTTAAGCTCATAATTATTATCAACTGCTTTGGAATAGTCTGAATCAGGATTCATAGAAGGAATCCTTGCGGGATCTGCCGACGGGATCTGTTTCATGTCCGGAGAATCCTGGTAGCTCCAGCCCAGCATGACACAAAGCGACTGCTTCAGTTTCCTAATGGATGCTTCTGTCTGAATAATAGTAGTCTCTGTCTTCTGGAGATTATTCCTGGCATTCAGTACATCTACATTCGTTGAGGATCCGATCTCTCTCTGGACTTCAGTCACCCGAAGCACCTCTGCAAGCAGTTTCTGATTCTGATTTAAAACTTCCAGGTTAAGAATGCTTTTATAATATGAAATCATATTAGACTGGGCCATAACAGCCAGATTTTTTTCAGTCTGAATATTGGAATAGCGCAGTACCTCTAAGTCAAACACATTATCATCGGCTTTTTTCTCCAATGACCGTGCCTGCGCCTCTGCCATCGCATCCGCTAAGTCGTCGTCTCCTGTTACATTCCCACGGAGGTCATCTGCATCATCCCGATAGGACCGGGCAACATCGTCCGCAGTCGGATCATCTCTCTGTCTGGAATACTCTACCTGGTTATTTAATACCGTCGCATTGTACTCATGAATCAAGTCCTCTATTTCTCCATATTCCATGGTATTATCACGAAGTTTCTCCCATTCTGCGTCAGAACGGGCAAATGTCGGGCTTGCAAATGCTTCATTTGGGTGGGATATTAAAACTGCCGATAAAAGAATAAGTATAATTTGCTTCTTTTTTCTATTAATCATTACAATTACTCCTTCTTATCCTGCCTGCCTTTTCATATTCTGGCGGACCCCTTCTTCTACAATCTTAAACTGAAATTTAATTCCATGAAGAATCTCATCAATATCTGCCGATTCCATAAAATACATTGCCATGGATTTCGCTACAAGGAAAAGCAGAAGTTCCAGCAAATCTGAAAGTTCTTCCATGCTTGAAACCGGACAGACAATCGGATCCAGCTTGCTGTAACAGTAACGGATCAGTTCCTGTTCTTCCTTATTTCTATAAAAAAACTCCTTGAAGCCTATCATACTTGTTTCTGTCATCAATTTCGCATCTAAAAATATGTTTCTGTAGAATACAAAATCCTGCTTCTCACACCCAAATTTGATCAATTCCAGAATTGCATTCCAAAACACCTGATAAATATTGCCTTCACACAATTCCAGATTTTGAAAAAACCAACTTTTGCAGGACTCCTGAAAATCACACAGCAGGTAATCAAGCAAATCTTCCTTATCTTCGAAATAAGTATAAAAACTACCTCTGGAGATATCAGCCTCTTTTATTATCTGGTTTATAGAGACGTCAGAAAATGAGAATTTAGAAAACTCATGAATTGCCGCCCGTTTTATTCTTTCACGTTTTGTATCAGGCAAATGTAAAAAACGATGTGTTGGCATAATCTCCTCCACTTCTTTAGATTATAAATTTTTTCTAAACTTTATTAAAAATATGACAACTTGTCATCTTTCAATCAAAACATATGGCGGAAAAATTTCCGCCATATGTAAACCTTTAAGCCTTATCAGTGCATAATTAGCTTTCTACGTAGAAAGATTCGATATCATAACCACTCTGATCGTAGCAACGGTCATCGCCATCTTTTGCTTTATTCTTATTCTTCTGTACAGTACCGGAGGTATTTACCAGCTTATATGTGATACCGGCTTCTTTGGCCGCCTTGTAATTAACATCATAATATTCATCATATTTATCTGTGTTATTTAACTTGTCATCATTCTGCTCAAGCCAGCTCTCACCGCCATTGGCATTACCCTCTGTTTCCAGATCATCCATAAATTCATCTGTATCAAGAATGCTGTATATTGTCTTTTTAACTCCGCTCTCCGTTGTTTCCTTGATCTTAACTACAGAGTACTTGTCATCCTTATCAGCCTTTAAAAGCATACCAGCCATATAGTATTTATCATCGTCTAAGCCAGTCTTACCTGCTCCTTTAAAAGTACCAGACTTGTTGAAGAAGAAGCTGAAAGTATTTCCATCAATTTCAATATTCTGTTTATTTGTCTTCATGGAACCATCATCACCACTGCCAAAGTAATAGCAGTAATAGCCTGAATCCAGCCAGTGATTTGCATTATCCTTGAAACGATCTTCTGTATCGAATGGGTAATTATCGTCATCGTCATCTATGATTTCAATAATATCCTTATTTGGGTTATCCTCTTCGAATTTATAGAATTTCAAACCGCTCTTCATTCTTCCCTTTGAGTCAAAGGCATATTTCTTACCATTAATGGTTTTAATCTCACCTGCAACCAGCTGTCCTTCATTATCGGAATAATACCAGTAATCTTCATCATCATTGTATTTCTCTAAATGCAGATTCTCATCCGGAACAACTTTAAACCATCCCTTTGTAACTCTAGCGCCGTCTTCTGCAGAACCGAAATATCTCCATTCTCTGGTGTAATCATTGGCACCCTGGCCGGTGGAAGCTGTAGCAGTTGTTGCTTTTGCCGTTGTTGCAGTTGCATCCCAAAGAATCCACTCTGCATTCATACGGCCCCACTCATCAAAGCTGTACTTCTTGCCATTGATGGTTTTTCCGTCCTTACTCGTCTGCTTCTTACCATTGCTCTTGAACCAGAACCAACGTTCCTGCTCTTCATCATCAAAGGTATTGTGACTGGAAACTCTGGCATTGCCGTCTTTGGCAGCATCATCGTAATCATCGTCGGTAAGCTCAATGGAAGCCCAGCCTATCGTCTTTGCACCGTCATCTTCTTCGCCGCAGTAATAAATTCCTTCTTTCCAGTCATCATCACCTGTTTCTCTTTCACCGTCATCATTAACCCAGCCATATAGCATCTTGCCTTCGTCATCAAAGATATATTCTTTGCCGTTTATGGTTTTAAAGGACGCTGTATCACTGCTGGTGGAACTCTTATAAGCTTTACCATTGGAGCCAAAATAGTACCAGTGATTTACTGGTTCTTCATCATCATCGCTGCCATCATAATCTTCATTCTCCATGGAGACCCAGTTATTGGTTACCATAGCTCCGTTTTCGTCTACATAATAGTAATCATCGTCATATTCTACAATGACATCAGTCGCCATTTCACCGCTATCGTTCATGTAGAACCAGTTGTCACCGGACTTCGCCCACTTTTCGGTTTCTTTTTCTCCACTTCTGTTGTAGTACACCCATGTACCATTCTCTTCCTGCCAGCCTGTAGCAGCGAAAGAAGACATGGAAGCGCCTAATGCCAGCAGTGCTGCTGTAGATAAAACAGCAACTAATTTGGTCTGCTTTCTCATAATAAATGCACTCTCCTTTTTTCTTTTTGAAATAATTTAGATAAAATTCCTAATTGCATCACATGGCTATTATACTTCTAATATTGGAAATTATCGAAAGCAAAACATATTTTTGCTGCTTTTTATGCTTTATTTTTACTATTTTTTCGAATTTTTCTTGATTTTTTCATGAACAGTTTATATACTTATGTTAAACTGTTCTTGTTTGATTCTAAAAGGGAGATGGAAAGATATGACGAAAGAGAACGTAGTAAACCAAATTGCAACCGAAAACAAAAGCGTCGTCGAGCAAAGCCTTGATGATTTCCAGGAATATTTGAAATTCAACAATATGTCTGCAAATACTATACACGTATATCTGTTTGCAGTCAGACAGTTTCTTGACCTCTACCATGTGGTCAGCCATGATAATCTTATGCTTTATAAGTGTTATTTAATGGAGCATTACAAACCACAAACGGTAAATTTAAGAATTAGGGCACTGAATTGCTATATGGAATCTTTAAAGCTGTCTTCAACCAAAATGCTGATGATACGCATCCAGCAGAAAACTTTCTTGGAGAATATTATCAGTCAGGCTGATTATGAATATTTAAAAAACTGCCTTATCCGGGATGGAAACATGCTATATTACTTTGTAGTGCGTTTTATGGCTGCAACCGGGGTGCGCGTCAGCGAGCTTGTAATGGTAAAAGTAGAACATGTGAAACAGGGATATATGGACATCTACTCCAAAGATAACAAAATAAGAAGAATCTATTTCCCCAAAAAGCTTCGCATGGAAGCCATTAAATGGCTGAGACAAATCAATCGTGTCAGCGGATATTTCTTCTTAAACCGTTATGGTGAACCAATCACTCCTGCTGGAATTCGAGGACAGCTGAAAAAATTTACAGTGCTATATGGTCTAGATCCGAAGGTGGTCTATCCACACTCCTTCCGCCATCGATTCGCCAAAAATTTCATTGAAAAATGCGGGGATATTTCCATGCTTTCCGATATTTTAGGACATGAAAGCATCGAAACCACAAGAATTTATCTGCATAGAAGCAGTACTGAGCAAAAACAGATCGTAAATCAGATCGTAAATTGGTAGAAAATTATGCTAAATGATGAATTAATGAATGAATTTAAAAAATATCTTAAAAAGAGAAATTTGTCAGGTAACTCCATTACCGCATACTCCGGCAGTGTGCGCCTTTTTTTCACGCTATATAATGAGGTTACTCTGGAAAATCTACAACAGTATAAAAGTTATCTAATTCCGCGTTACAGACCGGCAACTGTGAACCAGCGAATTTATGCCATTAACCATTTTTCTCGTTTTTTGGGGGAGACCAATGAAGCAGATTTCATCGGATTGTCTTCTTACCGCCTGCCTTCTGTGAAGGTACAGCAGAAGACCTTTCTAGATACCATCATATCAAACGAGGATTATGAAATCTTTAAAGAGAAGCTGAAAGAAGAAAAAAATTATTTCTGGTATTTTATTGTACGATTCCTCGCTGCAACAGGGGCCCGTGTCAGCGAACTGATTCAGATAAAAGAGGAGCATTTAAAACTTGGTTATTTAGATCTATATTCCAAGGGAGGAAAGATACGCCGTATTTACTTTCCTGATTCCCTCTGCGAAGAGGCTCTTTTATGGTGTCAGGACAAGGGAATTAAAAGCGGCTTTCTATTTTTGAATAAGGAAGGTCATTTGATCACACCAAGGGGAATTAATTATCAGTTAAAGCATCTGGCAAACCGCTATGGGATCAATCCAGATACGGTCTATCCTCATTCATTCCGCCACCGTTTTGCCAAGAATTTCTTAGCCCGTAACAATGACATATCACTCCTCGCGGATTTAATGGGGCATGAGAGCATTGAAACAACCAGAATCTATCTCACCCGCTCCAGCCAGGAACAACAGCTGCTGCTTGACGAAATTATCACATGGTAAACGTAATTTTTTATTATTTTTTGTTTCTTTTTTCTTATTTTTGAGATATAATTTCAAAAAGGAGGATAAACGCAATGCTAATCTCTTTTCGGTTTAAGAACTTTCGTTCCTTTTTGGACGAGACATTTGTTAATATGAAAGCAGTCACCTACAAAGAACTTCCTGACCACCTGGTCTCATTTGAAAACCAGAAGCTGATAAAGACACTGGCTGTCTATGGACCCAATTCAAGCGGGAAAACCAACATATTCCTTGCCTTTGCCAGCTTTCATTCTTTCATTTTCTGGCAGCTGTTTCCTTCCCAGGCCTCTCAGAAAAACAAATTTATTAACTTATTGCAGCTGAATTCCATGGACAAAATAGTCCCATTTGAACAGGAGGATATAAAATCTCCTCCTACTGAAATGGAGATATCTTTTATAAACGGCAACCGGATGTACGAATACGGCTTCACCATCTGCTCACAAAACATCCTTACAGAGCACTTAACCGTTGATCATCACCTGGTATTTTCAAGAACTGAAGCAGGGCTTACCTACGGTCGTTCCTATGAAAAATGCATGCGTTCAAAATCAGGGATACATCCCCAAAGAAACCGGTTATTCTGTTCTATTTTGTCATCTCTGGATGTTCTGGAGATGACTGCAATTATGAAGCCTTTTGAGGACTTTTTTTCCAGTAAAATCCATTACTATTTTAATGACATGGATATGCTTCAGATTCTTGGCAATACATTAATGGATGGGAAGCTGTTTAAAATTCTGGAGAATTCAGAAGCGATTCACTTCAGCCTACGCCAGCTTCGTAAGCTTGGGATCCCTGTAGAAGATATTATTATTGATAAGGGAATTCCTAAACTGGGATACCTCATCAAATCCCGGTCAACCGGCCAGTCATTTGTCAAATATATGGACATAACTGAAATTTCCTCTGGTACGCTTAAAAATCTGTTCATGTTTATAAGAATTTATGAGCTGATCCAAAACGGAGGTATCCTGATGGTAGACAGCATTTCCAGTGAATTTCACCCGGCTGTCACCAAATTTATCGTAGATTCTTTTCAACAGGAAATAAACCGAAATATACAACTTATTTTCTCTACTCACGACATCTCAATTCTAAATAACCAGCAATTTCGGCGTGATGAAGTGGCTTTTGTAGATATGAACGAATATGGGGAGTCCAGACTCTACACTCTTGCCGATATCAAAGTGCGGTCTGACGCCAGTTTTTCCAAAGATTATCTATTGGGAAAATACGGGGCAATTCCCCTTGTTAAGGATACAATCTTCTGAGTTAAAAAAAAGACATGTTATATGTCTTTTTTTAACTCAGGAGATGAATAGTGGCAGTATCTTTGGAACAGACCTCAAGCACAATGTTACATTCTGAAACATGCTGGTAATTAATATCAAGAGAATAATCCACCTGAACCTTTAAACGGTCCTCTTCCTCAGCAATCCTGATATCGTTGGTTCTGATCCCAATCATCAGCTCTCCAAATGGTGTTGCATAGCAGGAAATGTTTTTCTTTTCCTTTTCAAATGTCATATGAACACTGGTGCTTCCTCTTTTTATGATATCCATTCCTGCCGGATGGATCTTAATGGTGTTTCTGGTCACGCCATCTACCCCTTCCTGAACTTCATCATAAAGAATATAATGACTGCCGTTTTTTAAAAAATAATCTCCTCTTGTGATCATTTCCACAGACTGATTATCTTCCTCCACGATTTGTGCACCGCTGATACTGATCAGAACATCTCTCGTCATAGTTTATAACTCCTCTAGTACTCTTCTATATTTATTTGTCTTGTCTCTTTCACCTGACCTGGAAGAATGGAGGCTGCAAAGCTAGTGAACTTTTCCGCCAGATCACTGACGTAAAAATGATATTTATCAATGCTGCTGCCGTCACGATCACAGATCAGTCCATTTTCCTCCAAAACCTGCTTTAACTCCAGTGCTGTCTCATAAGCCGGATTGACTAAGGTCACTTCCGGACCCATCAGCCGGCCTACCGTGGAGCGCAGAAGAGGGTAATGGGTACAGCCTAATATAAGTGTATCAATGTATTTACCTTTTAATTCACTTAGATACCGGGATGCAATTTCATCTGTAACGGAATCGTGAAGCAGCCCTTCCTCTACAAGGGGCACCAGGAGGGGACAGGGTTTTCCAGTCACTTCTATGTCTTCCCGCATTTCTTTAATTACACGTGTATATACACCGCTTCTTATGGTTCCTTCGGTACCGATAATACCAATCTTACCATTCTTGGTTGATTCAATTGCAGTTCTTGCACCTGCATGAATCACTCCGATAATGGGAATATCCAGATCATGCTCTACTGTCTCCAGGGCACAGGCAGTGGCCGTATTACATGCAATTACAATTGCTTTTACATCCTGGGTCATAAGAAAACGAATGATCTGTCTGGTAAATCGAATGACCGTGTTGCAGGATTTGTTCCCATAAGGGACACGCGCCGTATCACCGAAATATACAATTCTTTCATCCGGCATCTGTCTCATGATTTCTCTGGCAACCGTAAGTCCGCCTACGCCGGAATCAAACACACCAATGGGAGAGTTTCTATCTGCCATAACATCTGCTCCTTAATCGTCAAACCGGCTCAAAGCGTCTTCTATAAGACAATTAACGAGCTGATCCTTGCTTATTCCCGCTGCTTCCCAAAGCATGGGATACATACTGATTGCCGTAAATCCCGGCATGGTATTAATCTCATTAAACACAACTGTTCCATCACTCTTAACAAAGAAATCCACTCTTGCAAGCCCCCGGCCGTCCACTGCCTGGAATACTGCTTTTGCTGCTTCTCTTACACGCTCAGCGGCATCATCCGGCAATTGGGGATCGATTACTGTTTTTGAATCCGCATTGTTATACTTTGCATCGAAGTCATAAAATTCAGCTGCTGCTAGGATCTCTCCTACGCCAGAGGCCTTAACCGGCTGATTGCCTCCGCCTAAAACAGCACATTCAATCTCTCTGCCCACAATCATCTCTTCTACCAGAATCTTAC
>Ga0316600_10000753_pt1 | contig 15132 bp, 12 predicted proteins | sample OWC_soil_day5_CT_FD_207652 | JGI IMG/M metagenome (GOLD analysis project Ga0316600, IMG submission 207652) | Wetland soil microbial communities from Old Woman Creek delta, Ohio, United States - OWC_soil_day5_CT | ecosystem: Environmental > Terrestrial > Soil > Wetlands | place: USA: Ohio... | reverse complement strand
AGAAAAAGAGAGTTTTTTAGTCTGACGTTCTTTCACTAATGATATATCTGGGTCTATGTTTTACTTCCATATAAATTTTTCCAATATATTCTCCTAACACACCAAGACAAATCAATTGAATTCCACCTAAAAAACATATTATGCATGTCATACTTGCCCAACCTGTCACACTTTTACCAGTCAATTGTGCTACAACAGCCCATAGTGCTCCTATAAAACTTACAATAGAAACAATAGTTCCTAGTGTAGTAATCATTCGCAATGGCTTAATGCTTAAACTAGTTATACCATCTATAGCAAGCGCAAGCATCTTACTAAAAGGATAATGACTTTCTCCTGCAATACGCTCATGTCGTTCATAATATACATTTGTGCTTTTGAACCCCACTAAAGGTATCAATCCTCTTAAGAATAGATTTACTTCTTTATATTCCGAAAGTGCATTTAGAACATTTGCAGAGATCAATCTATAATCAGCATGATTGAATACAACTTCTGTTCCCATAATATTCAGTAATTTATAAAAACTTTCAGCGGTAAACCGCTTAAAAAGAGTATCTGTGCTCCTATTACTTCGTACACCATAAACAACTTCAGACCCGTTAATATACTCGTCAACCATTTTTTCCATTGCTGATATATCATCCTGACCATCACAATCTATTGAGATAGTGATGTCACATTTATTTTTCACTTCCATCAAACCTGCTAGAACCGAATTCTGGTGACCTCTGTTTCTGCTTTGACTGATTCCCACAAAATGTTCATTTTCTGAATGAAGTTTCAATATAATATCCCAAGTTTTATCTCTACTACCATCATTAACAAATAATATTCTACTATTCTCATGTATCTTTTCTTTACTAATGAGATAATTAATTTCATTTAAAAACATTCTTGATGTAATCGGTAATACCTCTTCTTCATTGTAACACGGTATTATTAAATATAATATTGGTTTCTCCATTTCTTTACCCTTTCTGTATTTTGACAAGCAAATTTGATTTTTTGACTTTATTTAATGTATTATCAATAAACAATTTAATAAATATTTATAATACACATAAAATGTACCACTATGCCAATATTATTTAATATGTTGTCTGAGCTTAAAAACTCTGTTCCAAAAATAATCGATCATAATAGAACTTGCTAAGGTCATGGTAAAAAGAATAACGTAATCTATAATTGCATAATGCGTTAAATACACTATATTGCGAAATAATCCAAAATAATATATATAAAAGGAATGAATAAGCCACATTGATGTACTATATCTTCCAACATATGTCAGACCCTTTTTTAAAACAGGAATAAAATCATATATTTCTTTAGCTGCAACAATAAAAAGTGGAGTAATAAGCCCATCTACTTTTCTACCTATGTTTAACCTAAAACAAATAATAAACGTAAGTATAATAATAGCCAAAAGAAACTCTTCCACTTTATTCTTGCATACATTCTTATTGTAATCTAATAATTTTAAAATAAGGTTATACTTGGCGCATAATATCCCTAACATAAAAACTCCAGGAAATACCTTACTCCATTTCATATCATATAACATTTTATATATTATACTATTACTTAATAGTTCTGGATTGCTTTCATTAAACTTATCTGAGAATAGTATAAAACAAGTTAATTGTAGGCATAACATTATTCCAATCTCTATGTAAATATCGTTTATGCTTTTTGTATATCTTAAATATATGGCTCCAAGTACAATTGAGATAATATACATCCTCATAAACCACCATTCATAATTATATGAGTTATCCCATGCAATAAAATTTGTTATCAATTGATTAATATTAAAATCCGAAAAAACACTGCTAATGTATTCCACTGTTGCATATTTATTTTGATTTCCAAAGAAGAAAAAACCAATAGGAATATAAATTATAAATACTTTCCAGAAAGAAATTAGTAGATTTCTTATATTATCTAATATATTTCCTCCTTGTATCATTTTATGCCATACGCCATAACCAGCCATAAATAAAAATAACGCAACACAAAAGTTCGCAAAGCTTGATAGAAATATGATTTTTGAATCCTTAAAGGCAAAATGAATAGGTAATCGATCATTAAAAAAGCAAAGATGATGAAATAGCATGAGCGCAATTGCTATACCTTTAATTGCTTTTGTATCAACTCTATCAAAAAACACATAATTATCACACATAATCTACTCCAATCCTAATTGATTATTTATAGCATAATCTGCTGATAAAGTTATATGTAACTGATTTGATATAAAACCTAATTTCTTTAATGATTCAGCTATTCTATCTCCACCATATTTTACCGAAATTGGGAAATTATCGTCACAGCCTAAATTGGTAACAGGTACAAATACCTCAACATCACTATTTAAATTAGAATTAGTATTCATAATTTGTCTCAAAATCATCTCATCAATCGCTTTTACATCCTTTTCCATATACAGTGATTGATTATAAGGTCTAAAAGTTTTTGTAGAGAAAATCGTTTCAAACATTAAAATATACACTAAAATAGGAATCATTAACCTTAAAATAAATTTATTGCACAATAAATATCCAAAGCAATCTAACGCAATTATTAAAACAAAAAATATGACAGAAAAAAACACGCTAGATTCTTTAAGATAAGACACTCCTGTAATTGAGCATAGTAAAATTAAAAAAATTGAAGTTAAAATGAAAGCAAAAATAATGACTAGATTTGCACTTAAACTTTTTATAATCCTATTGGCAGCATTACGTATATTCCAACTCTCAGTTCCCATGATATATATACCCGCAATAATAAAGTTGATAATAACGAAAAATACAAACAACTTATTTAAGGATTCAAATACTTTGAAATATGTATTTATACTACTTTTAAAATGTAATATAGTTTTCACTGAGGCACTTCTACCCCCACTATAATCAAAAGCAAGTGCAATTAACCACACTAGTAATATATATATCCATGGTATAATTTCTTTATTTAAAAATTCCTTCTTATAATTTTTATATTTCTTATTTCTTATTAATAAAATAATTTTGCTAAATATAATAGATGCTGCATACGAGGCAAGAATTATGCTTTGAAACATATTTGAAAAGATTGCTAAATAAACCAAAAAGATAAGTAAAGCATTCTTCGTGGTATTATTTTTATTAAATTCCCAAATATCATCTTTACTATGAAAGTACAATACTAAGATCCCATTTAATAAGCATGGAATTGTATAGTAAAAAATACAAGTAACGCTTGACGCATAAAACATATGTTGGTTATTAATTTTATTTACAGTAAATGGTAAAAAATGCAAAAGAGTTATAATAATAAGCATAGCTCCCATCATACCACCAGACATTAAGTGTTTTTTACCTATATAATTTACAAATGCCAATAAATATATTAAAACAATCAACGATAAAAAAAGTGCAGTAAATGAAGCCATAGATCCAAAAAAATCTTTTGAAAATGGATAAACAATGTACACACCTAGTTCAGAGATTAATGGCATTATTGTTTCAGGCAAAACTCTTGAAGGATTCCAAGTTTTCCATAACGGAATCGCTGATCGACTCTGAGTAATATATGTCCAATCATCTGTATCGTATATATATAACGGATGGATAACCTGCCAAAAGATGAATAAACCCAGAAACACTACTAATATAAAAATCGAATATATTATTTTATCCCTTTTTTTACGCATTTTAATTTTCCTTTTTACAATTAATCAACCCTTTTACTTTTTAAAGCTATGAGTTGTTACGTTGTTAAAAACGCCTACTGGATTTTGACCAAGTTTAACAATAACCAGTGTTCAGTCAACTATGTATTATTTTTAGTGACCAAAACTTATTTCAGTGATTTAAATCTAGGGAAAACACTCCATAATCACGAAAATAAGCCTTTTTACGAGTAACCTTTATTACAGCTATTTTCTGTAGATAAACAAAAAGTTTTACTGACCATTAAACCAGTGCTTCATAAATCATATTAATTGTTTAATCACGCTCAGCTATGCTGTAAATAATAATCTTGAATCAGTTCCTGCAATTGTATCAATCAATATCTCGTCACTAGTTCTCATACTAAAGTACCAGATTGACTATTTCTCATCATTATTATCTACCATCAAAAACTGACTTCCTTCATCCAGACAGCTGAGAAGCAGTATCCGAAATTTTCATGCAGTATAAACCATTTTTTCATTGAATGAAAGATTATGCAAGCTAGTTCATTAAACATAGATTTAATTCTCCACTGTCATCTCTGTCGCTAGTAATGTAATGATCACAAAAAATGTCTTGTGACAGTTAACATTCAAAACCGTTATGACATGAATACTAATTTAAATCAAAAGAATGTACATAACTTTTAATTTTACTTAAAGATAACATTAATACTGATGGAAAATGTCTCCATATAAAGTATTTAATTTTATTTATTTTTCCAGGAATATCAGATAGTTTTGATTTATCACCAGTTTGTTTATCCGCAAATCCTTCAAATCTCCAATCAGTAGACATATCATTTTTTTCTTGACTAAGAAATTCTGTAAGACACTCTGTTAGTCCGGTTTTTATATTTTTATACATAATATTCTTTCCTGTATATTTAACAACTTTTGAACTATCAAATTTTCTATTATAAAATCGGTCATACTCCATTTGATATTGATTACCTAAAACTTTCGCCAATTCTCGATAGTCATCTAATATTTTTATCTTAGGTCTATGGCCTCTTACTTTTTCAAAAGTATCTAAGTAGATTTCAAGTATCTCGCTCCACTTAAGCGTTTCTTCATTAACAATATGAAAAATCTGGCCTATACAATCCTTATTACCTAAAACCTCTGCTATTGCATTCGATACATCCGTACCATAGGTTAACGAAGTAAATGCCTGGGCTGTATTTTGAGTCAATACAATTGCTTTTCCAATTAATGCTCTCCTAAGCCAATATTCTTTTTCTAAAGTACCAAGTTGTAGACGATTTGTATCATATGTTATGTAGGGTCTGATTATCGTCCAATTAAGTTTACCAGAATTCATGAGTAAATTTTCTTCTCTTGCTTTTCTCAAAGAATATTCATCTGTCCTCAAAAAATTTTGATCATCGCTCACATCTAATAATCTTGGAGAGGTCTCATAAATAATGTCAGAAAATGCATATACCCTAGCCGAACTAATGAAAACATATTGATCAGTTACCGATAGAAAATATTGATATCTTTCTTCAAATTCTTTCTGATCATAGATCATAAAATCCACTATTGCGGAAAAGTGTTTCTCTGAGCAAAGCATTTTTATATAATCTAAATCATGTGCATCGCATGTAACATATTTAATATTATACTCTGACGGTCGATCTTTGCGAGTTGTGACATATACTCTATTATCATCTGCAAGTTTTTTCACTAGAGGAATCCCCATTGCTCCAGTGCCACCAAGAATTAGTATATCCATTATCGCTTACCTACCAATTTTTTTAGTTTCGAAACTCCTTTATTTCCAAGAAGAGTTTTTAGCGCTTGTTTCGTTGCACCCTTCGTATCCTGTTCCAAAGAACGCATAATTTTTATCGCATTACTTTCATCAACACTATGTGTAAACACTTCAAATATTATTGGTTTATCCATACACCCTGAATCAACAAAATCATTCATTTTTTGTAAATATTCTTCTTTATTTCTCGCTGATAGATACTTATACCCTAAATCTTCCGCGTAATGCTTTATAAGTTCAGGTGATTGGTTTCCAAAATGTCCTGCTGCTGCTATATAATTATCAACATCTTTACCAAATAATGAACCAGTATTATTATAATTTGTAAATTCAGTACCCCTGCCATTATTTATAACCATGAACCTCACATTATTTCCAACATGCCTATTTCCGATAACATTCATGTCGTAGAAAAAAGAAAGATCCCCTAGAACTCCAAAATACAGTTTATTTGGATTGTAAAGTGAGGCACCAATTGATGCTGAAAGCATTCCATCAGTACCAAATCCACCTGTATTAGCATAGCATGTTATATTGTCTGGTAAATCAAAATAATCCCAGTTTCTTATTGAATTAAGAACTCCAAGATATAAAACACTATTTGCTGGTAACTTATCAATAGTAACACTAGCTATCCATGTATTTGAGAACGGTAAATTAAATTGCCTGTTTTTAAGCTTACCAACTTCATTGATCCATTCTTCATAATAGGAAGTTTTTACCTCTTTATCGCCATTAATATAATATGCAAAGAAGTTTTCTTCAGACATTTCAAATATTTTTGTTAATTTCTTAAACGTATCTCTTATTATTCCATCAGGATTGACTCGCCAGACCTCATTGGTAAATAAACTAATTTCTGCACCACTTACATTCCCTATATGAATTATTAAATCCGCTTTTCTGCAATTAGCCTCGTAGTAATCTTGGCTACACAATAATGGTGCATTAACTTTATACTTTCCATTATAATTCCCCGGATGATCGCAAATAACCGCACCATTATACTTTTCACAGAAACTTTCTACTAAAGCTGTTAATTTATCAGGCCAAGGTAAATGAGAACCCACATAAATTGCTACATTCTTTGCCTTAATTTCCGGAAATTCAGATTCATACCCAATTCTTTTAATAATTCTTGTTCTAGGAAGTTCGTTAACACTAAAGTCCTTACTATTAGAAGTCGTAAGGTTTATATGCACCGGACCTTTTCCATTGTGATTTAATTCGAGTATAGCTTTATTTATTTGAGTGTTTACACACCACTCATCTTCTTCCGAACTAATTAGTCCAACTTGGACACTAAGCTTTACAGCATCTTTTGGCTGCACAGTTCTATCAATAAACTGAGGAGAATAACTATCAGCTCTTCCAATTGGCTGCGTTGAAGTAACTGCTAATATTGGAAGTTGCCTGTAATATGCTTCTGTTAAACCAGGAAAGTAGTTTCTTGATGCTGTTGCTCCAGTACAACTTAAAACTACTGGTTCTCCACTTTCTCCTGCTAAACCACAAGCTAAATAAGCGGCTGATCTCTCATCAACAGAAGAGTATATCTCGAAAAAAGAATCATTTTCAATGCTTCCAGTAAACTCAATATTAGCTGATCCCGGACTTGCAATAATCTTTTTTATATTATTAGCTTTTAGCAATGCGATAAGTATCTGTACTGATTTATTATTTGAATAATAATTATCCATTCTTAGCTTCCTCTCGTGCACTTAGCATAGTGCGTATTATTTTAAATATCTTTTCTCTGAAAATGCTTATTAAAAAAGCAAAAAAAGCAATAATTGCATATCTTAGTATACTATTTTCATATAATGTCATACATACAAATCCAACCACTAAAAATCCAATTGAAGTCCAAAAGATTAATCTTGTATTATATATTTCATACCCCAGATTTTGTCTGCATAATTTTTTCATAAAAATATAATGGAATATTGTATATAGAATATAGCAACCCAGAGTTGTAAAGGCGGCCGCATGATATCCAAACATTTTTATGAAAATATAATTTGAAATCAAATTAATTAGGGCTCCAATAACTGTGGCTATGGAAATATATTTTGTCTCTTTATAATAAAATTCAACTACAGCAAAAAATGTATACTGGAACATGAAATATACACTCATAGCAATTGGTGGAATCAGCCAAGTGGCCCCTTGATATGTCTTCGGAGCAAAAAACGAAACTATTTCAGGAGCAAAAAGTATCAGTAGTAGATTCAGTAATGCCACAAAAGCAAATGATGCATATGCAATTATTGTTATGTCTTTTGCCCTACCTTCTTTTAATTTCTTATACATCCACGGTTCGATAGTCTGCATTAAAGCTGTATTGAACATTGCCATAATTAAAGAAATTGAGTATGCTAAATTGTAGACACCTGCTTCAGCACTTCCAACCATTTTTCCAATCATTATTCGATCAGAACTATTTAAAACCACTTGTGAAAGATAATGTGGAATCAAAGGAATATTAAAAGTTAAAGCATACCTCCAATATTTAGTATTAAATATTTGATGATAATCTTTTATTTGTTTAATTAAAATGGGTACGCAAAGCAACAACTCTACCACACACAAACCAAAAATTCTGGCTGAAACTTTATCGGTAGATGCCTTTATTAAAATTATTCCAAGAACTGGTTTCGCTAACGACATAATTAACGTTAAGACAACGAGACTTCTATATTTATACTCAACTCTTTGTTTAGCTGACCAGAAATTAAAAATGGAAGTAGTCCATATCATAAGTAGCATTGCTACTATTTGGTTAGTAGTAATACTTAATATATCATTCCAAAATCTTTTAGTTATTAAATAAAAAACCAACCATATAGCACATAATAAAAAATTTAGGCTTTCCAGCGAAACAACAAAGTTCTTTCTGTCATTATCATAACGAACCATACCTGATGTATATACACCATAATATAAATTGAGAGAGACAAATACCGTAACTATTCCTAACCAGGAATTCCATATGCTATAATTACCGTATTCTTCTGTATTCAATAATCTAGTAAAAACTGGCGTAGTTATTACAGAAATTCCTTTTTGCAAAAATGCGCAATTTAAAAACCAAAATGACGCTTTCACCTGTACTGGAAGGTTTTTATATTTTATAATTATTTTACCGAACATATTATAAAAATCACCCTTCTAATATCTCTTTTAAAAAACTAATACCTTTTGCTTTTTGATCTGCAAATGCTTCGTCAATACTTTTTATTTCTATATCTGTGAAATTATAATCCTTATTCATATCTAAGCTTGAAAATTCCCTCTGTATATTCAATGTTTTCATAAGTGTAACAATTCTAGAATTCATTGAATTTTTATCACCTTCATCAAATCTATTAAGCACTACAAATGGTGTTTTAAATATAGATGAGAAAACAGCACCATGAAATGAATCAGTAATAACATATGTAGCATTTTTTATAATAGATAGAAATTCAGGCACTCCTATATTATATATCATATATTTTTCATGTTCTTTATCCCATTTGAATGAACATTTATTCATATATGGAATAAAAAATATCTTCATACCTTTTTTTTCCGCGAAGGAAATCGCATCCTCTCGCTGTTTAAAATTTGTCCCTAAAAAATACGCAAATACATAATTTTCTTTGACTAATCTAGGTGCTGACAAACCAATCCAGTCCTCATTACTTAGCAAAAAAGTTGGATCAGGCATTACTAGTACATCTTTCCCTATCATAGCTTTATTTAACATATCAGCAGATTGCTGCTCACGTACAGAGACATATTTAAAACGTTGAACATGATTTTTTATAAAATCTATTTCCTCCTTAGTTAATTTAGATCTGGCTATACTAGCCGCATAAGAAAAACACAATTTATTTTCTGGTAAAAAATCCAAAAACATAGTTGACTGCCAGCCAATTGGATTCCACACCTGATCACTACCTACAATAAATGCATCGAAATTATCAGAAATTGTTGACAATTGATTAGCTTTTAATGCTTTCGTGTGGGGAATTGTATCTGCAAAATTATATATATTTCTTGCATATTCCCTATGTTTTAAATACCATTTCTGACGTATTACTATCTTAATAATTTCTTTAAACCTATTCCAGATAATTTTTTTCTTATACCCCTTATAACCCGAATCTAAAATATAACTAATTTGCTTGCAATCATGCCCTTGCAATTGAAGAAAGTGCTGTAATGCGTAAGATTGCAATATTCCACCGTAATTCGAACTTTTATAGTAAAGAGTTAATATTGCTATTTTCATATCTATAAATTCGCCTTTCTGCAAAAGATATCGATGATGTTATGTTAATTTCATCACCCTGTAATATCTTGTATCTTCAAAGATGGTTCTAACCTAAACATTTTTCTTCCTGTATTTAGCAAAAGGCAATATAGAGGAATCGTTTGATATAAAATAAAACTCGAATCAATACCATTATAAATAATGACCATTAAACTAACTAACAATACATATGGATCTCTATTTTTTTTTGCTATTGTAATTAACATAACATATGCAATAATTATTAATACACCAAAGATAATCCCCCTCTGCACAAACAACGAAATATATCCATTGTCTAGAACAATAAAATTTGATAAGTCATGATTGCTCTTAAAAGTATCACCATATCCCCCTAATGTCAACGGATATAAATTTAATGCTCTCTTTATAATTGTTATTCTAAATGATAGCATTATATCTAACTTATTTATTAATGCATTATTGAGATCTAAAAACATAGGCCCCAGTACACTAACTACAGTTAACATAATCAATGAAACATAACTCAAAAAAGAACCTATTTTAATAAACAGTACTTTATGTTTTAATGCAAAATAATGCATAAACATCGTAGCAAAAATAATGATACAAACTGCTCTGGAAGAAAACAGATAATACGCAATTACATTCGCTATAATCAAAAGCAAATTATTCTTAAATTTATAATTATCTCTTTTTACCAAAATAACATATAAATATATAAACAAAATAGCTATTGGTATTTGATTTGCCACAAGAAATCCCATTGTGTGTCTAACAGAATCACATGGCAGAAAAAATGTATCCAAATTTTTTATAACTTTCGTGTATACAACATCTTCAATTACTCCAAGAGCAGTTGAACATATTACAAAAATATAACCACTCAGCACTGCGCTTATATGTGTTTTAAAAAGTTTATCAATTGGACATTTATAAGATGCTATTAATATTAATCCCATTATAACCATTAATATTTTCCCATTAAATATCATCATATTAATAACAGCATATGCCGTAAATATGGAAAAAAATATTGCTGTACTTTTACGGGAATATTTACCTCTAACAATTATTATTAAAGAAAAAAAGAGCATTAATGACCATCTTATTAACTTCAAAGTCATATTAATACTATTAATGTTATTATATTGTGATTCACTAAAAACCTGATTTAAAATATAAATAAAATATAACAATAAAAAAAAGGTGTTTACATCTACTTTACTATATTTTCTTCTCAATATCATCTATTTCTCCAAAATTTCTATGATTGCATCTATTGCAGTATCCCAATTGAATTTTTCCAAAGATTTTATCCCGGCTTTAGATAGCCTACTTCTTTCATTTTCATTTTCAAATAGATAGATCACATTACCCACCATCTTATCTACGTCTCCAACTGGTGATAGTAAAGCATTTTCATTATTTACTGCATAGTCATGAACTGCTTCATAATCAGAAGATACTAATGCTGCACCACAAGCCATTGCTTCCATACCTGTTAAACCATACCCCTCATAAATTGATGAACATATAAAAACCGAGACAGTATTATACAATTCAACAAGATTGTCTACTGATGCATTTTTAACAAATTTTTTTAATGCTGGAAATTTTTTATCCGGTTCTCTAGTTCCAAACATATATACATCTAGATCATTATATTTACCTTTTAGTTTCTCTAAAACTTGGTACGAATATCTTAAACCTTTATTTTCATCGGTATGATATAGTAACCCAATAGTATGTAATTTTCTTTTTTCATTAGGTATAATTTGTTTATATATATTCAAATCAATTGGATTTCTTATCAATGTTGCTGGTTTTAATGAATATTGATCAACAACTTTTTTCAGCCAACTTGAGATTACTATATTATTAAATCCCCTTTTATACGTGTCATTCACATATGCTTCATCTGCAACCCAAGTTTCACGTCCTTGTATAAAATATACTTTTTTTGCAATTGGAAACAATATTTCACATTGTTTTACTGTTTCCACACCCGTTGCAATACATATATCCATTGCATTTAGTTTTTTTATATCTATAGCGCTAAGTGCTGATAACTTTTTTATTTTTTTATTTAATTTAAACCATTTAGGTTCAATCTTTGTCATTATGTTTGAAGCCATCGGTCGTATGCATTCAGGTATATCATATTCCTCAAATGTTTTATTGTTTAAATATAAAATATAAATATTATATCCCTTTAAGCAAAGCCTATTAGTGTATTCATAAACAATTTTGTGTCCACCTATTGGATTTCTAGAATATCTTGGTAAGACAAAGCAAATATTCATAAGCTTTTTTTCTCCTATATTATTTTCTGTGAATTATTATATATTATATTAAATCTAATAAAGTACGAATTTTAAAAGATTTTACTCCTCTAGTATAGTTGGATTTAATATTGTCAGAACTAATAAGCCTAATTCTATCAACAATAGATTTATTTGTTTTTGATAATAATATTAAAAAATCTATTTCCTTTTCCTGTAAATAATTAATATTATCCTCTAATATTTCTCCAGCTAACTTTGAAATTTCATGGCGATGTTTAAACCATAATGAATAAGTACTCTTTATTTTTTGATTTATATTTTTCCCAGTTTTTGCCACAACATTATTTTCATGTACTCTGTATGAAAATAATGGATTATTATCATATATTACTTCACCTGCAGCTAACGCATATGAAAAAACAATTGTATCATGCATAGGAATGTATTTTATGTTTTTATCTTTACAGTATTGATATAATTCAGAATTAAAAACCATTGAACAGCCCTGTGCAATTCCACAAACCAATTGCGAAGAAACTGTTAAGACTGGTGGTATTTTATTATAAGCATCATTAACAACATTTCCAAATTTATCTATTAACCGGTAATTTGAAAACCAAAGCGCTTTACTTTTTCTTTTTGAAAGAGCTTCTATAGCTTTTCTTAATTTATTTGTATCCCATACATCATCCTGATCTACAAACGCATAATATTTTGCTTTCGGAGCACTTAGAAAAAGTCTCCAAAAACTCATAGCTGCCCCTAGATTTTTTTCATCATTATAATATATTATTTTTAGTCTATCTTTCCATAATTTCAAAATCTCAAGTGTATTATCATTACTTCCATCATCTCGAACATAAAGAACAATTTTCCCTAAATAATCTTGTTTACTTATACTCTCAAGTTGCTGCTCTAAAAACTTTTCACCATTATAAGTCGAAAGCATAATAAGTACTTCTATATCATTTTCCGTAATATCTTCTACCATAACAGCTTACCTCATCATATATAATTCACGTAAAAGTCCTGCCGAATCTCTTATATCAAACCCAGCATCCATAATATTTTGAATTGCAGCTTGTGAATTTAATAGCCTATCTTTTCTTCTATCCTTCAGTATCTTTTCAGCCCATTGCTCAGGAGTTTTATTAAGAGACATATATTTTACAGTATTTGTAACTGCGCATTCTTTTGAAATTGTATCAGCTAATACAGATGATAATCCATTAATTTGCCACTCCAGTACAACTAAGGGTACCCCTTCAAAAAGCGAAGGCAAAACCATTACATCCATTGCATTTAAATAATCGGATACTTTATCAATCGCCCCAGTAAAAATTACATCAAGATCAAATGATTCTTTCTCAATTTCTTTCCTTAATGGACCATCTCCTATCATAAATAATCTAGTATTTGGCTCTATTTTTTTGATTGCTCTATATATTCTCACTAAAAATTTATGATTTTTTTGTTCATAGAAACCGCCAACATGACCTATAACAATTTCATCACCTATTCCATATTGTTTTCTTATTGTGTCTCTTTTATCTTGATTAAAAGAATACTCTTTAATATCTCTCCCATTTTTCAATACTCGAAACGGTCTGCCCTCAAACAGCCATTTTCCTGCTTCTTCACCACATGCAAGAGCATCGGTATAAAGCAAATTCATTAGCGGTCTAAAAATTCTATCTGCTTTTACTTGATCACATTTTGTGTTATGAGAATGTACTATTCTTTTCTTACAACCACCTAGCCATGCTGTACACATCTCGATAGCTAATGTTCCACTATTACCATGTGCATGTACAACATTAATTTTATTTTTTCTAATAAAATCTATTAAAGATAATACATATGCTAATGTTTCCTTGCGTCTGTTTGGTAAGTCCAAAACTACACAACCCAATCCTTCGATTTGCCCCTTAATTTTTGGTTCAACTGCTATAGTTCCTGCAACATATATTTGTATTCCTGAAAGATCCATTGCTTTTAAATAAGATATTATTACGCTTGTTATTCCATCATATATAAGCCCAACTGTGCTTATGATTAATATTTTTTTTTGTTCCACACCTTACCTCACTTTTTAACTCTAAAAAAAACCATCAACAATCTTACTAAATTCCATACAAAATTTTTCATTATTACTAACTTGAATATTTGCAATTCCCGACACGATTACTTCATACTTAAGTATAGCTTTACCAAGCTGTTCTATTTCTTCAATATTAATAATATTTTTATGTCTTATTGCGACTTCTCTGCAAAACTCTAATTGATGATTATTAACATGTTCATCATATTTTTTTTGTCTTGGAACAACGATTGGAGTTTTTCCAATTTGTAACGGCATAATAAAACTTGAGGGACCACCATGCGTTATTACAATTCTAGCTTCATTAACGTATTCAGTCATAACTTGATATGGATATAATTTTTGCCATGTACAATATCGGGGCTCATATGTACTATACCCTGTTTGAATAATTACTTCCTCAGTAATCAATCCATCTTTCCTCATATCATCTACATATTTCACCAATCTATTGAATTGTTGTTCGTGTGTACCTACAGTCACAAAAATCATTATCCTTCACCACCTTTTTATGTTTAAAATATACTTCCTAAATTGATCGCCCTAGGATAGACTTTTTTCATTTCTTCCCATTCTACAATAAACTTGTCAACAATAGGGTATACCATTTTTCCAGTCAATGTAGGCTTGTCAATTCGATCAAATACTTCAATATATATCAATTTTGCACCAAACAGCTTTCCAAGATAGAAGAAAGGAACTGCAACAGCAGCACCAGAAGAAATTATTAAATCCGGTCGTTCATTACTAAGTATTTTCCACGCAAGAACAGTATTTAATATAAGTGCCTTCAAATTACGATTAGTCGGATAATAACATGAATACATCTTCTCTCCCCCAATAAGACTTCTCGCATCTTCTTTATTAAATGTTACCCAAAAACGTTCTTTATCTTTCCAAAATGGTTTTAGCATATATAAATGTGTAAGGTGGCCTCCCGATGAGCCAACCAAACATACTTTA
>Ga0316600_10000750_pt1 | contig 15183 bp, 14 predicted proteins | sample OWC_soil_day5_CT_FD_207652 | JGI IMG/M metagenome (GOLD analysis project Ga0316600, IMG submission 207652) | Wetland soil microbial communities from Old Woman Creek delta, Ohio, United States - OWC_soil_day5_CT | ecosystem: Environmental > Terrestrial > Soil > Wetlands | place: USA: Ohio... | reverse complement strand
TGTCGGCTATCGCCTCGTCGGCCAGGGTCACCGAGTCGGTGCGCATGTAGGTGATCAGGCCGACCGCACCCTCGCCGGTGTCGATGCCCTCGTAGAGCTGCTGGGCGATGCGCATGGTGCGCTGTGCCGTGAATCCGAGCTTGCGGGCCGCCTCCTGCTGCAGGGTCGAGGTGGTGAAAGGCGCGGCCGGGTTGCGGCGCTTCTGCTTCTTCTCGACCTTGGCGACGCGCAGCCGGCCGCCCGCCGCGCGCTCGACGGCGGTCCGGGCCGCGTGGGCGGAGTCGGCGCCTGTGAAGCTGAACTGCTCGACCTTGCGGCCCTCGTACTGGGTCAGCTTGGCCGTGAAGGCCTGGTCGGCCTTCCGGCTCTCGGCCTCGAGGGTCCAGTACTCGCGGGCCTGGAAGGCCTCGATCTCCTCCTCGCGCTCGACGATCAGCCGCAGGGCCGGGCTCTGCACCCGTCCCGCCGACAGGCCGCGCCGGATCTTCTTCCAGAGCAGCGGCGAGAGGTTGAAGCCGACCAGGTAGTCGAGGGCCCGACGCGCCTGCTGGGCGTTGACCAGGTCCATCGAGAGGGCGCGGGGCTGGGCGATTGCCGCCTGTATCGCCTTCCGGGTGATCTCATGGAAGACGACCCTGTGGACCGCCTTGCCGGTCAGCGCCTTGCGGCCGCGCAGGAGCTCGTAGAGGTGCCAGGAGATCGCCTCGCCTTCCCGGTCCGGGTCGGTGGCAAGGTACAGGGCGTCGGCGTGCTTGAGATGTTTCGCGATCGCCTGGACGTGGCGGTCGTTGCGGTCGATCACCTGGTAGCTCATGCGGAAACCGGCGTCCGGGTCGACCGCCCCCTCCTTGGGGACCAGGTCGCGGACGTGGCCGTAGGAGGCCAGGACCTCGAAGTCCTTGCCCAGGTATTTCTTGATGGTCTTGGCCTTGGCCGGCGACTCGACGATGACCAGATTCATGGGACGGAGCTGCTCCCTGACCCGGGGCTCGGCCGGGCGCCTTTTTTAGGGAATGCCGCGAGGAGCGGTGGGCTGTCAAGTCCCGCCGGCGGCGGGGAAGTGGCTCAGTGCAGGGTGCCCGAGTCGCCGTGGTAGACGAACTCCTCCATGAGCTCGAGGGCGCTCTCCTGGTCCGGCTGGTTCATCAGCACGAGCAGGGCGATCCATTTCACGTCGTCGACCGACAGCTCGCGGGTGTCGAGGGCCATCGCCCGCTCTATCACGAGCTCGCGGCTGAAGGGATCGAGAATGCCGTTCTGCTCGAGGTACAGCAACAGACCCTGGATCTCGACGTCCAGCCGGCTCTGCTCGTCCTCGGTGTAGACCCGGATCGACTGGTTCGGTCCCTTGCGGTACTCGAGGCTGCCCTGCCGCCAGGCCAGCTCGTCCAGCCAGTCGAAGGCCTTCTTGATCTCCACCTTGGGGAAGCCGGCCTGGACCAGCTCCTCCTCCAGGAGGATCTGGTCGTCGGGGACGGCGCTGTCGCCGTCCATGTAGTGCTCGTACAGGTAGATGAGGACGTCGATGACGCTTTCGTTCACTACGGGCTCCCAGCGGCATCGGGGGCTGCGGCCGAGGAGGGATCCGCGGCGCCGCTCAGGCGACAGTAACGACCGCCTGCCGTGCATGATACCCAACCGCCCAGCTCCAGCAAGAGCAGTGTGCCGCTGACCTCGCCCGCGGCCAGGCCGCTGCGGTCAGCCAGTTCGTCCGGCGAGACGGGGTCGAAGCCCATGAGCCCCAGCAGGCGTTGCCCGGCCGGCGCCAGCGCCGCGCGCTGGCCGACCGTGGCCGGCGGGGTGTCGGTGCCGGTGATGCCCAGCAGCGGGCCGAGCTCCTCCAGCACGTCGCCTGCGGTCTCGACCAGCTTGGCGCCCTGGCGAATCAGCCGGTGACAGCCACGGGCCAGAGGGTTGTGGATGGAGCCCGGGATGGCAAAGACCTCGCGGCCCTGCTCCGCGGCCAGGCGGGCCGTGATCAGGGAGCCGCTCTTGAGGCTGGCCTCGACCACCAGTGTCCCTGCCGACAGGCCGCTGACGATGCGGTTGCGGCGGGGGAAGTGGGCAGGGAGCGGCGCCGCGCCCAGCGGCAGCTCCGATACCAGCGCCCCGCGCTCCGCGATGCGGTCCGCCAGCATGGCGTGGCGGGCGGGGTAGATCCGATCCAGGCCGGTGCCCGCGACCGCCAGGGTGATGCCGTCGGCGTCGAGCGCCCCCTCGTGCGCCGCGGCGTCCACGCCCAGTGCGAGGCCGCTGGTGATGGCGAGCCCGGCCGCGCCGAGCTCGGCGGCGAAGGCGCGCGCCGCGCGCCGCCCGCCCTCCGTCGGGTTGCGGCTGCCGACGATGGCGAGCTGCGGCAGGGCGAGAGCGGCAGGGTCGCCTCGCACGAACAGTGCGAGCGGCGGGTCGGCGAGCTCCCGCAGCAGCGGTGGGTAGTTGTCGTCGTCCAGCGTCACCAGGTGGTGGCGGGGCCCGGCGAGCCAGGCCAGATCACGCTCGACCCCGTCCCGGTCCGGTGCGACCAGATAGCCGCGCAGCTCGGCGCCGAGACCGGTTCCCGCCGGCAGATCGCGCGTGCCGACCAGGGCGACCAGATCGATCCCGCCGGCGCGGAGTCGCTGGAAGGTGATGGGGCCGAGGGCCGGCGCCCGCATGAGCGCCAGCCAGCCCCTCAGTCTGTGGCGGGTCGATCCTGACCCGGGTAGGCCGTCCATGGCGCCGAGTCGTCAGGGGTTGCGAACCCGGTCGCCGACGTGAATCGGGGAGGTGGATTCCATGACCAGCGCCACGCTGACGCGATCGAAGGTACGGAACACCATGGCGAGCCCCGATCGTTCGTCGGGCAGCTTGACCGGCTCGCCGACGCCGAGACCGGAGACGCGCATCTCGTGGAATTCCTTGGCCGGGTCGGCGGGCGGCCGCAGATAGTGCATGCTGTCGTCCCGCGCCTGCGGCAGGCCGCCCCAGCTGCTGGTGCTCGCGATCGGGTTCGCCCGACCTTCGAAGCTGGGGACCTGGTCGCGGACGATCCGGCCGAGCCGGTCGATGCGCAGCACGTCGCCGGGGGCCAGTCCGTCCTGGGTGCCACGGTCGAGGATCACGATGTCGTAGCGGCCGCCCTGCATCACGATGCCGCCCGAGTAGCCGGCCATGGCGATGACGCTGCCGTAGATCGGCTGCGCCGGGGCGCGGGGCTGGAAGTCCTGGTAGACGTCCTCGGCGGAGGCCGGCACCAGCCGGTCGCCGGTGCGCACGTCGTACCGCGCCGTCTCCACCTCGAGCGTCGCCGGGTCGCCTGGCGCCACCAGCACGGCCGTGCCGACGAAGCCTGCACCGTAGCCCAGCAGCTCGTCGTTGTCGCCGCCGCGCAGCTCACCGGCCTTGCGGACGATGTCGAAGCGCGCGCCGACGGGGTGGGGCAGGTTGCGGGCGTAGAAGCGGTCGCCGCGGCCCCCGCGGATGTGGGCCTCGGGGAAGGCGAGCACGTACGGCGCCGCGTCGAAGTCCTCCTCGGAGCTCAGCACCACCGGTCGTGTCAGGAAGGGGCCCACGGCGTCCATCGGGATCGTCGGGATCGGCGCCTCGCTCACGCGCAGCCGTGGCGACAGCTTGACCACCCGCGACGAGGGCCGCCCGCTGCGTTTGGTGAGCCGCGGCCCGCCGTCGACGTAGACCAGCTCGAGCTCGTCCCCGGGATAGATCAGGTCGGGGTTCTTGATCTGGGGATTGGCCTGCCACAGCTGCGGCCAGCGCCACGGCTCCGAGAGGAAGCGTCCGGAGATCCCCCAGAGCGTGTCGCCCGTCTGCACCGTGTAGCGGCTGGGGTGATCAGGGCGCAGGGTCGGGGCGTCGGCCGCCCAGGCCAGCGAGCCCCCCAGAACCATGCCCAGAAGGCAGAGGACCACATTCCGGTTAAACTTGCCCATGCTTTTGTCTCACGAAAGAGTTGCGGCGCCGGGTCCGGCAGATCCTATCGCGGTGGCGGCCCGGATTGTTCCCGTGATGCGTCAGGGTCCCCAAGAGAACTTAGCAATACATATCACAAAAGCACGCAAAAGCCATGGCAGTTCTTGAGATATTGCATTTTCCCGACCCGCGTTTGCGAACCAGGGCACAACCTGTCGGCAAGGTGGACGAGTCGATACGCCGTCTGGTGGACGACATGTTCGAGACCATGTACGCGGCGCCGGGCATCGGCCTCGCCGCGACGCAGGTGAACGTGCCCTGGCGGTTGCTCGTGCTCGACGTCTCGGAGGAGCGCTCGGCGCCCCGCTGCTTCATAAACCCGCAGATCGTGGCGCGGGACGGCGACGAGGAGATGGAGGAGGGCTGTCTGTCGGTGCCCGGCGTCTACGACCGCGTGCGGCGGGCCGAGCGGATCCGGGTGCGTGCCCTGGACCGTGAGGGCCAGCCCTTCGAGCTCGATGCCGACGGTCTTCTCGCGGTATGCATCCAGCACGAGATCGACCACCTCGACGGCAAGCTGTTCGTCGACTACCTCTCCAGCCTGAAGCGCCAGCGGATCCGCAAGAAGCTCGAGAAGGAGGCGCGCCAGGCGCCTCCCCGCGCGGCCCCGAATCGGGAACACGTGGCGATCTGAGACGCGCGCAGCCCGCCCGATCGCGCATCGGCGGTCTCGCCCCACGAAGCGGAGCCCCTTGCCATGTCGCTACGCATCCTGTTCGCGGGCACCCCCGAGTTCTCCGTGCCGCCGTTGCGGGCGTTGCTGGGCTCCGGCCACAGCGTCGTCGGCGTCTACACCCAGCCCGACCGGCCCGCGGGGCGCGGCCGCCAGCTGGCGGTGAGCCCGGTCAAGGTCGTCGCGTTGCAGCACGGCATTCCCGTGCACCAGCCGGTGAACTTCAAGGCGGCCGAGGATCTCGCGGTGCTCGAGGCCATCGCCGCCGATCTCATGGTGGTGGTCGCTTACGGCCTGCTGCTGCCGCAGCGGGTGCTCGACGCCCCCCGCCTCGGCTGCGTGAACATCCACGCCTCGCTGCTGCCGCGCTGGCGCGGCGCGGCACCCATCCAGCGGGCAGTCCTGGCGGGCGATGCGGAGACCGGCATCACCATCATGCAGATGGAGGCGGGGCTGGATACCGGGCCGATGCTGCACGTCCGGCGCCTGCCGATCGCGCCGGACGAGACCGGCGGCTCGCTCCACGACAAGCTGTCGGTCCTCGGCGCCGAGGCGCTGCTGGAGGCGCTGCCGGCCATCGAGGCCGGGACGGCGGTGCCGCGGGCCCAGGACGATGCAGCCTCGACCTATGCGAAGAAGCTGCAGAAGGCCGAGGCGCTGATCGACTGGGCCGGCACGGCGCGGGCGATCGAGCGGCAGGTGCGGGCCTTCAACCCCTGGCCCGTGGCGGAGACTTGCTTGGACGGCGAGACGCTGCGGATCTGGCGGGCCCGGGCCGTCGAGGGGCAGGGCGGTCAGCCCGGCACCGTCGTGGCGGCCACGCGCGACGGCATCGACGTGGCGACCGCCGACGGGTGGCTGCGCATCCTCGAGCTCCAACCGCCGGGCCGGCGGGTGATGGCCGCGCGCGACTACCTCAACGCCCGGGACCTCGCCGGGGTCGTGCTTGGGTAGACCCCGGGCCGGGCAGTCGACGCCGCGCGCCGCCGCGGCGCGGACGGTCGCCGCGGTGCTGGCCGGCCGGTCGCTCGCCGAGGCCCTGCCTGCCGTCGCGGTGGCCGAGCGCGACCGCGCCTTGCTCGCCGAGCTGGTTTACGGAACCTGCCGATGGTTCCTGCGGCTCGACTTCTTTCTCGGCCGACTGCTGCAGCGCCCCCTCAAGCCGCGCGACCTGGACGTCCGTGCGCTGCTGCTCGTGGGCCTCTACCAGCTGGTCGAGATGCGCGTGGCGACGCACGCCGCGGTCGACGAGACCGTGGCGACGGCGCGCGGGCTCGGGAAGGACTGGGCGGCCGGGCTCGTCAACGGCGTGCTGCGTGCCTTCCTGCGGGACCGGGCCGCGCTCGAGTCGGCCGCTGCCGCGGACCCGGCCGTGGCGCACGCCCACCCGGCATGGCTGGTGGCGCGCCTGCAGACGGCCTGGCCCGATGATTGGGTGGCGATCCTGCGCGCGGCCAACGGCCGGCCGCCGATGACCCTGCGCGTCAACCGCCTGCGCGGCACGACGGCCGATTACCTCGCCGTCCTCGCGCAGGCTGGCCTTGCCGGCTCGCCGGTCGAATCAGTGCCCTCGGCCGTGCTGCTGGACCACCCGGTCGACGTTGGCCGTCTCCCGGCGTTCAGCGCGGGCGCCGTGTCGGTGCAGGACGCCGGCGCGCAGCTCGCCGCGCCCCTGCTGGACCCGCAGCCGGGGCAAGCCGTGCTCGACGCCTGCGCCGCGCCCGGCGGCAAGACGGGGCACCTGCTTGAGTGGTGCCCCGAGGCGAGCGTCACGGCGGTGGATGTCGACCCCCGGCGGCTCGAAAGGGTCCGCGAGAACCTGGACCGCCTGGGTCTCGCCGCGCGCCTCGTCCAGGGCGACGCCGAGTGCCCGGCCGGCGAGTGGGCGGCGGACCGCTACCACCGGATCCTGCTCGACGTTCCCTGCACCGCCACGGGCGTGATCCGCCGCCACCCGGACATCAAGCTGCTGCGCCGCGCACCGGACGTCGACGAGCTGGTCGCCCGGCAGGCGCGGATCCTCGATGCCGTGTGGCCCCTGCTGAGGCCGGGCGGTATTCTGCTGTACGTGACCTGCTCGCTCCTGCCCGAAGAGAACCAGTGCCAGATCGACCGGTTTCTCGACCGGCGCGCGGATGCGCGCGTGGTGCCGATCGACGCCCCCTGGGGCCGGCCGGCGGGCGCGGGGCGCCAGACCCTGCCGGGCGAGCGGGAGATGGACGGTTTCTTCTACGCCCGGCTGACGCGGGCGGAGCGCACATGAGCACCGGGGCCGTCCTCCGACGCGGCCGCTGGGGCGGCTGGGCATTGGCATTCGCGCTCGCCTGGTGGGCGGTGGTGGCGAGCGCCGCGGAGTTCACCATCAGCAAGGCTGCGGCGCGCCTGGAGGACGGCGCCTACCTAGTCGATGCGACGATCGCGTACGAGTTCAGCACCGCGGTCCTCGAGGCGCTGGAGAACGGTGTTCCCCTGACCGTTGAGCTTCATCTCCAGGTCCGGCGCGAAGGGGCCTGGGTCTGGGAGCCGGACGTGGTCGACAGCCGGCTGCGGTCGCAGATCCGCTTCAGTCCGCTGCTCGGCACCTACCGCGTCACCAACCTCGACACCGGGTCGCAGCGCAGCTTCGCCAGCCGTGACCGGGCGATCGTCGCCCTCGGGGAGGTCAGGGATCTGGTGCTGGTGCGGTCCGACGTGCTGGATCCCGAGGAGACGTACCGGGTCGACATGCAGGCGACCCTCGACATCGAGTCCCTGCCCCTGCCGCTCAGGCCCCGGGCCTACCTGTCGCCAGACTGGAACCTGTCCAGCGACTGGAGCCGATGGCGGTTGCATCCGTGACCCGCCCGCGCACGGCCCTGCTGGTAGCCCTGCTGCTGCTCGTCCCGCTGCTCGTCACGCTCGACCTGATGAGCAGCGCGGTGCAGAACTCGACGACGCTCAGCCGCCTGTTCATTCCCCTGCTGCTGTTCAGCGTGCTCGGCCTCGCGGTCCTCCTCGTCCTGGTAGTCGCGAACCTGGTCGAGCTGGTGAAGCAGTATCGGCGGCGGGTGCCGGGCGCCCGCCTCACCGCGCGGCTGGTGGTGATCTTCGCGGCACTCGCGCTGCCGCCGGTGCTGGTGGTGCACCATTACTCGACCGACTTCCTGCGCCACGGCATCGAGAGCTGGTTCGACGTGCAGATCGACGAGGCGATGGAGCAGGTGCTCGAGCTCAGTCGCTCCTCACTCAACCTGCAGCTGCGCGACCAGCTGCGGGCGACCGAGCGGCTGCTGCCGAGCCTGCCGGACGCGACGGACATCCCGACCCTCGCGGTGCGCGTCGCGGAGCTGCGGCGGCAGTCGGGTGCGACCGAGCTGACGCTGCTGAACCCCGAAGGCATCGTCATCGTGTCGAGCAACGTCAATCCGGGGGTGGTCGTTCCGGAGGTGCCGCCGGACGCCGTGCTCCAGCAGGTGCGCGACAGCGGCAGCTACGTCGGCACCATGGTGTACGGCGAGGATGGCGCGCCACACGTGCGCGCCGTCGCCGGTGAAAGGCTCGCGCGCCGCTTCATCCTGCACGCCCTGTTCCCCGCGTCGACCCACCTTCAGGAGCTCGGCGAGCACGTGCAGGACGCCTACGTGCGCTACCGCGAGCTCGCCTATCTGCGCGAGTCGCTGATGTTCAGCTTCTCGCTCACCCTGTTTCTCGTGCTGCTGTTCAGCTTCTTCGCCGCGCTCTGGACCGCCTTCTACTCGGCGCGCCGGCTGGTCGCCCCGATCCGCGACATCGCCGAGGGAACCCGCGCGGTTGCGGAGGGCGACTTCGACACCCAGCTGCCGGAGCCGCGCATCCAGGACGAGATGGCCTCGCTGGTCGGGTCGTTCAACGCGATGACGCGCCGGCTCGCGCAGGCGCGGGCGGCAACCGAGGCGAGCCGGCGCGAGCTGGAAGCGCAGCGCGAGTATCTGGAAACCGTGCTGGGCCGGCTGTCGTCCGGGGTCATGACGATCGACGACCAGCAGGGCCTGCGCACCGCCAACCCCGCGGCGCGCCAGATCCTGCGGGTCGACCTCGACCGCTATCTCGCCGGGCCCTTCGCGGCGCTGGGGCAGGCATCGCCGCAGCTCGCGCAGTTCGTGGAGACGCTGGCGGCACCACTGCGCAACACCAGTGCGGAGTGGCGCGAGGAGATCACGCTGTACGGCGGTGAGGGTCGCCAGGTGCTGCTCTGCCGCATCTCGCCGCTGCCGGCGGCGGACGGCGGCCACGTCTTGGTGTTCGATGACGTGACCACGCTGGTGAAGGCCCAGCGCGATGCCGCCTGGGGCGAGGTGGCGCGGCGCCTGGCCCACGAGATCAAGAACCCGCTGACGCCCATCCAGCTGTCGGCGGAGCGGCTGCGCCGCAAGTTTCTCAAGACGATGCGGGGCGACGACGCCAGCGTTCTCGACCGTGCCACGCACACGATCGTCCAGCAGGTCGAGGCCATGAAGGAGATGGTCAACGCGTTTTCCGACTACGCCAAGCCTTCGCAGCTGCACCGCAGCCCGCTCGACATCAACCAGCTGGTCGCCGACGTGATGGAGCTCTACCGCGCCGCGCCGGGGGCCGTGGCCGTCAGCGTGGACCTCGGCGCCGCGGGCGCCCGGGTCGAGGCGGATCCGACCCGCCTGCGGCAGGTGCTGCACAATCTCGTGAAGAACGCCCTCGAGGCCGTGGCCGATCGTCCGGCCGGCGAGGTGCTCGTGCGCACCGCGGTGATCGCGAACGACGAGTGTCCGCTCGCGGAGATCCAGGTCCTCGACAACGGCGGCGGCTTCGACGAGGCCAACCTCGGTCAGATCTTCGAGCCCTACGTGACCACCAAGACCCGCGGGACCGGCCTGGGCCTGGCGATCGTGAAGAAGATCGTCGAGGAGCACGGCGGTATCATCTGGGCCGCCAACCGTCCCGAGGGCGGGGGCGGCATGACCCTGCGGCTGCCCATCTGCGGCCTGGCCGCCGCCGCTCCATCGCCGCCTGCACCGCAACCGACGCCCGAGGAACGAGCCAGACATGACCGCGCCCTACGTTCTGGTAGTCGATGACGAGCCGGATATCCGCGAGCTCGTCAAGGAGATCCTGGAGGACGAGGACTACCGCGTGGTCACCGCGGAGAACGGCCATGCCGCGCGCGAGGCGCTGCGTGAAGGCCGGCCGGATTTGATCCTGCTCGACATCTGGATGCCGGACATCGACGGCATCACCCTGCTCAAGGAGTGGGCCGAGGACGAGGGCATGCCCTGTCCCGTGATCATGATGTCCGGCCACGGCACCGTGGAGACCGCGGTGGAGGCGACGCGGCTCGGGGCCTACGACTTCCTCGAGAAGCCGCTGTCGCTCGCCAAGCTGCTGCTGACCGTGGAGCGCGCGCTGGAGGCCGACCGACTGGCACGCGAGAACATCGGGCTGCGGCGGCGCAGTGCGGCCGTCATCGAGCCGGTCGGGCGCAGTGCCGTGATGCAGCGGCTGCGCGAGCAGGTCAAGCGGCTGGCCCAGCACGACACCTGGGTGCTGATCAGCGGCGAACCTGGCAGTGGGCGCGAAACCTTCGCCCGCTACCTGCATTCGCAGAGCGTGCGGCGCGACCGGCCGTTCGTCGAGGTCGCGGTCAACACCATCGCAGCCGGCAATGCCGCGCGCGACCTGTTCGGCAGCGAGACGGACGGCCACATCCACTACGGCCGGCTGGAGCAGGCCAGTGGCGGCACGCTGTTCCTCGACGAGATCGCCGACATGGACGCCGAGGCGCAGCGCCAGCTGGTGGGGGCGCTCGACACCGGCTCCTTCGTGCGCGTCAGCGGCAACGACCCCGTGAAGATCGACGTGCGCATCATCGCCGCGACCTCGCGCGAGCTGGCCGCCGAGGTGCAGGCGAGGCGGTTCCGGGAGGACCTGTTCTACCAGCTCAACGTCGTGCCGCTGCGCATCCCGCCGTTGCGCGAGCACCACGAGGACACGCCCGATCTGCTGAGCTTCTACGTCGATTTCTTCGCCCAGCACGAGAAGCTGCCATACCGGCGGTTCAGCGTCGGCGCGCAGAATTTCCTGCGCAACTATGCCTGGCCGGGGAACGTCCGGGAGCTGAAGAATCTGGTGCAGCGTCTGCTGATCCTCGGGGCCGGCGACGAGATCGCCCAGGAGGAGGTGGAGAACGCGATGGGCGGGGCGTCGCGCGGTGGCGCCGAGATGCCCGGGCTCCCGCCGATCTCCTTCGACCAGCCGCTGCGCGAGGCGCGCGAGCAGTTCGAGAAGGTCTACCTCGAGTACCAGCTCGAGAAGCACGCCGGCAACGTCAGCAAGATGGCGCTCGAGGTGGGCATGGAGCGCACCCACCTGTACCGCAAGCTTCGATCGGTGGGAATCGAGATCAAGGAACGGCGCTGAGGCAACGGGACTGAGGGCAACCCCATGCGATCCTGGCCGGAGTACTCCAATTTCTTCCTCTCGCTGCTGGTGATCATCAATCCGATCCTGGCGGTGCCCTTGTTCCTGAGCTACACGCGCGGCTATTCGACCGCCGAGCGCCACCGGGCCGCGCGCCTCACGAGCACCACGGTGCTCGCGGCGCTGGTGGTGGCCGCGCTGACGGGCGAGACGCTGCTGCGCATCTTCGGCACCAGCCTCGGCGCGTTCCGGGTCGGTGGCGGGATCGTGCTCTTTCTCATGGCCCTGGTGATGCTCCGGGTCCATGCCGACACATCGGGCTTCCTCGATGCCGGCGGCTCGGATGAGCGGAAGGGCCTGGTGGCCGTCGTACCGCTCGCGATTCCTCTGCTCGCCGGTCCCGGCGCGATCGGTGCCGTGATCGTCGCGATGAGCCGGTCTGGCGAGATCGACCACGCGGCCATGATCCTCGCCACGATCGCCGCGAGCAGCGTCGTGCTCTGGCTGGTGCTGCGCGCCGCAGAACCGATCAGCCGATCGTTCGGGCCGATTGCGATGGACCTCAGCAACCGGCTGTTCGGCCTGCTGCTCGCCGCCTTCGCCACCGAGATGGTCGCGGGAGGACTCAAGCAGCTCTTCCCCGTGCTCGCCGGTTGAATGCGGGGCTTGCGCGGGGCCGGACCGTCCGCATCCGCCTCGTTGCGCGAAGGAGGCTGTCGCCGTGGGAATGATCGAGAACCTCGAGGGCATGCTGGCGCGCGGGCAGGACAATGCGCTGCTGCGGTTCAGCCTCGGCAGCGCCTACCTCAAGGCCGGCGACAACGACAGCGCGGTCGCTCACCTCGCGCAGGCGGTCGCGCACGACCCCCAGTACTCGGCGGCGTGGAAGCTCTACGGCAAGGCGTTGACCGAGCTCGGACGCCTGCAGGACGCGATGGCGGCGTTCGACTCGGGCATCCAGGTCGCAGAGGCCAAGGGCGACATCCAGGCGGCGAAGGAGATGCGGGTATTCCGCAAGCGCGCGGAGAAGCGCCTGGCGGAGCCGTCCGGCGGCTGATGCGGCGCGATCACGCCTGAAAGTCAATTCAAGTTTGCCGGTCCAGCCGCGCGGCGCTGCTCAGCGCCGGCATTTGCCCGCAGGGGCGGGCCTCGCAGCGGCAGCTGTTTGCCGCTCGATGGATCGTCCAGGATCCACTCGCTACCGGGCACATCCCTGTGCCCTGCTCACAGCTGACCGCTGCCTTGGCCCCCCTGCGAGGATTCGCTTGACCTTCGGTCGCGGTTCACGCCAGTGCGCTGCTCCGCTGCCGCCAAGCGCCGAATGCCGCAATAGCGGCCGCCCGCCGTTCGGGACTCGACTCGCTGTCAGTGGATTCCCGCCCAGGATTGCCGGGTCATCAGGCCTTGGTCACCCGCCAGCAGCGGTGCGGCCGGTGGCGGGCGAAGTCGGGCGGAACGGTGCGCGCGGTGATGTCCTCGAACGCGGCCTCCTGCGCGAGATCGGGATCGAGGCGGAAGCCGCGCCGGTTGTTCGAGAAGTACAGCTCGCCATCCGGCGCGAGCAGCGCCAGGCACTGGCGAACCAGCGCCGGGTGGTCGCGCTGCACGTCGAAGGTCGTCTCCATCCGCTTCGAGTTGGAGAAGCTTGGCGTGTCGAGGACGATCAGGTCGAAGCGCGCCCGCCGCGCCACCGCCTCGGCGAGGAACGCGAGCACGTCTTCGCAGACCAGGCTGTGCCGCTTGAAGTCGACGTCGTTGAGGACGAAGTTGCGCCGCGTCCAGCGCTGGTAGGTCTGCGACATGTCGACGGTGACGCTGCGCGCCGCGCCGCCATCGGCCGCGTAGACGCTGAAGCTGCCGGTGTAGGCGAACAGGTTCAGGACGAACCGGCCCGCCGCGTGCTCGCGCACCAGGGCGCGCGTGAGCCGGTGGTCGAGAAACAGCCCCGTGTCCAGGTAGGCGTCGAGGTTCACCTCGAAGCTCAGGCCGCCCTCCTGCACGACGAAGGGCTCGCCGCGCGAGGCCTCCCGCCCGTACTGCGCCGTGCCACGCTGGCGGGCCCGCGTCTTGAGCACGACCCGCGCGGGATCGACGTCCAGCGCCCCAGCGATCACCGGGGCGACGTCGACCTCAGGTGCCGCCCCGGCCTCGCCGACCGAGGCCCAGTGCGCCGCGAAGGACTGGGCGTGCACCCGTTCGCCGTAGCGGTCGATCGCGAGCGGGAACTCCGGGATGTCGCGGTCGTAGACCCGGTAACATTCGATTCCGTTGCGACGCGCCCACCTGCCCCAGTGCCGGGCGTTCTTGCGCAGGCGGTTGCCGAGGGCCGTCGCCTCGGGGAACCCGGTCACCGGCGCTCCGTCCCGTGCCACGGGCGGAGGCCGAGCAGCAGCCAGCCGGATCGCATCGCTCAGTGCCGGTCCAGCCGGCCCAGCTCCTCCAGGATGCTGTGCAGCAGCTGGCGGGTGCGCACGGACAGGCCGCGCTCGAGCGCGCTGCCATCCCGCTCGCCGTTGACGAGGCGCCGGATCAGCCCGGCGAGCCGCGCCATGTCGCCGCCCGCGCGGCTCATCTGCTCGGCCATGTGCGACAGCACCACGAGGGTCTGCGCGTCCCCGCGCGCCGCCGCGTGGATCATGCTCGCCAGACCCGGTGCGGCGAAAGCCCCCTCGGGTTTCCGGGCCGGGTCCGGGAGGGTGGCGGGGTCGGTGAGCCCACGCAGGACCGCCTCGGCGATGACGGTGTCCTCCTCGTCGAGCCCGGCCAGCATTCCCGGGTCACGCCGGCCGGCCGCGATCAGCCGCAGGGCCGCCACGAGCCGCGTCCAGCCCGCGTCCTCGGCCCCGCGCAGCAGTTCCTCCAGGGCCGGCCGGTTCGCCGCGTTCTGGCTGAGCTCGACGAAGCGGCAGATGAAGCTGGCGTGGGCCTGGACGATCTGCTGGTGCGGGGGCGGCAGGGTCGGCATGGCGGCGGGGGGAGCGGTGCGTCGGTGGCGCTGATTAGAGCGGCTGCGGCCGGCGGAGGGAAGACCGCGCGGCGCGCTCAATCCGGCGAGTCCACCGGCGGCGCCAGGGTGGCGAGGGACTCGGCCGCGATCTCGCGCACCTGCGGGTCGGGGTCGGCCAGCAGCGGTCCCAGCACCTGCCGCGCCGCGGGGCTGCCGCTCAGCCCGAGGTAGTGGGCGGCGTCGGCGCGGACCTGCGGCTCGGGGGATGCCGCGAGTTGCGCGACGGCCGGGAGCGCGTCGCGCAGGGCGGCCGAGCCGGCCAGCTCCTCGACGACCGCACTGATGCCGATCCGCGTCCCCATCGGAGTCTCGAGCGAGCCCGCGAGCTCGAGCAGGCCGCCGAGCGACCCGGGCGCGCGCCGCACGAAGGCGACGGCGCGGTCGAGCCGGCGGTGCTCGAGCAGGTGCGCGAGGTAGGTCGCCGCTCCCGTCCCCGCAGCCGCGTGCCCGGCCCAGTCCGCGAGCTCGGCCGGGCCGTAGAGCCCGTCGAGCTCGAACGGGCCTATCCGCGTCCAGGGGACGGAACGGGTGCCCGCCGCGAGCGCGGCCTCGGGATGTGCCGCGACGTTCACGACCTCCAGCCGGCCGAGCCGGCCCTCCTTCAGGAGGCGGCCGAGCGACTCGAGAACGACGGGGCAGTGGGCGCAGCCCGGAGCCATAAGCAGAAAGGCATCCGGGAGATTCGGTGATTGCGCGTCCATGGTGCGAAAACCGGCATCGCTAACGGTTTGCGGGGGTCGCTCAAGTGACTGACATATCGATAAAAACCAGAGCAGCCACGGTGTGGCTCGGCGCGCGTCCGAGCATTCCACTCAAATAAAGCTCGTTTATGGGCGCTGGGCGTAAAACTGTTTGGCGCTTTATTTTTCAAGGGTCTATCTTTGCGCTCCCCTACCGAAGCGCCCGTACCAGAATGCCGTCGGCCATCGTCGCCGGGGGCACCAAGGAGCGGTACCCAGTGTCCAAGGGTGGCTGGCTTTCCACAAGCACGCGCCAGCCCCGCGCTGGCCGGGCGGGTACCAGGTAAGGCTCGCGAGAGTCGCGCGGTCCGGACGGGCGGCGCAAACACTGCTGTGTAACCCCAGGAGAAACGACACATGCCTACTTTTGTTCGTACCGACAAGTGCGA